>Ga0172371_10000748_pt1 | contig 51286 bp, 55 predicted proteins | sample Lak12m_FD_114543 | JGI IMG/M metagenome (GOLD analysis project Ga0172371, IMG submission 114543) | Freshwater microbial communities from Kabuno Bay, South-Kivu, Congo - kab_022012_12m | ecosystem: Environmental > Aquatic > Freshwater > Lake | place: Democratic Republic of the Congo: South-Kivu... | reverse complement strand
CGCACCATGACCATGTTCACCGCGCTGCAAAACGTGGTGCCCAGCCACCTGATGGACGCCAACTTGTACGACTTCAAGGGCGTCAAAGCCACCGGCGTGGCCGATGTGGACGGCGACCACGCCTTTGACCCGGACGAACTGCCGGCCAGCGCGCTGCCTGGTATCGCCGTTGTCAACCTGTAGGTTTTGAATAGAATCTGCCTCTAGACCTTATGTTTAAAGCGATATCAGCTCGTTTTTTTATAGCTATTTTGCTGCGCGACGGCAATATTGGGGCTTCCAACCCGCCCGCTGGCGTGCAACGGGTGGATATTCAAATCCCGCGCTGAGCCGCCCTGCCAAACCCACGCCATGCAAGCCACCCGCATCATTGCCGTGCGCCACGGTGAAACCGCCTGGAATGTGGACACGCGCATCCAGGGACATCTGGACATTGCGCTGAACACCACCGGCGTGCTGCAGGCCGGCCGCGTCGCGCAGGCGCTGGCCGACGAGGCGGTAGACGCCATCTACGCCAGCGACCTGCTGCGCGCTTGGCAAACGGCATGCGCCATCGCCCACGCGTGCCGCTGCACACCCACGCCCACACCGCAGTTGCGCGAACGCGCCTTTGGCAGTTTTGAAGGCAAGACCTTTGCCGAGCTGGAGCAGCATTGGCCCGAAGATTCGCTGCGCTGGCGCCGCCGCGACCCCGACTGGGAACCACCCGGCGGCGAGTCGCTCACCTCTCTGCGCCAGCGTATTGGCGACACCGTCACCGCCTTGGCCAACCGCCACGTCGGTGGGCAGATCGTGCTGGTGGCGCACGGCGGCGTGATGGATGTGCTGTACCGCCTGGCCACCGGACAAGAACTGCAAGCACCCCGCACCTGGCTGCTGGCCAACGCCGCCATCAACCGCCTGCTGTGGACGCCCGACGGCCTGACGCTGGTCGGTTGGGGTGACACGCGTCACCTTGAAGACCTGTCGCGCGACGAATCGACGACCTGAAATGCTTGGCAGCCGGTGACTGCTAAAGTAACACCATACGCGCGGCCACCAAGTTACAGGAGAGCATCATGGGCAAACCAGAAATCATCCAGATGGCATTGCAACTCAATGCCTCGGATCGCTATGAGGTGGCAGAAAAGATCATGCAAAGTCTGGACATACCAGACGCAGCCCTTGACCGCGTCTGGGCAGAAGAAGCCGTGCACAGAGCGCGTGCTTGCGACGACGGGCGCATGAAAACTTTAGGCTTTGACGAAGTTTTTGGACGTGCTTGATGCACATTCGCTTTGCCGAAATAGCCAACGACGAATTGGCTGACGCCTGTGCCTGGTATGAGCAACAACAATCTGGTCTCGGTTTGCGCTTCAAAGATGCTGTTCGAGAAGCCTCCCTTCGGATTGCCCGAGCACCGTTCACCTTCCCTGTCGAACTGGAACAAGTGCGTCGCTATGTGATGCATCGTTTTCCCTACATCTTGCGCTACGTGGTGCGCGGCGATGCGGTTTGGATCGTCGCGGTTTCTCACCAGCACCGGCGGCCGGAGTATTGGGTGGAACGAATCAACGTCCAATGAATGCGGCCCGATCGGTATAGCCGCTGGCCTTGATTTGCGCAAACAGTGCGCGTGCCGTACGTCTGTCTTTTTGGGGGCGTAGTGCATCACCTTTGAGGCACTGCGCTAGCTCGTCGGTATACGCCTGCAGTTTTGTAAAGCCTTTGGCTCGGACGTACTTGGGCTTTTCGACTGCGGTTGCGTTTTTGAGCCATTTGTGCACGGTGTTGCGCGATAGGCCTGTGCGTCTGGCGATAGCCAGCCCGTTGCGTGAGTTTCTCGCGCACTTGCATGCGCTTTATCTTGCCTAAAAGTTCCATGTTGATCACCTTGTTTGCTCCTGCCTAAAAATGTGGCAGAGCGAGTAGACCACCTGGCTCAGTTTTGGCTCGGCACAAGCCCTAAAAGTGGCTCAATTTTCGGACGGCAGCAAAATTGTAAATTTTCACGATATCAGAGGTGTACCGGCCTATTCTTTTGCGTTGGCGCCCAAGGCTGCTTCAGGTCATGTTTTGCCCTCAGCTCTAAGCCCTAAAAAATCCCGGGATGTTCCGGCGCTGATCCGCCTTGCATTGCGACGGACGTGACAGGTGAGAGCGAATGCCTTTGAATTTTTGTTAAACCAATTTGTAAAGGATCAGTGAAAACCCTAATATGCAATCCTAAAAAATTGCTGTTCAATGCGAACATATCGCCTATCAATACAAATTGATTGAATTTGATCATATGAGCATCATTCGCCGAATACAGACCACCGCTCGCATGAGTCAGGCGGTCATCGCTCCTACCAGCGGCATAGTCTACTTAGCCGGCCAGGTTGCGACTAATCGCGCTTCTGGAACTGGAGCTCAGACCGCTGAGGTACTCAGCAAGATCGATGCACTGTTGGCGCAATGTGGTAGTGCCAAGGAAAATTTGCTCAGTGCCCAGATTTGGTTGTCCGATATCCAAGACTTCAGCGAAATGAACGCTGTTTGGGATGCTTGGGTGCCGAGCGGTCAAGCGCCCGTCCGCGCCTGCGTTCAATCGGCATTGGCGAAGCCTGATATCCGAGTGGAGATTCAAGTAGTCGCTTGGTGTGCATCCATTTTGCCTGATTGATTCACTTTCCCCTTCAACCTCTAGGAACCGACATGTTCAAGAAAACCCTCGCCACTGCTCTCGTTGCTTTTGTCACATTGGGCTCTGCGGTCACAACTGCGACTGCTCAAACTCAAACCACTTACCGCGCCGGCTCCACGCCAACCGGCGTACCGTTTACGTTCTTGGACACCAAGACCAACTCCATCCAGGGCGTCATGGTTGATCTGTCTCAGTCTATCGCCAAGGATCTGGGCATCGCCATTGACATTCAAGGCATGCCTTTTAGCACGCTGATTCCGTCATTGACTAGCAATAAGATCGACTTGATCGTCGCGGCGCTGGGCATGACGCCTGCGCGTCAAGAAGTTGTTGATTTCACCGAGCCGGTCTACAGCTATGGCGAAGGCATGGTGGTTAATGCTGAAGACAAGGGCGACTTCAGCAATCTCGAAAACCTTCGCGGACAGATTGTGGGTGTGCAAGTTGGCACGGTATATGTCGATCCGCTAAAGAATACGGGTCTGTTCAAAGAGGTCAAGGTCTATGACTCGCTCGGTGATGTGATCCGCGATGTCTCTTTGGGACGTATCAAGGCTGGTTTTGGCGACTACCCCATCGTGGCATACCAGATCGGCCAGGGTGTGCACAAAGGCGTGCGTCTAGTCAAGGAGCACAAGCCGGTGGTGAACGTGAACATTGGAATGGCTGTGCGTAAGGGGGACCAGGAGAAGTTGGGCAAGGTCAACGCATCGCTGAAGAAGCTAAAGGCAGACGGCACTGTCGACACGATCCTACGCAAGTGGGGTTTGAAGTAATCCGACCCACCAGCAACCGAAGGGGTACGAGATGATGCAAGACATTCAGGAGTTCACCCCGATCCTGCTCCAGGGTGCGTGGATTACGATCCAAATTACTTTGGCAGCACTGCTACTGAGCACGTTTCTCGGTTTGGGATGGGCGCTTCTGCGCACCTCGGGTGTGACCGTCTTCATGCTTTCCGCAAAGGTATTCGTGAATGCGATTCGTGGCGTTCCGATTCTGGTCATCCTCTTCTACGTCTATTTCGTGTTGCCCGATATCAGCATCCAGCTCTCGGCGTTCCAAGCGGGAACCATCGGATTGGGCATCGCCTATTCGGCTTATATGTCCGAAGTCTTTCGAGCTGGCATTGAGGCGGTCGATGGCGGTCAGGTTGAAGCTGCGCAATCGCTAGGCATGCGTAAGTGGTTGATCATGCGCCGCGTAATACTGCCACAGGCCTTCAAAGTCTCGCTACCTCCCTATGGCAACAACCTCATCATGTTGTTGAAGGACTCGTCCCAGACTTCCGCCATCACCGTTGCCGAACTGGCGATGCAAAGCAAGTTGATTGCGTCATCTACCTTCAAGAACCTTTCGGTGTATTCGATGAGTGCCGTTGGGTACTTGCTATTGAGCATTCCGTTGATTATCCTTGTCGGTCATCTTGAACGCAAGTTTGGGAAATTGAAATGATCAAGATCCACAACATCCACAAATCGTTCGGCGAGAACGAGGTACTCAAGGGCATCTCGATCAACATTCAGCCTGGCGAAGTGGTCTGCATTATTGGCCCATCTGGCTCTGGCAAATCCACAATACTGCGATGCATCAACGGACTTGAGAGCTACGATAAGGGCAACATCCTGGTCGATGGACACAAGGTGGATCGTAATGAAAACGATATCCACTGGATACGCACTCACGTATCGATGGTGTTTCAGCGATTCAACCTTTTCCCGCACCGCACCGTTCTGGAGAACGTCACCGAAGGCCCAATCTACGTCAAGAAAGAAGCACACCCCACAGCGGTCGACCACGCCAGGCAGTTGTTGAATCAGGTTGGTCTGGCGCACAAAGAGACCTCTTACCCACCGCAGTTGTCTGGGGGGCAGCAGCAGCGTGTGGCCATCGCCCGCGCGTTGGCGATGAAGCCGCGAGCGATACTGTTCGACGAACCTACGTCAGCACTTGACCCAGAACTTGTTGGCGACGTACTGACCGTCATGCGTCAGCTGGCTGATGCAGGTATGACCATGGTGGTAGTGACCCACGAAATGGGATTTGCCAAGGAAGTAGCAGACCGCGTCGTGTTCATGGACAAAGGTGTGGTAGTAGAAGACGGACCGGCCCGCCAGGTCATAGAAGCGCCTCAACAGGAACGTACAAAGGAATTTCTTAAGCGCGTATCCAGTCCGTTGTAAGTGAGTTTGTGATACTAAAACTGTCCCCATCTACCCAACGTACATATCAACCCACGTCATTCTGGAACCCTCAGTACAGGCACCTATGCATATCGTTGTGATTGGTGGTGGAGTCATTGGATTGACTACCGCTTACTACCTACGCTTATCTGGCGCTGATGTAACGTTGATTGACAGAAATCCGCAACCTGCTTTGGGCGGAAGCTATGCCAACGCAGGATCGATGACCGCCAGCCGTGCTGGCCCTTGGGCCTCTCCACGTGCGATTGTCAAGACACTCAAGGGCTATTTCGATCAGGATTCAGCCTTCAAGCTGCAGCTCAGAGCCGACCCCGCTCAATCTCGCTGGCTCCTCGGCTTTTTGCGCTCGGCCTATAGTCAACACAGCAGTGCCAAGCGTGCGGCGATGGTGCGTCTGGGGCACGACAGCATCCAAGAACGCAGAAAGCTCGACGATAGTTTGCGATGGGACTATGGCGGTATTTACCCTCATCTGCTTTCCGTCTATGAAAACAGCAAGGACTTTGATGCGGCTGTCCGTGATGTCGATTACTTGAGAGGGCTCGGCATTGCCGTGGATGTCCTAAGCATCACGGACTGCAAAAGGCTGGTTCCGCAAGCGGACTGGAGCAAACTGCCGATCGTGGGGGCGACAATGGCGGCCGATGATGAAACGGGCGATTGCATGCGTTTTTGCCAGGCCATTGACCGCGCCAACGCTGATTTGGGCGTGAACAGCAGGTACGGTTTGTCCGTTACCAACTTGGATACTAAGCACCTCGGCCACTGCTTGGTGACGGCGGGTGGCCAGGAAGTGGCAGCTGACGCTGTTGTGATTGCTGCAGGGGTCGACTCGGTTGAACTCGCGCGCTCCCAGGGCGTGCGCCTGCCTATCTATCCTGTCAAAGGCTATTCATTGAGCATTCCGCTCGAATCCGGACAGAGACCCACAATGACCATCGCACACGAACGTCGGAAAGTTTTCGTGTCACCTAGTGGCACCGGTCTGCGTGCGGCTGGTGTGGCGGATATCGTGGGGTATAACACAAGCTTGAATGCTGAGCGCATTGCACTGGTTCGCCGTACCGTTGTTGATTTGTTTCCGAAAGCGGAAACTGACCAAGGTGTTGAAAGCTGGTCTGGGTTGCGACCGATGACACATGATGGGCCGCCAATCATCTGTGGTTTTGAGGGTACCGGACTCTGGTTAAATACCGGTCACGGATCGCTCGGTTGGACGTTATCGTTAGGCTCAGCAAAGCTCTTGAGCGAGCTCATTGGCAAGCGCCACTACCAGCCCGACAACGCCTACTTTGGCCTAAGCTTACGTTGAGCGTGATTCGTGTTCTAAAAAATAGGAAAGAGTGCATGCCACAGTTGGAGCTACCCGAATCGGAATCACGTCTTTTCAATACATCACTGAGTCGTGGTCTGAGCGTGTTGCGGGCGTTCTCCAGGGGAAAGCGCGAGATGAACTTGCGCGAAATCGCCGAAGCCACAGGATTGACAAAGAGCGCAGTGCAGCGTTTCACATTCACACTCGAAGCGTTGGGGATGCTGCTCAAGAGCCCAGACAACAAAAAATATTCACTGTCACCCAAATGCCTTGATTTGGGATATGGCTATTTGCAGTCCAACTGGCTGATCGATCAAGCCAACGCCTATCTGGCTGAGCTTAACCACAAGTGTGAGGAAACCGTCAACCTGTCCGTGCCCGATGGCACCGACATGGTGTATGTGGCACGATTCCCCAGCCAAAAGCACGTGGCCATCCACATGGCGGTAGGTAGCAGATTGCCCATGTATTGCACGGCGGCCGGCCGGGCCTACTTGTCAGCGCTCGCGCCAGATGAGGTCCAGACACTGCTTGATGCCACCAACTTCAAGGCGTACACACCCAACACTGTCATTGATAAGGCGCGTATGCTTGTATTGATTGCAGAAGCGCGTTCGAATGGCTACGCCTGGGCAAATGAAGAATACTATCGAGGCGACATCAACCTCGGGGTGGTGGTGCGTAACCCGCAAGGTCAGCCAGTCGGTGCCATCAATGTCTCACTACCTACAAGCCGATGGACAATTGATACTGGACGTCAGCAGATTGCGCCTGTCCTGCTCGAAACTGTGCGCGCCATAGCTCCGGTAGCTCCCGTATTAGCGGACTGACCGCTCTGTTGGCGCCGACGTGAAACTGACTAACTCCACTGATTATGTTTGTGTCACCATCAGCATGGACGGGCGGGGCCGGGCCTTTGACAACATCTTTGTCGAGCGCCTGTGGCGCAACGTCAAATACGAGGACGTTTACCTCAATGGCTACACCACGGTGGCAGAGCTGCTGACTGGACTGAGCGACTACTTTACGCTCTACAACAGCCAGCGGCACCGGTGGCGGCGCATTGATCGTTGAGCGGTATCTGAAGAAGACAGAAACCGAACAGCCCAAGACCCTGAACGCAGGCGTCTGTGGTGCGCTACTTGTGGATAAGCAGGGGGTCGCTATGGACATGTGGACAAGCTAAAAGCTTGCCCACATCCCCACAGTTGCAACCAAAACGGGACCAGCTTAAATTGACGGAAAAACTGTCTTGACAGTGGAGTCCACTTTAGTAGGCGCCTCTACTACACTCCCACGAAAGCGGGCAAGGCGCCCCATGCAACCACCGGAGAACAACTGTGCAACTCGTTTGTCTTGACCTTGAAGGCGTTCTGGTCCCTGAAATCTGGATCGAATTTTCCAAACGCACCGGCATCCCCGAGCTGTCGCGCACCACGCGCGACGAGCCGGACTACAACAAGCTGATGACGTTTCGCCTGGGACTGCTCAAGCAACACCAGCTGGGCCTGCCCGACATCCAGAAGGTGATTGCCGAGATGGGCCCGATGCCCGGCGCGCGCGAGTTTCTGGACGCGCTGCGGCGCGACTACCAGGTCATCATCCTGTCGGACACCTTCTACGAATTTGCCATGCCGCTGATGGCGCAACTGGGCATGCCCACACTGTTTTGCCACAAGCTCGAAGCCGACGCCCGCGGTTTTTTGATGGCCTACCACTTGCGCATGGCCAACCAGAAAAAAGAATCGGTACAACGCTTTCAGGAGCTCAACTTCAAGGTCATCGCCGCGGGCGACTCCTACAACGACACCGCGATGCTGACGCAGGCCGATGCGGGCATTTTGTACCGGCCACCGCAGAACGTGATCGACCAGTTCCCGCAATTCCCGGTGACGATGAACTACACCGAACTGCGCCAGCAGATCGGATGGTCACTTCAAACATGTCAGCGCGGCAGATAAACGCTGACCCTTATGCGATGACACAAACTGTGGATTCTGCGTTGGCGAATACGTTGTCCGACTTTTTCAGACAGCACAACGTGTGTGATGTGGAATGCATTTTTGCCGACATCACCGGCTACCCGCGCGGCAAACTCATGCCTGCGGCAAGTTTTGCTGCCGGCACCGAGTTGCGCATTTGCCAGGCTATTGCGATGCAGGCGGTCACCGGCGACTATTCTTACAACCCGGTGTTTCCGGATGCAGACCCCGACGTGCGCATGGTCCCTGACTACCGCACGTTAACGTTGGCACCGTGGGCGAGTGTGCCGCGGGCGGTGGCACTGCACGATTGTCTGGAGCTCAACGGCGAGCCCTGCGTGTTTGCACCGCGCAGCATTCTCAAACGGGTACTGGCCAGTTACCAGGCGCACGGATGGACGCCAGTGGTTGCGCCCGAGATCGAGTTTTATCTGGTCGCTGCCAACGCCGATCCGACACACCCCTTGACTGCGCCGACGTTACGTTCAGGAAGGCCAGAGGTGGGACAAAGCGCGTTCAGCACGCACGCGCTCAACGACCTGGCACCGTTCTGGGACGAATTTCGTTCGGCATTGGCGGCGCTGAACGTGGCAACCGATACCTGGCTGCACGAGGTGGGCACCAGCCAGTTTGAAATCAACCTGCTGCATGGCGACGCAGTGGCGGTGGCGGATCAGGCGTTTTTGTTCAAATACGCCGCGCGTGAAATTGCGCTCAGGCATGGGCTGAATGCTGTCTTCATGGCCAAGCCGATGGCGGGCCGCCCCGGCAGCTCGATGCACCTGCACCAGAGCGTGGTGGACGCGCAGGGGCGCAACATTTTCAGCTTGCCCGACGGTGCGCAGAGCCCGCTGCTGACGCAGTTCATTGCCGGTTTGCAGACCTACATTCCCGAACTGATGTTGATGTTTGCCCCCAACGTCAATTCTTTCCGGCGCTACGTTGCCGGTAGCCAGGCACCCATCAACCTGCAATGGGGGTACGACAACCGTACTGCCGGGCTGCGCGTGCCTGCCAGCGCACCCGCTGCGCGGCGCGTGGAAAACCGGGTGGCAGGTGCGGACGCCAATCCGTATCTGGCTATTGCTGCGTCGCTGGTGGCGGGCTTGGCCGGTATCGAACAACGCCTGCAGGCTACACCAGCGCTGGTTGGCAACGGTTACGACAAGTCAAGCGATCTGCCTCGGCAGTTGAGCGATGCACTGGAAAAAATGAAGCAAAGCACGTACGCACGGCAGTCACTGGGAGATGATTTTGTGACTGGCTACACGGCCGTCAAAGCACTTGAGTTTGAGCATTTTTCAAGTGACATCAGCGCTTGGGAGCGGCGCTACCTGTTGCCGCAGGTGTGATCGCGTTGCGTTGGCTTGCACGCACGATTTGGCTGGCGGTCAACCGGGCTATTTGATACAGACCGAACGCACCATTTTCAGGTCGGTCAGGCCCATCATGACTTTTTCCATGCCGTCCATTTTGAGCGTGCGCATGCCACCCTCCACAGCCGCTGCAAACACCTGGGCCACACGCGCGCGCTCCTGAATCAGCTTTTTGATGCCTTCATCGGCGATCAACAGTTCGTGCAGGCCCACGCGGCCCTTGTAGCCGGTCTGGTTGCACTTGTCGCAGCCGACGTGGCGGTAAAACTTGAGTTCACCGTCCTGCGCATATTGCGTTTTCCACCCGGCGACAAGCTTGTCCAGTTCGGCATCAAAGTTGCCTTGCCAGGCCGCTGAATGGCGCAACTCCTCGGCGTATTCGGTGGCGAACAGGCGCAGTTCATCGTCATCTGGCACATACGACTCTTTGCAGGCACACAGTTTTTTGGCCAAGCGCTGCGCCAAAATACCCAGCAAAGCATCGGCAAAATTGAACGGATCCATGCCCATGTCGAGCAAGCGGGTGATCGACTCCGGGGCTGAATTGGTATGCAAGGTGGAAAAAACCAGGTGACCAGTCAGCGACGCTTCGACGCCCATGGCAACGGTTTCATGGTCGCGCGACTCACCCACCATGATGATGTCGGGGTCGGCACGCAAAAACGCGCGCATCACCAACGCAAAATCGGTGCCCGCCTTGCGGTTGATCTGCACCTGACGCAGACCTTTTTGCGTGATTTCAACCGGGTCTTCGGCAGTCCAGATTTTGGTGTCTGGCTTGTTCAAGTGTTTCAGAATCGAATGCAGCGTGGTGGTCTTGCCGGATCCGGTAGGGCCACACACGTAGAACAGCCCATAGGGTTTCTCAACCGTTCGCAGCACGCGGTCCATGTTGTGTGCAGTCAACCCGAGCTTGTCCAGCGGGATCGGCTCGCCTGCGGCCAGAATCCGCATGACGACATCCTCAACGCCACCGGCTGAGGGAATGGTGGCCACGCGCAGCTCGATATCTGCGGGACCGTATTTTTTGAACTTGATCTTGCCGTCCTGCGGCTTGCGGCGTTCAGAAATATCCAGGTCACACATGATCTTCAGGCGTGTGACCATGGCCTGCCTGAAGTGCGAGGGCACCTCAATGTAGGGTTGCAGCGAACCGTCCACCCGGAACCGGATACCCGTTTTGAGCTTGCCTGGCATGGGCTCGATGTGGATGTCAGACACCCCCTGGAGATAAGCGTCCAGGATCACTTTGTTGACAAACTTCACCAGCTCGTTGTCGGCAGCGGCCGATTCAAGGGCGTCGTCAACACTGCCGTCTTCCATTGGCGCGCCGTCCATGTCGGCCAGCATTTCATCAATGCTGCCACTGGCATTTTCAAGTCCAAAAATCTGATTGAGCGTGTCCTGAAACTCAGCGTGCGTAGTCACACGGTAAACAAATTTGGTGAGGCGTGGAAACACCTGCGTGACGATTCGGGAGCTGCGCACCGCTTCCGGATCCAGGCACATCACGATCAGCCCCTCGGGCGAGTCTTCCAGGGGAACCCAACCTTGCTCCTCGATGAATTCCCGTTTAAGTGCGCCATGCAGTGCCTCGGCCCGGATGCGGCCCTCTGCCCAAGGTTCATAAGTCACACCAAAAAATTTGGCCAGCGAAGACCCGATCTGGCCGGACCGCACCTGGTACTGCGCACGCAAGACGTGCTCTACGGACTGTCCTTGCTCACGCGCATCTTGCAGGCATTTCTGCAGTTCGGCGGCAGTCATGACACCTTCGGCGACCAATCCGTCGTATTTGGTGGACATGCGATAAACGCCGTCTTCGGCCCCGTGGATGCGTTGCCGAATGGCCGTGGCCAGCGTCTTGCACAGCTGCAACATGCCTTCAACCTCAAGTTCACCAAAGGTCTCGTTGTTGTTGTTGTTGATGACCTGTAACACGCCAAAAAGGGTACCACCGTCAAGAATGGGCGACACCATCATCTGACGGGTGCGGTAACCCGAGCGCTTGTCCACCTCTTTCAAGAACGTCAGCAGCGGATGAATTTTCTTGAGCGCGTCGTCGTCATACACATCCGCAAGATTGACCGACTCACGGCTGTAGGCGACATAGCCCGCAATGCTCTGAGGTGTGATCGGGAGTTTGAGATCGCGGCTGCTGTTGAGCCCCGTTTTTACCTTTGAAACAATGGCGGTCTGGTCATCGTTGACCACATACAGAGTCAGACGGTCGGCATTGAACAGTTTGCAGATATCCGCGCTTGCATCAAGCATGATCTGCTCAATGTTCTCGGTATCATGAATTTGCGCAGTGACATGCTGAAGTTGTTTGTAAAACAACGCTTCAAATGTCATGCCAGAGCTTTCGTTGGACGATTTCACAGACAGACTCATAAAAAGGTGATGTCAATCAAGCCATTTGATAACGCCAAAAAACCAAAACATATCACCAGTCAAGCCAGAAAAAACTGCATTTCTGTTCCCGCGATCTTGATTCGGTCGCCTGACTGCAAAACACAGGGGCTTTCGCCAATCGCTTCATCATTGATCGACATGCGCTCGGCCCCCTCAACATGATGCGCAAAATAACTATTGTGACGCTGCGTGATGACGGCAACCGATACCGCAGGTTTTCCGATTGTGGTGACGGCCTTGGTCAACAACATTTCCCGCCCAGCCGCCGGGCCGGACAACACTTTGATCAAACCGCGACGAGGCTCTGTTGCAAGGGCTGCGTCAGGCCGCCGCGACGCAGCCGATTCAGCCAACGCGGGAGACGCCGGGGTGGCCGACGATTCGACCTCAAATTCAAGTCGGTAGTTACCCATTTCAAGGATATCGCCATGCCGCAGTTCTTCTCTGGAGATGGACTTGCCGCCAAGATAGGTTCCGTTGGTGCTGTGAAGATCTTCTACAGTGACATGACCGCCCAGCATATGCAAAACAGCGTGTTCACCGCTGACGGTCAAATGATCAAGCACAATGTCGTTGTACGGCCTGCGCCCTAACGTGGTCAATTCTTTGGTCAGTGTCAGCTCAGTCAGGACTGCTCCGTCCATCATGATTGTTAATTTGGGCATGAAAACCTCCTGTCAGGTGCAGTATATTGGTTTTGCGCAGGTCGAGAACACTGTCTCTGCATCACTCTGTCTGGGGTGCTGCCATGCAAGAAGCACCCCGGCCAACCCGGCCCGATGGTTTTTTTGTTGCGCCCCAATCAAGACAACGCTGACATTGCCGCGCCCCCCAGTGCATCGTCGTTGTTGGCGCGAACAACGTCGGCGTCGGTCAGACTGTAAAAACTGAACTGCATCGTGATGCCGGGCTCACAGCTGGTGCGGTCACCCTCACTGTGGCAGCAAAGAGCGCCATTGCGGGTGTGCACCGGTCACTTTGCCTGACCTGGTTTGCCCTGCGCCCGGTGTTTCAAAAAAGTGCCCATCAGCAATACCAGTACGGCACCTGTCAGGCCCAGAGCGTAGTGCCATGGGCGATCTTGTGGCACGTGTTCGACCAAGGCAGGGTCTGAGTGCGCCATGGTCAAGGCAATCCAGCCCAGCAGCATGCCGCCCAGGTTGATGATGAACGGAAAACGGTCCATCAGTTTCAGAATCAGCTGGCTGCCACCGATGATCAGCGGAATGCTCACCAGCAGCCCAAAGATGACCAGCGTCAACTGATGCTGTTCACCCGCGGTGACGGCTGCACCAGCAATCGCCATCACGTTGTCCAGGCTCATCACCAGGTCGGCGACGATAACGGTCTTGACCGCCGTCCAGAGCTTGGCGCTGGTTTGCAGGGTGGAATGCCCTTCTTCCTGCGGCACCATCAGCTTCACGCCAATCCAGAACAGCAAGGCAGCGCCCACCAGTTTCAGGTAGGGGATTTGCAGCAGAGTCAACGCAAAGGCAATCAGGATAACGCGCAACACAATCGCGCCAGCGGTGCCCAGCATGATGCCCTTGAGCCGCTGATGTGCAGGTAACCCACGGCAGGCCATGGCGATCACCACGGCGTTGTCACCTCCAAGCACGACGTCGATCACAATGATCTGGCCCACGGCAACCCAGAAATGGATGGTCAAAAATTCTTCCATAGCAAGGGGTTCGCGGCGTTCGTGGCAAGAAAAAGAAAAGCCGGATTGTCTCTCAGTACATCCGGCTTGCGTGGAGTTAAACGTGGTTAAAGCATGGCTTTGAGCAACCGGCCCATTTCAGACGGGTTGCGCGTGACCTTGAAGCCGCATTCTTCCATCACGGCCAGTTTGGCCTCGGCGGTGTCGCCACCGCCCGAGATCAGCGCGCCGGCGTGACCCATGCGCTTGCCAGCGGGTGCTGTTACGCCGGCGATAAAGCCGACAATCGGTTTTTTCATGTTGAGCTTGCACCAGCGCGCCGCTTCGGCTTCGTCGGGGCCGCCGATTTCGCCGATCATGATCACGGCGTCGGTATCGGGGTCGTCGTTAAAGGCGCGCATCACGTCGATATGCTTGAGGCCGTTGATCGGGTCGCCGCCAATACCGACCGCACTGCTTTGACCAATACCCAACTCAGTGAGTTGCGCCACAGCCTCGTAGGTTAACGTGCCCGAGCGGCTAACCACGCCGACGCGGCCTTTGCGATGGATGTGGCCGGGCATGATGCCAATCTTGATTTCGTCGGGCGTAATCAGACCCGGGCAATTCGGGCCCAACAGCAAAGTCTTTTTACCGCCTGCGGCTTCTTTGGCTTTCATGCGGTTGCGCACTTCCAGCATGTCCCGGATCGGGATGCCTTCAGTAATGCAAATCGCCAAATCCAGGTTGGCCTCGGCGGCCTCCCAGATGGCGGCGGCGGCACCGGCCGGCGGCACATAGATCACGCTGACGGTGGCACCGGTAGCCGCAGCGGCATCCTTGACCGAGGCGAAGATCGGGATGTTAAAAATCGATTCGCCAGCCTTCTTGGGGTTGACGCCGGCGACAAAACAGTTTTTGCCGTTGGCATATTCCTGGCATTTTTCAGTATGGAATTGCCCCGTTTTGCCGGTAATCCCTTGGGTGATGACTTTGGTGTCTTTATTGATGAAGATGGACATGATGTTTCCTAATCAGCACATTATTTGGTGACCGCTTTAACAGAGGCTTGCGCCGCCTCTGCCATCGTGTCCACTGAAATGATGGGCAAGCCGCTGTCTTTCAGCAACTTCTTGCCCAGTTCTTCGTTGGTGCCCTTCATGCGCACGATCAGTGGCACATTCAGGTTGGTCGCCTTGCAAGCGGCAATGATGCCGGTGGCAATGGTGTCACATTTCATGATGCCGCCAAAGATATTGACCAGGATGGCCTTGACCTTGGGGTTTTTGAGCATGATCTTGAACGCTTCGGTGACCTTCTCGGGGGTAGCGCCCCCGCCCACGTCCAAAAAGTTGGCCGGCTCGGCACCGAACAGCTTGATGGTGTCCATGGTGGCCATGGCCAGACCGGCACCATTGACCAGACAACCAATGCTGCCGTCCAGACTGATGTAGGCCAGGTCGAATTTGCTGGCTTCGATCTCAGCCGGGTCTTCTTCATCGAGGTCACGCAACGCGGTGATTTCCGGATGCCGGAACGTGGCGTTGTCGTCAAAGTTGAACTTGGCGTCCAGCGCGATGATGTTGCCCTTGCTGTCGCGATTCAGGGGGTTGATTTCGACCAGCGACGCGTCGGTGTCCATATAGCACTTGTAGAGCTTTTGGCAGACATCGATGAACTGCGCTTGCGAATCAGCGGGCATGGCCACACCGCGCGCAATGTCAACGCCTTGCGCCTGGGTCAGACCCAGCAGCGGATCAACAAACACTTTGGCAATTTTTTCGGGCGTCTTGTGCGCCACTTCTTCAATATTCATGCCTCCTTCGCTGGAGGCAATGAAGGCCACCTTTTGTGACGCGCGATCAGTCACGACCGACAGGTAGTACTCTTTTTGAATGTCGGCACCGTCTTCAATGTAGAGGCGGCGTACCTTTTGACCATCAGGGCCGGTCTGGTGCGTCTTGAGTTGCATGCCCAGAATTTCGCCAGCCAGGCGCTTCACGTCCTCAATGGTCTTGGCCACCTTCACGCCGCCACCCTTGCCGCGACCGCCTGCATGAATTTGAGCTTTGACGACCCACACCGGGCCGCCCAGTTTTTGTGCGGCTTCCACCGCTTCTTGAACGGTGAAAGCTGCAATGCCGCGAGGCACTGGCACACCGAACTGACGCAAGATTTCCTTGCCTTGGTACTCGTGAATTTTCATGAGCTCTTTCTCTCAGGAATGGATATGAAAAGTCGCTACGCGCAAGCCTGGGGGCATGGGCAGTGGCCGCCGTTGGAATCAATTTCGGACTGTATCATGGTGCATTGCGTCAAACTTGAGGCAGCCTTACAACGCGGCCACTTTTCGTTTCCTCTGATTCACCATGCAAAAAATCTTTATCGACGGCGAAGCCGGCACTACCGGTCTGCAAATTCGTGAACGTCTGCAACACATGACGGGCATTGACTTGCTCGGTATTGCACCAGAACAACGTAAAAACCCCCATGCCAAGCGCGCCGTGATGGCGCAAGCGGACCTGGTGGTGCTGTGTCTGCACGACGACGCTGCTATTGAATCTGTTGCAATGATCGATCAAATGGCAAGGTCTAGCGGTCAAAAAGGCCCGAAGATTATTGACGCCTCCACGGCGCACCGAACGGCACCGGGCTGGGTGTATGGCTTTGCCGAATTGGCACCCGGGCAGCGCGACGTGATCGCCAAGTCGAGCCGCGTGGCCAACCCGGGCTGTTATGCCACCGGTGCCATCGCGCTGATCCGCCCGCTGGTGGATGCGGGATTGATCCCACGCGACTTCCCGTTGTGTTTGCCCGCTGTCAGCGGATTTTCTGGCGGCGGACGGCAGATGATCGAGGCCTATGAGCAAGGTGTCGCGCCCGCTTACGAACTCTACGGTCTGGGCCTCAAGCACAAGCATGTACCAGAGATCATGGCCTGCACCGGCCTGAAGCGCCGCCCGCTGTTTGTGCCATCGGTGGGTAATTTCAAGCAAGGCATGCTGGTGCAACTGCCGCTGCACCTGGATCTGCTGCCAGGCAAACCAACAGTGGCCGATCTGCAAGAGGCGCTGGTGCGTCATTACGCGGGCAGCACCTGGGTCAGGGTACTGGACGCCACATCCGACAACAAGCTCGACGCGGTGGCGCTGACCGGACAGGACGTGATGGAACTGCGGGTATATGGCAACCGGGACGCTGCCGACGGTTTTCGGCACGCCCTGTTGGTGGCACGGCTGGACAACTTGGGCAAGGGTGCCAGCGGCGCGGCCGTACAAAACCTTCAGTTGATGCTTGGGCTGTAACCCAGCAATCGCGGTAGAGACTCTCATTGCTGAGAGCCCCCGCACAGACCCGTACGTGCTCAGTTCGAGCGGTCAGGCGTCCGGTCAGGACAATGATGCCGTCCACCCGCCTGGAGCGCAGAACGTCAATGCATTTCGCTTCCTCCTTGGCATTCCACTCGCCACTGACATACAAGGCGCTGTAACCGACACGATCCAATTCGTGCTCAATACCGCTCAGTGCCATGCCATAAAACGGGCTGTCAATGGCTTGCGTGATCACCCCAATGCTTAAAGTGCGTCCACCCGCCAAACCCCGCGCAACCGGATTTGGCACAAAACCAAGTCGCTTGATCGCAGACTCAACGGCTTCCTTTTTGTTGTCGCTCACCACCGCAGTTCCATTAAGGATGCGCGAGACGGTGCTTGGAGAAACGCCAGCCATCCGGGCCACCATATCCAACGTAACAACTTGATGCCTGGATACCGTTTTGGAACGGCTGGAGCCACTGCCTTGACTGAAACTATTTTCATTGCCGTTGGGAGATCAAATGGAGCAGGGCCAAAGTGTGCCTTGATTTCCAAGTCAGAGAGCGTGTGCCCACCGATCAAAGATAATGCGCCCATGTCAGTCCCTGCGCATAACCCATGGTCAACCCGCATCGCTACTTTTTTGTTGGCCACTTTGGCCGCGGGCAGTGCTGGTTTCTGGCTGCTGCACTGGCCGCAACCGACGCAACCGCCTTTTGCCTCTGCACTCGAAACAACGCCAGTTGCCGCAGACACCGCCAAGGTGGCGTCGCTGTTGGGTGCCAATTCAACGGCCGTACCGTCCGGTGCCATGGCTCAAGTGCCGTCACGCTTCAAGCTGTGGGGAGTCATTGCGCAAAGCCAAGCAGGGAACCCTCACGCGCAAGGCAGTGCCCTGATGGCTGTGGATGGCGCACCACCAAAACCCTACCGCGTGGGGCAAATCGTGGCGGACGATTTGACGCTGCAATCGGTATTGGCGCACAGCGTCACGCTGGGCCCCAAGGGGCAGGCAGCGGCCTCGGTAACGCTGGAGCTACCCGCGCCGCCAGGCGTGGTAGCGCCCAAGCCAGCCCGGTAGCCTCTGTGGCGCGTGCGCGCGCTTCCTGCTTTGGCCCCTGACCTGACAAAAATCCGGGATAAATATCGCCGTCATGATCTCCCCTTTTGAGACTGAGCGCACGGCAGCCTGAGAAATTCGGGGGAAACTGGCACTGCCCAAAATACAACACAGACAGTCGATTCATCCAGCAATCACTGGCCAGTGAACAAGGTGAATGTGCGATTGAAAGGGACGCCATCCACCACGCCTGCGAGCTTGACCTGGTACGAGGTATTGGCGTGCAACGCCACGTTGGACACGACAAAGGCTTCATTGATGCCAATGTAAGGTTGAAATGGCGCAATGCGCGCCGGGTCGCTCGCGCGGGTAAGCCAGGTGGTGGCTACCGCAACACCGTTCGTACTGACCACGCTGTCGGTCAGGGTCAGCACTTGCCCGGCATCGGCCTTGAGATAAATCGGCGGACCAACGGTATCCTGGGCACTGGTCATGGCGGGAAACGGGTTGGGCGTTTCATACGCTGGCGCAAACGCCGGCGGCACGTTGACGCTGCCCTGGCAGGGATAAGTGGCAAGCTGCCCTTTGCCTAGTTTTATGCGGTTCGTTTGATACCCATTGAGCGAGCCAAAACGGTACTCTTCACGGCGGGAAGTACCTTGAATCCGGGTTTGCAAGTCGGCCCCCATGCCCACGTCGGCACCTTCGTACATGGCCCCCTGCAGGTGATACACGGTGGTCAGCAGGCTGAGCATCGAGCGCGCGCCACGTTCCAGCAAAGCTGGAAAAACCGGTGGATTGGCAACGTCATAGCTCCATGTGGTTCCTTCCAGAATTTCTGCCACCTGGGTTCCGTAAGCCTGGCGTTGTGCGCGGTCCCAGGGCTCGTAGCCGGTGTAGTTGGCGCTGCCGGTATTGGTTTCAAGATGGCTCAGACCCGACAACGGATTGGCCATCGATTCGCTGTTGAGGTAGCGCGCGTGCGCCAGTGCGGCAGCGTCCAACCGGGCGTCTTGGTGCAACGTACCAAAACCACACAATGCACGCGCCGTCTGCAATACCGTCCAAGCCCCCAGTTCTGCCGACGCCGGGGCATAGGTACTGGCGGGGATGGTCACAGCAGTTGAGGCAATTTCGGTAGCGCTTGCACCTGTCGGCGTGATGCCTGCGGCAAGGTCACCGCCCCCGCCACCGCCGCACGCAGTCAAACCCAGCGCCATACTGACGACGAGTATCAAGAAGCGTTGAAAAAAGCTCATGGCAAGAGGCCGATCAACAGGTGGGGGATGCCCAAGCATAGCGCCATCAGAACTCTACAGCCTACTGCAGGTGAAGGTGTTACGGGTTGTTACGCTTGTGTCGTCGTTGCTGCTCTCAGGCGAAAGACGGCTACCATCACCCGTTTTATTTTTTGCATTTGCCTGGCTTTCACGTTCCCATGCCCGTTGTTGTGTTCGTTCTGATCGGTCTGCCCTGGCTGAACCCGTTTTCACCGGGGCCCCTGGCGCAAGAGATGCCGCTGCTGTTTGCGTGGTTCTGCAACGCGGGTGTGCTGCTGGCTTTTGCCCTGGATCGTCAACGCGGGCAGCACACAGCCATGGTGCGCGCGCTGGCACTGGGCTGGGGCACGGCTGCGGCATTGAATGCGGTCATCGGTCTGTTGCAATACTTTGGAGCCACGGCTTGGGCTGGTGTCTGGCTGAACCACACTGACGTGGGTGCGGCTTTTGGCAACCTGCGCCAACGCAACCAGTTTGCCACGCTGCTGGGCATCGGGCTGGCGGCGGCATTGTGGTGGGCCGCTGCGGTCGATTCGCAGCCGACGATTCCCAAGTCCGCCTGGCTCCTGGAGGCTGACGCGCCCTGGCAATCGCATTTCTCCCGCTGGCCGGGTTATCTGCGCCGCCACGCGACGCTATTGGCATCCGCGCTGGCGGCGCTGGTGGGTGCGGGCAATGCCGCGTCTGGCTCGCGCACCGGTTTGATGCAATTGCTGTTGACCTTGGCGCTGGTACTGTGGTGGTGGCGTGGCAGCTCGACATCCGCTGCACAAAAAAAACGCGTGCAGCTGACCTTGCTTGCTGCATTGGTAGCATATGCACTGGCGCAAGTGGCACTGCCGCTACTGGCTGGGATAAACCACTGGCACAGCGGCGCTCTGGCGCGCCTGCGTGACGGAGACTCGGTCTGCGCCAGCCGCCTCACGCTGTGGGCCAACGTGTTGCACCTGATTGCACAAAAGCCGTGGCTGGGGTGGGGTTGGGGCGAGCTGGATTACGCACACTTCATCACGCTGTACCCGGGCGCGCGCTTTTGTGACATTCTGGACAACGCGCACAACCTGCCGCTGCAGCTCGCCGTGGAGCTGGGCGTGCCACTGGCGCTGCTGCTGTGCGGTGGCGCCCTGTGGCTGGTGTGGCGCGCGCGCCCTTGGGCTGAGCGCCAACGCACGCGGCAACTGGCATGGATCATGCTGGCGGTGATTGGGCTGCACAGTTTGCTGGAATACCCGCTGTGGTACGGGCCGTTTCAGGCTGCGACCTTGCTCAGTGTGTGGTTGCTGGCCTGGGTGCCGCGCCAAGGCGGTGCCACGAATGCCCCAAAATTCAAGTTTGTTTGGCAAGATCCAACATCCAGGCTACCAGCCCACTATTTTTATGGACTTCCAGCTATCTTTATCATCGTCATCTGCGGCTTTGCAGCCGGCCAGTACCGCATCGCCAGCCAGATTTACCTGGACCCCGGGCAGCGCGCGCCAGCGTATCGCGTGCGCACGCTGGAGCAAATTAAAGATGTCTGGCTGTATCAGGCTCCGGTGCGTTTTGCCGAGCTGACCACCACCGGGCTGGATGCCAACAACGCCGCCTACATCAACAAACTGGCCAAAGAGATGCTGCACTTTTCCCCCGAAACGCGCGTGGTGCAGCTACTGCTGGACAGCGCCCGCTTGCTGGGGCGCAAGGATGAGGTGGCGTTTTACGCTGAGCGCTTCAAGGCCGCGTTCCCTGAGGACTATGGACGTTGGGTTCAAACTGACGCGCCAGCGCCGGTTCAACCACAAAACTGAGGCTCAGCGCGCAGCGACAAAACTACCCGACTTGCCTCCGTGCTTTTCCAGCAATTTGCAATCCGTGATGAGCATGCCGCGGTCCACCGCCTTGCACATGTCGTAAATGGTCAGCAGCGCCACCTGCACGGCGGTCAGCGCTTCCATCTCCACGCCGGTGACGCCAACGGTTTCTACCGTTGCAGTACAAAATACGGCGCTAGCCCGTGTTGCATCTGCGTGAATAACTTCAAATTCAATAGCAACACGCGTGAGTGCCAGTGGGTGGCACAGCGGGATCAGATCGCTGGTCTTCTTGGCCGCCATGATGCCGGCCACGCGGGCAATGCCCAGCACGTCGCCTTTTTTGGCGTTGCCCGACTCAATAATGGCCAGCGTGGCGGGTTGCATCTGGATGCAGCCACCAGCCACACCAATGCGGTGGGTAGCGGCCTTGGCGGCTACGTCCACCATGTGGGCCTGGCCTTGTGCGTCAAAATGGGTGAGTGTGCTCATAGTGCTTTCGGTTCAAACAGGATGGTGCGAAGGCGTTTACCGAACCTTGACGCGTTGCTGGCATCATAAGGGCATGCGAAGGCATGGGCGCTGGCTGACGCTTGGCGACCTTGGCCCGGCCGATTTTTTATCTTGACACAGATTTATATGCAAAATATGCCTCTGGCACTTATCAATAAAGCGCTGGCAGCTATTGTTTCAGGACTGTTTTTGACCGCGCCGCTCGAGCTCGGTGCGCAGGTCAGTCCACCGGTCACCCCCCAAAAAAGTGCTCTTGCGCTGCTGGGTGACGGCAGCGCCATGGCCAGTGGCGACGAACGCCGCCTGGGTGACCGCATTGCACGCGAGCTGTACCGCGACCCGGATTACCTGGACGATCCGGTGCTGGCCGATTACGTGCAGGGCGTCTGGCAGCCGCTGCTGGCTGCGGCGCGCGCGCGCGGTGACCTCACAGGCGAACTCGATGAACGCTTTGCCTGGCAAATCTTGCTTGGGCGTGACCGCAGTGTGAACGCGTTTGCACTGCCCGGGGGCTACTTGGGCGTGCACCTGGGGCTGCTGGCGGTGGTAAGCAACCGGGACGAACTGGCTTCGGTGCTGGGCCACGAACTCAGCCATGTCACGCAGCGCCACATCTCGCGCCTGATTGCCAAAGACGCGCAGCAAACGCCTTGGGTCATTGGTGCCATGATCCTGGGCGCTTTGGCCGCCAGCAAGAGCCCTGAGGCTGGCAACGCGTTGATCGTCGGTGGGCAGGCGCTGGCAGCCCAAAGCCAATTGAACTTTTCACGCGACATGGAACGTGAAGCCGACCGCATCGGCTTTGGTGTGATGACGCAAGCCGGTTTTGCGGCACAAGGCTTTGTCACCATGTTCGACAAATTGCAGCAGGCCGCGCGCTTGAACGATAGCGGGACTTTTCCGTATCTGCGCAGCCACCCGCTGACCACTGAACGTATTGCCGATATGCAATCGCGCCTGCCGCTGGGCGCGCCACGCCCAGCACTGTCTGAGCCCACCATGCTGCACGCCATGATGGCGACCCGCGCCAAGGTGCTATCCAACACTGGGGCCGACGCACTGCGCAGTTGGCAGGTGCAGGCGCAAGACAGCGCGTTGGCCACGCGCCCCGCGGCGCAGCAGGCCGCAGCCTGGTACGGCGCAGCGCTGGCGGCCATCCGGCTGCGTGACGTAGCCAGCGCGCGCAACCATCTCAAGAACTTGCAAACGTTGGCGCAGTTGCAGCCTGATGCGGCCGCCCCGGTGCGCTGGCTGGCCGCCGAAATAGACCTGACCGCGCGTGACCGCACCCGAGTGCAGGTGCGCGCGCTGGCCGATAGTCTGGGCGTTGCTGCTGCTACCACGGCAGCGGCCCAATGGCGCAGGCCCGAGCTGTTGCTGCAAGCGCAAGCCGCGCATCAGTCCCATCAAAGCGACGCGCTGAGTGCGGCCACCCAGCGCCTGCAAACCTGGCTGACGCAACAACCGCAAGACGCGCTGACTTGGCAATGGCTGGCCAGTTTGTACGCGGCGCAAGACCAATCGCTGCGTGCACTGCGCTGCGAAGCCCAGGCGCAGGCCGCCCGGCTGGACTACACCGGCGCACTGGACCGCCTGAAGGCGGCGCAAGACCGCGTCAGGGCCAAGGGCGCGCAATCGTCTGCCGACCTGATCGACGCGCAAATCATCGACGCACGCGTGCGCCAGTTGGAGGCCCTGGTGCGTGAACAAGTCGCCGCGCGCTGATCCCGGACATCAACCCGCGATGGCCTGCGCAAGGCAGGCGCATCAGTGGCGGGCGTCACCCAGTTGCTCTGTGACGCTCGTCTGGTGTCGCTTGCGCCACCAGCCTGCGGCCAATACGCCCACCACCACCAGCACATACACAGCCCACCGCGCTACCGCTTGCTCTGACGTAGCCGGTACATCAGAAGCCCTGGTCGCGCCAAAGACGCTGGTCAACAACGGTTCACTGACAATCATCTTGGCAGCAGTGAACGCCAGCACCGCGCCACCCGCCTGGATGATGATCGGAAAACGCTCCACCAGCTTGAGCACCACCGAGCTGCCAAACACCACAATCGGCACACTGATCAGCAAACCAATCACCACCAAATCTATCGCGCCGTGTGCAGCGCCGGCAACGCCCAGCACGTTGTCCACCCCCATCAGGGCGTCGGCCACAACGATGGTTTTCATGGCACCCCAAAACGTGCTGGCGCTGGGGCCGCTGTGCTCACCTCCGTCGTCGTCAGCCAACAGGTTGTAGGCCACCCAGACCAAACCAAGTCCGCCCACCAGCATCAAGCCAGGAATCTTGAGCAGCCAGACGACACCGATGGTCATGAGCGCGCGCACGCCAATGGCGCCGACCGTACCCCAGACAATGGCTTTGTTTTTCAGGTGTGGCGGCAAATTGCGCGCCGCCAGCGCGATCACAATGGCGTTGTCGCCCGCCAGCACCAGGTCAATGAGCACAATGGCCAGCAGCGCCGACCACCACGTGGTAGAAAAAAATTCCATGAAAGCAATCGGTTGAAGCCAGCAACCCCCATGGTTGGCCGGGGATGGCATTGCATCACAGGAGACCAATCCCTGGAAGTCGTGAGGAAACGCACTGTGGCCGCTATCATGCGCGCCGGTGGGGCCGCCAGCAGGGCGCGGCCGTTGCACGTTTTACAGCGAAATACCGCCCGACACCTCAAGCACTTCGCCATTGATGTAACTGGCTTCATCGCTGGCCAAAAAGGCATAGACGTTGGCAATTTCTTCGGGCTTGCCCAGGCGGCGCAAAGCCACTTTTTCGCCCATCTTGGCCAGCACTTCGGGTGGCATGGCCGCCACCATGGGGGTGGTGATGAAGCCCGGGGCCACCGCGTTGGTGCGCACCCCCTTGGGGCCGAGTTCACGGCTCCAGGTTTTGGTGAAACCGATCACGCCAAACTTGGTGGCAGCGTAGTTGGTCTGGCCGAAATTGCCGTACAGCCCCACCACCGAGCTGGCGTTCAGAATCACGCCGCTGCCTTGCGCGACCATGTCATTGGCCACCGCCTGGCTGCAGTTGAAAACACCGCGCAGATTCACATCAATCACTTTGTCAAACTGCTCGGCGGTCATTTTTTGCAACCGCGCGTCCTGCGTGATGCCCGCATTGTTGACCAGCACGTCGATGCGGCCAAACTTGGCCTTGACCTGCGCCACCACGCTGTCGATCATGGCACGCTGCGTCACGTCCATGACAAAACCTTCGGCCGTAGCGCCCAGCGCGCGGCATTGCGCCACCGCTGCATCCACGCCGTCTTGCTTGACATCGCAAACGATGACGATGGCACCTTCCTGGGCGAATTTCAGCGCGGTCGCCAGGCCGATGCCCTGCGCCGAACCGGTGATGATGGAAACCTTGTTGGACAAACGAGCAGTCATGATCAATCCCCGTCAGAAAGTTAGTGGAAGTCCGAGGCATTCTAGGATCGCGAAGATTGCGCCAACTTGACATCGCGCAAGGGTTGTGCGGGCGGTGCAGTCGTCAGATATCGTATTGCACCGTGACGGGTGCATGGTCCGAGAACTTCTGCGCCTTGTAAATACTGATACTGCGCGCTTCTTCAGCCAACGCGGGTGTGGCCAGGTGATAGTCCAGCCGCCAGCCCACATTTTTGGCATAGGCCTGACCCCGGTTGCTCCACCAGGTGTAGGACGCCTCTGTCTCGCAGGGGTGCAGCCGCCGATAGACATCCACCAAACCGCCTTCGGTGAGCAGCCGTGTCATCCACGCGCGTTCCTCGGGCAAAAAACCAGAGTTCTTCTGGTTGCTCTTCCAGTTTTTCAGGTCGATCTGCTGATGTGCGATGTTGACGTCACCGCACAGCACAAACTCACGTTGTGCCTTGAGCGCTTGCAGACGGGGGTAGATCAGATCCAAAAAGCGGTACTTGGCCTGCTGCCGCTCCGGGCCCGAGGAGCCGCTTGGAAAGTAGCAACTGATGACGGAACGCCGCAATGTGGGCGTATCAAAGCGCAGCTCAACGTAACGTCCTTCGGCGTCAAATTCAGCGTCACCCAGGCCCGTCACAACGTCACTGGGTTGCAGGCGGGTGTAAATGCCCACGCCCGCATACCCTTTTTTCTCTGCAAAATGAAAATAGCCGGGCATCCCCGCAAGGGTGTCAAAGCGGCCCGCTATATCGCTGGCTTGCGCCTTGACCTCTTGCACGCAAATACAATCCGGCGGCGACGCATCCAGCCATGCCTGCAGACCCTTGCTGGTGGCGGAGCGGATGCCGTTGAGGTTCAGGCTGGTCAGTGTCAACACGGGGGTCTCCATGTCAGAGGGTATTGAAACGTCAACGCGCGATGCGGCTGGCAACAGCGCGCTGGCGCAGGAGTTCGTTGCTTTTGCAGTGGCCAGCGGCGTACTGCGCTTTGGCGAATTTAAAACCAAGGCTGGCCGCATGAGCCCTTATTTTTTCAACGCAGGCCTGTTTGACGACGGTGCCAAACTGGGCAAGCTGGCGCGATTCTATGCGCAGCGTGTCGTGGCCAGCGGCATCGAATTCGATATGATTTTTGGCCCCGCCTACAAGGGCATTCCACTGGCGGCTGCGCTGGCGGTGGAACTGGCACGGCTAGGTCGCAACGTGCCCTTTGCCTACAACCGCAAAGAGGCCAAGGACCACGGCGAAGGTGGCTCCTTGGTCGGTGCGCCGCTGCGCGGGCGCGTGCTGATTGTGGATGACGTGATGTCGGCCGGCACTGCGGTGCGCGAGTCGATTGCGCTAATCAACGCCACACCGGCCCACGCGCACGCGATCGTGGTTGCGCTGGACCGACAAGAGAAAGCCACAGAAAATGGCCAAGACGTCAACCACAGTGCCGTGCAGTATGTACAGCAACAGCTCGGGCTGCAAGTGTGTGCAGTGGCCACGTTAGGCGATTTATTGCGCTACCTGCAGCAAACCGACGCAACCGCACTGGCGCAAGCCTACCCGCAGGTACTGGCGTACCGGCAGCGTTACGGCGTGACCTGACGCCGGGGCCACAAGTTTTCATCGTCCCCGTTTCAGGCTGCCAGCTTGCTGCGCAGCAAGTCGCCCACCTGTTGCGGGTTGGCCTTGCCGCCACTGGCTTTCATGATCTGACCGACCAGCGCGTTCAGCGCCTTGGCGTTGCCCGCACGAAATTCCGCCACGTTCTTGGGATTGGCGGCCAGCACGTCAGCCACAATCTTTTCCAGCGCGCCGGTGTCGTTCATCTGCTTGAGGCCTTTGGCCTGGATCACCGCGTCCACCTGCGCCTGCGCATCCGCCCACAGCGCATCCATGACCTGGCGCGCCGCGTTGTTGGAAATGGTGCCGTCCTGAATGCGCGCGACCAACTGCGCCAGTTGCGCCGGAGTAACCGGGCACGCGCTGATGTCTGATTCGGCGGCATTCAGGCGCCGTGCAATCTCGCCCATGATCCAGTTGCCGACCAGCTTGGCTTGCCCGCTGGCCTTCGCGGCTGCTTCAAAATAAGCAGCAACCTCACAGCTCTGCGTCAGGGCTGTGGCGTCATAATCCGATAAACCATAGGCCGTGCCAAAGCGCGCGGCCATAGCCCGCGGCAGCTCGGGCATGGCGCTGCCCACGCGCTGCACCCACGCCGCATCGACGATCAGCGGCGGCAGGTCGGGGTCGGGAAAGTAGCGGTAATCAGCGGCGTCTTCCTTGGTGCGCATGGCGCGGGTTTCGCCGGTGTCGGGGTCAAACAGCACCGTGGCTTGCTGGATGGCGCGGCCGTCTTCCAGCTCTTCAATCTGCCAGCGAATCTCATAGTCGATCGCCTGCTGCATGAACTTGAAGCTGTTAAGGTTCTTGATCTCGCGCCGTGTGCCCAAAGGGGCACCCGGCTTGCGCACCGACACGTTGGCGTCGCAGCGAAAACTGCCCTCTTGCATATTGCCGTCGCAAATGCCGATCCAGGTCACAATCTTGTGCAGCTCTTTGGCGTAGGCCACCGCCTCTGCGGTGCTGCGCATGTCGGGTTCGGTCACGATCTCCAGCAGCGGCGTGCCCGCGCGGTTCAGGTCGATGCCGGTCTGGCCGATGAAGTCTTCGTGCAGCGATTTGCCTGCGTCTTCTTCCAGGTGCGCGCGCACCAGCCGCACGGTCTTCTTGTCGTCGCCCAGGTAAAACTCGACGTTGCCGCCCTGCACCACTGGGATTTCAAACTGGCTGATCTGGTAGCCCTTGGGCAGGTCGGGGTAAAAATAATTTTTGCGCGCAAAAATGCTGCGTGGCGCAACGCGCGAACCCAGCGCCAGCCCGAGCTTGATGGCGCATTCGACCGCGCCCACGTTCATTACCGGCAACGTGCCCGGCAGCGCCAGATCGACCGCACACGCCTGCGTGTTGGGCTCGGCGCCAAAAGCAGTGGGCGCGCGGCTGAAAATTTTGGACTGGGTGGCCAATTGGGCATGGGTTTCAAAACCGATCACCACTTCGTAGCCACGGACCAAGGGGGAAGAGGATTCACAAAATTCAGTCATTATTTTCTCAATCCGCATTACGGCTGCCAACCGCTACGGGTAGCGGAGTTGAGTTCTACCAATTTATTCCAATTCAATGCACCATCTGCCAAGCAATAGTGCTCCGTGAAGCTCTGTGTAAATCGAGTTAACACCCGACCGTACGCATCATTAAATTCATCACACCGAATTCGAGCCTGAAAGCCAAGGGGTTCAACAATCTCTTTGTACATCTCTTCCTCGCCGGAAATCAAAAACCAGAAGTCTTGGCCACACAATTTAAGGTAACCCTTCTGCTTGAATGGTGTGCCGTCATTTCCGTAGCAACAGCCATTGACACATACGACTTGAGCACGATGTCCTGCGATCCGCCGAATGCGGTCAAAGTCAGTGACCATTTTGCTAATCTGACGAGAATTTGCCCAATTGGGTCCACTTTTAATGGACACGGCATAGCGTGTACCCTCTCTGGAAAATTCGAGATCAATGCCCTCAGAGGTAGATTTCACACCACCAAACTTTTCGGCGCAGACAAAGATGGCCATGGACTCCAAAAACTCGCCGAACAAAGTTTCTTCATTGGAGGAAAGGTGAGCGTCGAGAATTTGTTGAACAAGTTCAGGAGCAGAAGTGACCGCCTTAGCTCGAAAAAGGTAAGGATTTTTTCGCTTCAGAACAGACTCAAGCTGCAATTTTTCCAAGCTGGCAAGACGTTTGTCATGAAAGCCAGGCTTGATGTTCTTAGCGACGAACTGTCTTGTCTTTTCGAGAAGTTCCATACGATTTTCTACTTTCCAACAAGCGGGTTTGGGCAGGTTTAAGAATCTCGATACACATGTTCACAAATTCTTGTGAGATATCAATTCCAACCGCATTCCGTCCCAATTCAATAGCCGCTTCAAGCGTCGTACCAGATCCAGCAAAGGGATCAAGAACCACGTCACCTTCGTCAGTGAAAAGCTTGATAAACCATTGCGGTAATGCCAAGGGGTACGCCGCACTGTGTTGCTTGTTACCGCATTCGGTCGCCAGATGGAGCACATTGGTCGGGTAGGCCATGTCGCGTCCTTGCCAGTTCGCAATATTTTTGGCAAATGCATTACCAACCTGCGAATCGTAGCGAACAGTATCATTTTTACCCAGTGACTTCAATCGAGTTTGCGCCCAATCTCCCATCGGAACTTTTACAGCATCTTGATTCATTTTAAATTGGCGCTCCTTGGTAAAGTGCAAGCAGCGCTCCCAAGCATCACGAAAACGATTGGGCCATCTTCCGGGATAGCAATTTTTTTTATGCCAAATGTATTCTTCCGTCCAGAGCCAGCCTTGTTTTCTGAGCTCCAAGATAAGCTCCAGAACGTACGTGTGACGCTCGCCGTTGATGGCTTTTTCCTTGATGTTCAAAACAAAAGAACCACTAGGTTTTAGTACTCGCAAGAACTGTTCTGCACGGGGTAAAAACCATTTGACATATTCGTCAGGCTTTATGCCCCCGTAGGTCGTCGCACGCTGGTCGGCGTAGGGAGGCGAAGTGACAATCAAGTCAATGCAGTCGTCTGGGTAACGCTTCAATACCTCAAAACAATCGCCACAATGGGCGTCACTTACTTCAGGCGACGACAAATAAACGGTTTCCGGAGCGTTCATCTTAAATACCTTGTGGGCTGCGCAGATGAAAATCGGTGGCCTGCTGGTAGCGGTGCGCCACATTGAGCAGGCGCGCCTCGGTCAAATGGTTGCCGATCAGTTGCAGCCCCACAGGCATGTGGCCCGCACCAAACCCCACCGGCACGCTCATGCCAGGTAGCCCGGCAAGTGACGCCGGCAGCGTAAAGATGTCGGCCAGGTAGTCGGCCAGCGGGTCGTTACCGTGCCCGCCCAGCGGCCACGCCACCGTGGGTGCCACCGGGCCAGCGATCACGTCGCATTGGCCAAACGCCTGCTGAAAGTCATCGGCGATCATGCGCCGGATTTTTTGCGCTTGCAGGTAGTAGGCGTCGTAGTAGCCGTGCGAGAGCACGTAGGTGCCAATCATGATGCGGCGCTTGACCTCGTCGCCAAACCCTTCAGCACGGGTGCGCTCATACATGTCGGCAAGGTCTGCGTAGTCGCGCGCGCGGTGGCCAAACTTGACGCCGTCAAAACGGCTCAGGTTGCTCGACGCTTCTGCGGGGGCAATGATGTAATAGACCGGAATCGACAACTCGGTACGCGGCAGGCTGATCGGCACCAGCCGAGCGCCCAATTTCTCGTACTGCGCCAGCGCCGCATCCACCGCTGCGCGCACGTCGTCGGCCAGCCCGACGCCAAAAAATTCGCGTGGCACGCCAATGCGCAAGCCCTCGAACGAATCGCCCAAGTGACGGGAAAAATTCTCGGTTGGTACATCCAGGGAGGTTGAATCCCGGTCCGGATCCGGGCCGCACATGGCCGACAGCACCAGCGCGCAATCTTCGGCACTGCGCGCCAAGACGCCTGCCTGATCCAGGCTGGAGGCAAACGCCACCATGCCATGACGCGACGCGCGCCCGTAGGTGGGCTTGATGCCTGTCACGCCGCAAAACGCCGATGGCTGACGAATCGACCCGCCCGTGTCGGTACCCGTGGCTGCGGGCGTCATCCGCGCCGCCACCGCTGCGGCGCTGCCACCCGACGAGCCACCCGGCGTGCGCGTGGTGTCCCATGGGTTTTTGACCGGGCCATAGGCCGAGTTCTCGTTGGCCGAGCCCATGGCGAACTCGTCACAATTGAGTTTGCCCAGCGTCACGGCACCTGCCTGCGCCAGGCGCGCGACCACCGTGGCGTCAAACGGCGACTGATAGCCCGAGAGCATTTTGGAGCCCGCGGTGGTGACAAAGTCCTTGGTGACAAAAATATCCTTGTGCGCCAACGGAATGCCCTCCAGCGCGCCAGCCTTGCCCGACGCCAGACGTGCGTCGGCGGCGCTGGCTTGGGTCAGAGTCACGTCTGGCCGGACGTCCAGAAAAGCGCCCAGATCAGTGTGCGCCCGGGCACGCTGCAAAAAGTGCTCGGCAACTTCCACACTCGACACACGGCGCGTGCGCAAGGCAGCGACCAGCCCGGTCAGGCTCAGATCATGCAATTCTTGGGAGTTTTGGGTCATGTTGATGCCTCCAGCCTATTCGATCACCTTGGGCACCAAAAACAAGCCGACTTCCACCGCCGGTGCGCTGCGCTGGTTGGCCTCGCGCTGATTCGGTTCACTGGCCACGTCGGGGCGCAGGCGCAACGCCACCTCTTGTATCACGTCCGTGGGGTGCGCCAGCGGCGTGATACCCGTGGTATCGACCGCGCGCATCTGCTCGACGATGCCAAAAAAATTGTTGAGCTGCGCGCACAGGCGCGCTCGCTCGTCGGGTTGTAAACCCAGGCGCGCCAAGTGCGCCAGTCGGTCCATATCGACAAGAGTCAGTGACATGATTTTTCAATCAAAACAAGGTGTAGAGCAAGGATTTTCGGGGCTGAAAAGGCCTGTTACGCGCAGGCCATGAGGTATTATCCCGCCTTTGCACCGGGGCCTGAATTGCAAAGGCTCCTGAGCGCCAATACCGCTTTTGATCACGTTTTTGGGTGACCCACCAGCCGAAGTGCGGTGGGTGCCCACCGAAGGGCTTATTCATGTTTGGATCTTTCCGTCAGTATTTTTCAACTGACCTTGCCATCGACCTGGGCACCGCCAACACCCTGATCTACGTGCGTGACAAAGGCATTGTGCTCGACGAGCCCTCTGTCGTCGCGATCCGTCACGAGGGTGGACCGCAAGGCAAAAAAACCATTCAGGCAGTGGGCCGGGAGGCCAAAGCCATGCTGGGCAAGGTGCCGGGCAATATCGAAGCGATCCGCCCGATGAAAGACGGCGTCATTGCTGACTTTACGGTGACCGAGCAGATGCTCAAGCATTTCATCCGCATGGTGCATCCGCGCAGCCTGTTGAGGCCCAGCCCGCGCATCATCATTTGCGTGCCCTGCGGCTCGACCCAGGTGGAGCGGCGCGCTATCCGCGAAAGCGCGCTAGGTGCGGGTGCCAGTGACGTTTACCTGATCGAAGAGCCCATGGCCGCAGCCATCGGCGCCGGCCTGCCGGTGTCTGACGCCTCGGGCTCGATGGTGGTCGATATCGGCGGCGGTACCACAGAGGTGGGCGTGATCAGCTTGGGCGGCATGGTCTATAAGGGCAGTGTGCGCGTCGGCGGTGACAAGTTCGACGAAGCCATCGTCAACTACATTCGGCGCAATTACGGCATGCTGATCGGCGACCCCACCGCCGAATCCATCAAGAAAAGCATTGGTTCGGCGTTCCCGGGCAGCGAGGTGCGCGAGATGGAAGTGCGTGGGCGCAACCTCTCTGAAGGCGTGCCGCGCAGCTTCACCATCAGCAGCAACGAGATTCTGGAAGCGCTTACCGAGCCGATCAACAACATCGTCTCGGCGGTCAAGAACGCGCTGGAGCAAACCCCGCCGGAGCTCGGTGCCGACATCGCTGACCGCGGCATGATGCTGACCGGCGGTGGCGCACTGTTGCGCGACCTGGACCGGCTGCTGGCAGAAGAAACCGGCCTGCCAGTGTTGGTGGCCGAAGACCCGTTGACCTGTGTGGCACGCGGTTGCGGCATGGCGCTGGAACAGGTGGATCGCCTGGGTTCCATCTTTACCAGCGAGTAAGCTTGCGGGGTCGGCGATGCCGCTGGGTACGCTCGACAGGTCACCTCCGCCTTTTTTCAGGCAGGGGCCGTCGGCGCTGTCGAAGCTGATTTTTTTCGGTGTGCTGTCGCTGCTGCTGATGGTGGCGGACAACCGCTTCCACCTGCTGCAGCCGCTGCGTGCCGGGCTGTCCACGGCGCTGTACCCTCTGCAATGGACGGTGTTGCGCCCATTCGTATGGCTGGACGGCGGTGCGCGCTACTTTCAGTCATTGCAGGCCTCGCAAGCCGACGCCGCTGCTGCACAGTACCAACTGGGATTGCAGTCGCAGCGCGCCCAGCAGGTGGAACAGCTTACGCTGGAAAACGCACGCCTGCGTGAGCTGCTGGGCTTGCGTGCGCGCGTCAACGCGCCGGCACTGGCCGCGCAGGTGTTGTACGACGCGGCCGACCCGTACAGCCAAAAAATGATCATCGACAAAGGCGCCTTGTCCGCCGTTCAGGCCGGGTCACCGGTGCTGGATGAATGGGGAGTGTTGGGACAGGTGACGCAGGTCAACCCGCTGAGCAGCGAAGTCACACTACTGAGCGACCGGCATTTTGTCATCCCCATCCTCAACACGCGTTCTGGCGTACGGGCATTGGCCTTTGGCAACGACACCACGCTGGAGCTGCGTTTTCTGGGCGCGCACGTGGACATGAAAGACGGTGACCTGCTCGCCACCAGCGGCATTGACGGCGTCTATCCACCTGGCTTGCAGGTGGCGCGGGTCAGCCTGGTGGTGCGGCAAACCGACGCCAGCTTTGCGCGCATCCAGGCCACACCGGTGGCCAAGATTCGGGGTGCCTTGCATGTGCTGGTGCTGCGAACCCCCAACGGTCCCTGGCCGACCAGCGTGGCACCCGCTGCACCCGCCAGCACGCCAAGCCCGCACGGAGCGCAGCCATGATCATGCCGCGTGGCAAAGAGCTGTTGCTGCCGGTGCGTCCGGTGTTCATCTGGTCCAGCCTGATCGCCGCGCTGGCTCTGGCCATGGTGCAAAACATGGTGCTGTGGGGTAATGCTGCCTGGCTACCCGACGTGATGGCCGCAGTGCTTGTGTTCTGGGCCGTGCACCAACCGCTGCGCGTGGGCATTGGCACCGGGTTTGTGCTCGGCCTGCTGGTCGATGTGCACCAGGGCGCGCTGCTGGGCCAGCATGCGCTCGCCTACACCGCGCTGTGCTTCTTGGCGGTGGGTATTCACCGGCGCCTGCTGTGGTTCAACATGTTCGGCCAGATGGCGCAGGTGCTGGGGCTGTTTGTCGTGGCGCACCTGCTGGCGCTAGTGCTGCGGCTGGCCGCCGGCGATGCGCCACCGGGTTGGTCGATGATGCTGGCACCCTTGCTGGAAACCTTGTTGTGGCCCGTGGTCAGCGTGTTGCTGCTGTTGCCGCAACGCCAGGCACCCGACCCTGACGCCACGCGTCCGCTCTGACATGATCATTTTCCGTAACGTCCAGGCAGAGCTGGCCCGTTTTCGCATGCGCGTGCTGGTGGCCAGCGTGGCGGTACTGGTGTGCTTTGGCCTACTGGCTGCGCGCCTGTTTTACCTGCAGGTGCTGCGCCACGACGACCTGCAGGCGCAGGCCGAAAGCAATCGCACCGCGATCGTTCCTATCGTGCCCAACCGTGGTTTGATCCTGGACCGCAGCGGCATCGTGCTGGCGACCAATTACTCTGCCTACACATTGGAACTGACACCTTCAAAAATGGCCAACGTCGAGCAGACCATCGATGAGCTGGCCAGCGTGGTGGAGATTGGCCCACGCGACCGGCGACGCTTCAAAAAGTTACGCGAAGAGGCAAAAATTTTTGAGTCACTGCCCATCCGCAACCGTTTGACGGACGCTGAAGTGGCCCGCTTTGCCGCGCAGCGGTTCCGCTTTCCAGGCGTCGAAATCAAAGCGCGCCTGTTTCGCAATTACCCTTATGGCGATCTGGCAAGCCACGTGATTGGCTATATCGGGCGCATCAACAGCGCTGAAAAAGAAGTGATCGATGCGTCGGATGACGCGGCCAATTACCGAGGTACCGACGCCATCGGCAAACTGGGTGTTGAACAGAGTTATGAGACGCATCTGCACGGCATCACCGGCATCGACGCGGTGGAAACGTCCGCTGGCGGGCACGCCACGCGTCGCCTGTCAAGCCAACCACCCACACCAGGCGACACAGTGCAGTTGTCGATCGACATCAAGTTACAAAAACTGGTGGAAGACCTGTTTGACCAGCGCCGGGGGGCGCTGGTGGCGCTGAACCCAAAAAATGGCGAAGTGCTGGCGTTTGTCAGCAAGCCAACGTTTGATCCCAATTTGTTTGTCGAGGGCATCGACCATGACAACTGGCAACAGTTGAACGAATCGATCGACAAGCCGCTGCTCAACCGTGCCCTGCGTGGCACCTACCCGGCAGGCTCCACCTACAAACCCTTCATGGCGTTGGCCGCGCTCACCCTGGGTAAACGCGACCCGCACACCATCATCAATGACCCCGGCTTTTACATGTTTGGCGGGCACCGTTTTGGCAGCCCGGAAAACGAGCGTGGCGGCCCGATGGACATGCACCGTGCGATTGTCGAATCAAGCAACGTGTACTTTTATTCGCTGGCCAACGAGCTTGGGGTCGATGCCATGCACGACTTTATGGCGCCGCTGGGTTTTGGCCAGATCACCGGCATCGACATTCAGGGCGAGGTGCGCGGCGTACTGCCCAGCCAGGCCTGGAAGCGCAGTTACTTCAAGCGGCCCGAACAGCAAAGGTGGTACGCGGGCGAAACCATTTCGCTGGGCATCGGCCAGGGCTACAACAGCTTTACCATGCTGCAACTGGCACAGGCCGTATCCACAGTGGCCAACGCCGGTGTGCAATACACCCCGCATCTGGTCACCGCCATCCAGGACACGCGCAGCGGCGTGCGCACCCCGGTGCCTGTGCCGGCGGCACGGAACCTGGCCCTGAAGCCGCAACACGTTGAGATCGTTCGCAACGCCATGGTGGGCGTCACGCAAAGCGGCACCTCGGCACGGGTGTTCGCGGGTGCGCCCTATCTGAGTGGCGGCAAGACCGGTACGGCGCAGGCGGTGTCGCTGGGCAAGAACGAAAAATACAGCGCGGTGCGCACCGAAGAGCGCAAGCGCGACCACGCGCTTTACATCGCCTTTGCGCCCGCCGAAGACCCGCGCATTGCCATCGCGGTGATTGTTGAAAATGCGGGTTTTGGCTCGGCGTCTGCCGCACCCATTGCACGGCGTGCTTTTGATTACTGGTTGCTGGGCCAGTACCCCAGCGAAGAAGACCTGGCGGCCACGCAAAAGGGGCAAAGCGCAGCACCCATCGGTAAACCGCGGCAGGCAAGCGACATACCGTGGCCACCCGCCGGGGTTGACGTCAGCGCGGCATCGATGGTGCAACCGGCGGCCTCGTTACCGCAAGCTGCGGCGTCTGGCGCAACCCGCTGATCCGCACCGTTAGGGCTTGTAAAGAAATAACTTGTGCATTTTGATCGCCAGATTTGGGATGCAGTGCTAGGCGCAAAGCACGCCGTTTAGCTCTGCTAAACAAGTGATTTGCAACGACGCAATGCGCCCAAAGATGGCTGAGCAAAAGTGCATGTTATTGCTTTACAAGCCCTTACCGCCCAAACGCGTCCCAGCCGGTCTTGAGAATCAGCGCACTGACCACCAGGATAAAGATCGACCTGACAAACCCGGTGCCGTGCTTGAGCGCCATGCGCGTACCCAGCAGGCTGCCCGCCACATTGGCCAGCGCCATGGCCAGCACAAAATGCCACCAGATGTGCCCCTTGACAATGAACAACACCAGCGCGGCCCCGTTGGTGGCGGTGTTGATCAGCTTGGCCGCGGCCGATGCGCGCAAAAAGTCGTAACCGAGCACGCGCACAAACAAAAACACCAGAAAGCTGCCGGTGCCGGGGCCAAAGAAGCCGTCGTAGAACCCAATCACCAGGCCGATACCGGCGGCGATCCATTGCTCAGCGACCCCGTCGTGCCGAGGGGCGTGCACGCGCCCCAGCTCCTTTTTGGTCAACGTGTAAAGCAGCACCACCAGCAGCACAAAAGGCAGTAGCTTGCGCAAAAAGTCGGGCGACACCACCGTCACCAGCCAGGCCCCGCCCAGCGACCCCAGCAGCCCGGCCAGCGCTGCAGGCAGCAGCGCGCGCCAACGCATCTGCACCTGGCGGCTGTAGCGCCAGGTGGCAAAACCGGTACCCCAGATTGACGCACCCTTGTTGGTGCCAAACAGCGTAGCCGGGTGGGCTGTGGGAAAGGTGGCAAACAGGGCCGGGATCAAAATCAGGCCACCGCCGCCCACGATGGCATCGACAAAACCGGCAAACAGACTGGCCAGCGACAGAATAAACAGTTCCATGACGGTATTGTCGCACCCGGCTAGTCACCAATGTGCTATGTTTTAAATAGTGTTGCTCACTTTGTTTATAAGGGGCGATATCAATTCCAAGGGTGCCCGTTGATCCGGCACCGACTCGGCCTGCTGGTCAATGACTTGTTCAATTGCGGCTATTTTGCTTTGCGCAGCATGGGTGTTATCCAGCGGTGTGCGCTATCCCAACAGGTAATGGTCCAGCAGCAGCGCCGCGAACAGGGCACTCAGGTGGATCAGGGAAAAGCGGAATGTCTTGCGCGCCAGCAAATCAGAGTAGTCGCGCCACAACCAGTAAGCGTACAGACAAAACCCGGCGTTGAGCACCAGCGCGGCCAGCAAATACAGCCACGAGCTCATGCCGTAAATAAAGGGCAGCAGGCACGCAGCAAACAGGATGAAGGTGTAGAGCAAGACCATCAGCCGGGTGAATTCGCTGCCGTGGGTGACCGGCAGCATTGGCAGCCCGGACTTGCGATAGTCTTCCACCCGGTACAGCGCCAGCGCCCAGAAATGCGGCGGCGTCCACAGAAAAATGATCAAAAACAGAATCAGCGCCTCCGGCCCCACGACCCCGGTCATGGCAACCCACCCCAACACGGGCGGCATGGCCCCTGAGGCTCCGCCGATCACAATGTTTTGCGGCGTCAGCGGCTTGAGAATCACCGTGTAAATCACCGCATATCCGATAAAAGTGGCAAAGGTCAGCCACATCGTCAGCGGGTTGACGCCCCAGTACAGCAACGCCGAACCCGCCGCACACAACGTGGCGGAAAACAGCAGCGTCTGGCGCTCGCCCAATTCACCCTTGGCCGTGGGGCGCCAGGCAGTGCGCTTCATTTGCGCGTCAATGCTTTTTTCGATGATGCAGTTGAACGCCGCTGCCGCACCCGCCACCAGCCATATTCCAAGGCAAGCCAGCACGGCCACCTGCAACTCATGCCACGACGGCAAGCCTGGCACCGCGAGAACCATACCGATGAGCGCACAAAAAACAATCAACTGGATCACGCGCGGTTTGGTCAGCGCGTAATACTGCCGCCACACCGACGGCGCACCAGCGCGTGCAACCGTTGAAGACGCGCTCATCTGTAGGCCTTCGTCAGCACGGCATAGTCGGGCAAAATCTGCATTGCCGGGTCGGGGCTACGTACCAACATCCAGGTCAGCAGCAGGAGCAACGCCGCCGAGCCCCCGGTGTGCAACAGTGCAGCCAGCAAGGGCCAGCCCAGCACCACGTTGCTCATGCCAGTGGCCAGTTGCAGCCCCAGCAGAACAGCCAGCACGCGCGACGGTGCACGCCACAGCCACATACGATTGAGTCGCCAAGCCAGCCACCCAAGCCAGCCCAACACCAGCCAGGCCATCAGACGGTGCACGTAATGGATGCCCGTGAGCGCCGCGAAGCTGATGGGCTCCCCCTGCACTGTCATACCCAACGCACGCCACAGCTCAAACCCCTGGCGCAGGTCCATGTCGGGCCACCACCTGCCCTGACAAGTGGGGAAGTCGCTGCATGCCAGCACCGCGTAATTGGAACTGACCCAGCCGCCCAGCGCAATCTGCGCCACCAACAACACACCGGCCCAGCGCACCCCAAGTCGCAACGCCCTTGGCAGCGATCGCTGCAACGCCGCAGGGACCGCGCTGAGCACCTGCACGCACAACAACACCAGCAAACCCAAAGCGCCCAACAGGTGCAGTGTGACGATGGCAGGAAACAATTTCATGGTGACCGTCAACGCACCAAAGGCCCCCTGCACACAAACCCACACCAGCGTCAGCGTAGCCAGCCAGGGCCAGGCCGGCGGGCCGTCGCCGGGACGGCGGGCACGACGCAATTGCCACCAGCGCTGCCAACCCTCAACACACAGGCACAAGATCAACGCCCCCACCCCCATGGCCAGGTAGCGGTGCAGCATTTCAATCCACGCCTTGGCGTGCGTCACCGGGCCGCCGGGCAAGGCGCTTTGTGCAGCCTGGATGTGCCCGCCAGCGCCCACCGGCGACGTGCTGCCGTAGCAGCCAGGCCAGTCCGGGCAACCCAGGCCGGAATCTGTGAGCCGGGTAAAGGCACCAAAAAGTACCAGGTCAAAGGTTAAAAATAACGTCAGCACGCGCAGCGCGTGCCACTTGCGGTCAGCACCATCGTGTGCATGACGCCGCCAGACCCACGCCAGAGGCCCCAAGGCAATCGTCGCGCCCAGCGCCAACAAGCCCGCCAGCGGCGTCCAATCGTAAAGAAGCTGGGTATTCATGGGGTGCAGCAGGTCAGCGTCCGGGTGCATCCCACGCGTACGAGGCGCGCAACAGGTGTTCCAGGTCACGCCGCGCCTTGGCGGCTGCGGCGGTGTCCATCTGCGCGGGAAAGCGCATCATGGCGTTGCCCATCGGGTCCACCACAAAAATACTCGCCGTCAACGCCTGTGCATCGGTTGGCGCAAACCACCGCTGCAAAGGCTGCTGCGCTAACCGCAGCACCGAGGCCTTGTCCTTGCGCAAAGCGTCGCGCAACGCAGGGTCAAGCGACGCTTCATCGTTGATCAGCCACACCCAGTCCACGCGCTCCATGTCCTTGGCCAGTGTCAGTCTGAGCTGGCGCAGCAGCATCAACTGCTTCTGACAATCGCGTACACACGCGGCACCATCGACCTTGACCAGCAACCACTGGCCCTTGAGCGCGGTGAGTGGCACGGCTGCGCCCTCCGGGGAGAAAGCGTTGGCCATGGGCATCTCACGCGCGGGAACGATCAGCGTACCGAATGACGCTTCGCCCTGCGGACGCACCACAAAAAACGCAAAGCAGGCCAGCAAAAAGGGGAGCGAACAAACCAGAAATAGCCCCAGCAGTTTCAGGCGCCCCCCCACCTGGGCTGCGCCGCGCGCCGGATCGGGCAACGAATGCACCGACAGCTCCAGCAATTCATCTCGCGCCGTGGTGTTCATGATTGTCTGCGCCGACGCACTGAGGCCAGCAAATAAAAAATAACCAGCGCCAGCGCCATGCCGAACCACTGGAAGGCGTAGGCGCGATGCTTGTCAACGCGGTTTTCTGGCGGGTCCCAGCGCCGCACCAGAGTGTCTTTGGCATCGTCCGCGTCTTGCAGAATCACCACCGGCTGCAGCGTCTGGCCGGTTTGCGCAGCGATGCCGGGCAAGTCCACCCGCAAGCGCAATTTGCCTTGCGCCGACGATGCCTCGGGCATCAGAAAAAACTTCTTGGTAGAGGGCACGCTGGCTATGCCACGCACCGTCACCACGCCCGCCGGGGTGGCCACCACCGGCAGCACATCGCGGCCATGCGGCCACGCGCCCCAGCCGCGGTTGACCAGTACGCGCGTGCTGCTGCCGGCAATGAGCAAAGGGGTGAGCACATGCAAGCCCGGCTGACCGTCCAATTGGCGGTTGTCCAGAAAAAACTGGCCTTCGGGCTCGTACTGCCCCGTGACTGTGACCGGCGCATCTTGCAGCGCCACCGCATCCACCAGAGTGCCGTCGATGCGATGCGGGCCCAATTGCGCGCGTGTCTGGCGCTGGGCCAATTCTGCTTCCAACCGATCGCCCTTACCGGCCTGCCACAGGCCAAGATAAACAAACAACGCCAGTCCAGCCAAAGTGGCCAAGGCAGGAATCCAGCGAAATGTAAAGTGCACAGGAAAGTTGCGGGGGAGGATTAAAAGCATAATGCCTCCAAACTCTTCAAAGGCATCGGCATGTTAAGCAAAATTCTAATTCTGTTGACCTTGGCCTTGATCCTGGCCAGCCTGTTCAGCGCACTAGCCATGCTCTACAAAAGTGACAACACCTCCAAACGCAAACGGGTTGTACAGGCTTTGACGGTGCGCATCAGTTTATCGATCGGCTTGTTTGTCGCGCTGCTGGCCAGTATTTATTTCGGCATTCTTCCCGGTCGGGGATGAACCGCCTCAAGTGGCGTCAAAGAATATAGACAAACACAAACAGAATCAACCAGACCACGTCCACAAAGTGCCAATACCACGCCACGGCCTCAAAGGCAAAGTGGTTGTGCTCGGAAAAATGGCCTTTCAGACCCCGACCCAGCATCACGATCAGCATGATGGTCCCCAGCGTGACGTGGAAACCGTGGAACCCGGTCAAGATGTAAAACGTAGCGCCATACACACCCGCGCCCAACGTCAAGCCCATTTCAGAATAGGCGTGCGCATATTCAAAAATCTGCAAGCCCATGAAGGTGGAGCCCAGCAGCACCGTCAACAGCAAGCCCAAGTTCAACTGGCCACGTTTACCTTTAATGAGCCCCCAATGCGCCCAGGTGATCGTGGCACCAGACGTCAACAGCAGCATGGTATTGACCGCCGGAATACCCCATGCGTGCATGGGTGAAAACGGGTCGCCCAGCGGCCCCGCGCTGGGCCAGACGCTGGTGAACTGTCCGTAGGGGCTTAATGCGGCATCAAAACTGCCCAGCTCCGGCAAGGCAATACGGCGGATGTAGTACAACGCGCCAAAGAAGCAAGCAAAGAACATCACCTCAGAGAAGATGAACCAGACCATGCCGATGCGGTATGAGCGGTCTTCCCACTTGGTATAGACGCCCCGAATGTTCTCGTTGATGATCTGACCAAACCAGCCAATCACCACGTAGGCGATCAGCGCGGCACCCACCAACATGCCCCAGCCGCCAGCAGGCGTGCCGTTGATCTTGAAGATGAAACCAAGTGCGGTCAGGAAAATCCCCACCGACAGATAGGTCGAATAACGACTGGCAGCGGGAACAAAGTAATGCCCGCGATCAGCGGTAGCGGCGTGTGTCATGGTTGTTTTCCTTGTGGCTCAACTCTTGGCCTTGGGGGCCTCAAAAAATGTGTACGACAGCGTGACGGTTCCCAGGTCGGCGTCCAGTTTTGGGTTGACGACATAAACCACCGGCATGGTGCGCGTTTCATGCGGCGCAAAGGTCTGTTGGCTGAAACAAAAACATTGCAGTTTTTCAAAATGCTGTGCCGCCACGGCGGGTGTCACACTCGGGATGGCCTGGCCCACAAACACCTTGTCGCTGTGGTTGGTGATGGTGTAGTTGACCCTTGAGATTTCGCCCGGGTGCACACGCAATGAAAACGTCTCAGGTTTGAAACTCAGTCTGTTACCTGGCATGGTGTGGCTCAAAAACTCCACCTTGACGGTGCGCGAGTAATCAATTTGCGTATTTTGATCGGCCACTGCGGCGGTTTGGTTGGTCTTGCCGTTCAGGCCCGTGATCTCACAGAACACGTTGTACATCGGCACCATGGCAAAGCCAAAGCCGACAAAAAACAGCGCGACAAGACCCAGCTTGACCGCCATGCGCTTGTTGCTGCGCTGGCGCTCAAGCAAGTGATCAGCGGTTACAGCGGACGATATTTCCATATCGACGCCAAAAAAATCACCAGCACGATGAGGCCAAAGGTGTAGCCCAGGCGCTTGTTGCCGCGCTTGCGCTTTTCCCATTCGGCGTCGTTCATGACGGGCGGATTCGATTCAAACGGTTTCATGACCAGCAAGCACGCTTTTATTTGATGACGGGCGGGGTTTCAAAGGTGTGGTAAGGCGCGGGCGACGGCACAGTCCACTCCAACCCCTCGGCCCCTTCCCAGGCCTTGTCTTGGGCTTTTTCACCACCACGGATGTTCTTGATCACGTTATAGACAAACACCAGGTGTGCAGTACCCAAAATGAAGGCGCCAATGCTCGAGAGCATGTTCCATTCGGCAAACATCACCGGATAGTCAGGAATGCGGCGCGGCATACCGGCCAGACCAACAAAGAACTGCGGGATGAAGGTGAGGTTGAAACCAATGATCGTCAACCAGAAGTGCACCTTGCCAATGCTTTCATTGAGCATGTGACCGGTCCACTTGGGCAACCAGTAATACACCGCTGCCATGGCGCCCATCACCGCAGTGGGATAGAACGCGTAGTGGAAGTGCGCCACCATGAAGTAGGCGTTGTGGTACTGCGGATCAGCGGCCGCATCAGACAGCGCCAACCCAGTCACACCGCCCCAGCCAAACAGCACCAGCGAACCCAGTGCAAAGAGCATGGGGGTCTCAAAGCTCATCGAACCCTTCCAGATGGTCGCGATCCAGCAAAAGAACAGCACCGCCAGCGGGAACGAGATCGCCATGGTGATGTACATGAAGTAAATCTGGCTGCCAAACGACATGCCACTGGTGAACATGTGGTGCGCCCACACAACCAGGCCCAAGCCGGCGATGGCCCAGAACGAATACACCTGCGCCTTGTAGCCATAGATGGGCTTGCGGGCAAACGCCGAGAACACGTGCGGCAGGGCGCCGGCGATCGGCAACAACAGCACATAGACCTCAGGGTGGCCCATGAACCAGAAGATGTGTTGCCACAGCACCGGGTCACCGCCACCGGCAGCGTTGAAGAAATGGGTGTCAAAGTGGCGATCCATCAACACCATGGTCACGCCACCGGCAAACACCGGCATGATCGTGATCAGCAACACCGCAGTCATCAAAAAGCCATGGGCAAACAGCGGCATCTTCATCAGCGTCATGCCCGGCGCGCGCATGTTCAGAATGGTGACGATGACGTTGATGGAGCCCAGAATGGACGACACGCCCAGCATGTGGACGGCAAAAATGGCAAAGTCCATGCCCCAGCCGCTCTGGATGGACAGCGGCGCGTACAGCGTCCAGCCCGTATCCACAGCGCCCGGGCCAACGCCCATCAGGCCCAGAAAGAACGGCAGCGTCAGCATGATGGCGGCCGGCGGCAAAATCCAGAAGCCCCAGTTGTTCAGGCGTGGCAGCGCCATATCGGGCGCGCCAATCATTAGCGGCAGCATGTAGTTGGCCAAGCCGGTGGCCGCTGGCATGGCAAAGCCGAACACCATCACCAGACCGTGCAGCGTGATGAGCTGGTTGAACAGCTCAGGCTGAACAAACTGCAAACCCGGCTGGAACAGCTCCAGACGTACGGTCAGGATCATGCCGCCGCCCACAAACAGCATCACAAACCCGAAGATCAGGTACATGATGCCGATGTCCTTGTGGTTGGTGGTTTCCAACCAACGAATCCAGCCGCCGTTGTAGTGCCCGCCGTGTGCGTCCGCCACCGGCAGGCCGTGGGTCATATCGTGTGCCATTACCAACTCCTGTTACTGTCGATTCAATTGCTGCGTGAGACGCTTGTTCACTGTGCGACGGACTTGGCTACCACCACCGCCTTGGCAGGGGCGGGCTCAGCCTGAGCCGCCGCCGGGGCTGGCGTAGCCACAGGGGTTTCAACCGGCGCTGCTGCAGCAGCGGCCGCTTGCTTCTTGCTGACCAACCACGCCGCAAATTCTTGCTGGCTCACCACATTGACCACCACCGGCATAAAACCGTGTTCTTTGCCGCACAGCTCGGAGCACTGGCCGCGATAGGTTCCGGTCTTTTCCACCGTGGCCCAGAATTCGCGCAAAAAGCCCGGCACGGCGTCGCGTTTGACACCAAAGGCAGGCACCCACCAGCTGTGGATCACGTCGTTGGAGGTGGTGATAAAGCGTACCTTTTTGCCCACCGGCAGCACCAGCGGGTTGTCCACCTCCAGCAGGTAATGCGCACCCTTGGCGGCACCGCTGTCGATTTGGTCGCGCGGCGTGACCAGACGGCTGGTGTAGCTCACGCCTTCTGAGGGAAAGTCGTATTGCCACATCCACTGGCTGCCGGTGACCTTGACCACCAGATCGGCGTCGGTCTTGGTGTCTTCATAGAGCACCACTGCGTGATAAGCCGGAATGCCAAAAACACCGTAGTCAATGACAAACAACAACGCAAACGGCGACAGCGCCCACAACCACTGCTTGCGGTTGGTCGGGCCGGTAAAGGTGGCCGCCTTATGGCCGACGGCTTTGCGGTGTGTGTAAAACGAATAAATCAACATCGCGAACACCGCAAAAAACAAGAACAGGATCACCACCATCACCAGGTTGTGCATGTGCAGCGTTTCCCGGGCAATGGGCGTCACAGGCTCAGGCAAATTAAAGGCATAGCCCGCATGGCCCGTCACAGACATCAAGGCCACCCACAAACCCAGACCCAACTTGTAAAAAAAATGCATTTTTTGCCGTCCTCAACAGAAAGAAATGTCACTCTTTTGACATTTATCAAACAATTCTAGTCGAGGAATGACTAGCAAATCCCCAAAACTCACAGGGGAAAACCCGATGCCAGGGAATGTGATCAGTTGGGTACAGACCAGAACAGCCGCGCCGTAGGCCAAACCAGCAGCAACACAATGATGCAAGGGGCCAGCGTCCAGGCGATCTCTACCCACAGCTCGTCGTGAAAGTTGTCCAGCCCCTGCTTGACCGATCGATGACGTCGCCACGATGCCAACAAGAGCGCCGCAAACGAGCCAAAAAAAATCAGCAGGCACACCACCATCAGCATCCAACGCAGATTGAAAACGGTCATGCTGTGCGCCTTAGATTTTGCGCGCGCACGGGTGCGCGACCCTGCGCCAGCGCGGCACGCATCTGCGCCAGGCTGATTTCTTGTTGGGGCGTCACCTTGAGCCGAGGTGCGGGCTTGACAGCATGGCCGTAAATCACCTCAAAGGTCAATTGCAACGGCTGCGCGGCGAGCGCCTGCAGCAATTGCCCGTACCAGCGCCTGCCCCGCAGCGCGCCAAAGCGATGTGGGTGCAGATTGCGCCCCAGCCCGCGCAGCTCCTGCAACAGGCGTTCGGGGGTTTCAAACGTCAGGGTAATGCGCTCCATGTCCAGCACCGGGTCGGCAAAGCCCAGCGACACCAGCTTGTCACCCCAGTCATGCATGTCGGTGAGCGCATGCGCCGGTGCCGGCCACTGCAGCACATGGTAAAGATCGCGCAGCTCCAACAAGGTATCAGGCCCCAGGCAGGAAAACATCAAAAAACCATCCACTGCCAGTGCGTCGTGCCATTGCTGCAACAGCGCCTGCGGCTCCGGGGCCATATGCAAGCCCATGTTGGACCACAGCATCTGCGCGGGGGTATCAACACGATCGGCCACCAGCGGTGGCTTTTTCAGCCACTGTCCGGGTTGCCACCATGGAGCACGCAGCGCCTGTCGAACCATATTTTGCGAGCACAAGGTGCTCTCAATAATAGAGCATTTTGCTTTTGCGTAGCGCTGTGCCAGCAAGGCGTGGGTTTGCCAGCCGCCGCACCAGGGTTGCCAGTGCACCCAGTGGGAAGGGCTGCATTTGATCCAGTCCAGCCGCTCTTGCATGCGTCGGCCCACCTCGTCGTGCAACCACGGCGACGCCTGTGCTGTCAGTGCTTGCCAGCGTCGTGCAGCCACCGGGTCAATGGGGGAAAGAAGCTCAGTCGTCATGCATAACATCGGTTTGGGTGAGCGAGTATATTGATTGCATGTTCACCAGCTTGTTGTCAGGGCTGAATCTACGCCGTCTGGCCAGCCAATGCCGCGTGTGCCACGCCTGGCCTGCCGACACCGTCTGCGAGGTCTGCGTGCACCAGTTTGCGCAGCCCGTACCACGCTGCACTACTTGCGCCCTGCCCTTGCCAGCGGCCACAGGCATCTGTGGCGCGTGTTTGCGCGATCCGACCGCCATCGACCGCTGCCTGTGTGCCGTGGACTACGCTTATCCTTGGAACACGCTGGTGCAACACTTCAAGTTCCACGCCGAACCTGGCCTGGTGCACTGCATGGCAGAACTGCTGCGCGCCGCACCCTGGGTGGAAGACGCCATCGAAGCCGCCGATCTGCTGTTACCGCTGCCGCTGTCATCGGCGCGGCTGAAGGAGCGTGGCTACAACCAGGCGCTGCTGTTGGCGCGCCAACTTTGCGCCCACAAGACGCGGCATGATCTGCTGCTGAAGGTGCAGGACACGCCACCACAGCACACCCTCAAGCGTGCCCAGCGTCTGACCGCGCTGAAACAGGCTTTTGCCGTCGAGCCCTTGCTGGCACCCGCCTTGCAAGGCAAGCGCGTCGTGCTGGTGGACGACGTGATGACCACCGGTGCCTCTCTGTTTACAGCGGCCAAGGTTGTCAAGGCGGCAGGTGCCGCCCATGTGACCGGACTGGTGTTTGCCCGCACGCCGTAAGAGCCTGTCGGACTCGGGAATAGGCAGCTGCGAATCGAAGGGAGCGGCCACCCACTGCGACAATGCAGCGCATGTTTCACATCGTTCTGGTATCGCCCGAAATCCCGCCCAATACCGGCAACGTGATCCGGCTGGCGGCCAACACCGGCTGCACGCTGCATCTGGTCGAGCCACTGGGGTTTTCAATGGACGACAAGCACCTGCGCCGCGCCGGGCTGGATTACCACGAATACGCCACCGTACAGCGCCATCCCGACTGGGATGCCTTTTTGCAGACGCAGCAACCGGAGCGTCAGCGCCTGTTTGCGCTCAGCACCAAGGCCACTGCGAGCGTGTTCGACGCACGTTTCCAGGCTGGCGACTATCTGGTGTTTGGGTCCGAGACCCGTGGCCTGAGCGATGTGGTGCGCCAGCGTTTTCTGCCCACCCACCTGCTGCGCCTGCCGATGTTGCCCGGCCAACGCAGCCTGAACCTGTCCAACGCGGTGGCGGTGACCGTGTTTGAGGCGTGGCGACAATCCGGGTTCATCAACAATTAAGCATAAAACGCCTTCTAACCATTACGTTATAAGCGCAAGCAGCTATCTATTTTGATGCGTTTGGCGCGCCCGCTTCTTCCACAAGCCATTGCAAGACCGGTACCGTGCCGGGCAGGATGGGCGCGACGCTGACGGGTAGGCGTTGCCACGACGCCTGTTGCGATTCGCGCATTTGCAGCGCACCTGTCCAGCTCAAGACCTTGCAAAAATGCAGACGCACCAGCGCGTGCGGGTAGTCCACCAGCTCCTGGCGCCAGCGCTGGATGCTGCCGGTCTGGATGCCCAGTTCTTCATGCAATTCGCGTTGCAAGGCTTGCTCGACCGATTCACCCGCCTCGAACTTGCCGCCCGGAAATTCCCAGTAGCCCGCATAGACCTTGCCTGCCGGGCGCGAGGTCAGCAAGAATTGGCCGTCCGGCTGCACCAAGACGCCCACCGCCACATCGACCACCGCACGGTCAGAACCACCCTGACGCGGCTGGTCGGCGTCGGCCACCAGCGTCTGCGGCGACGCGGCGTCTGTCACGCCAGACCCTGTTGGCCGGCAAAGTCGCGTGCAAACTGGTAGGCCACGCGGCCGCTGCGCGCGCCACGCTCCAGCGCCCAGACCAGCGCTTGCGGCCTGGACGCCTCGATCCCGGACGCCGACACGCCAAACGACGACAACCATTGCGCCACGATGGCCAGGTATTCGTCCTGGTTGAACGAATAAAAACTCACCCACAAACCAAAACGCTCGGAAAGTGAAATTTTTTCTTCAACCACTTCGCCCGGATGGACTTCGCCATCGTCGCCGTGCGTGTAGCTGAGGTTGTCTTTCATGTGCTCGGGCAGCAGGTGGCGCCGGTTGCTGGTGGCGTAGATCAGCACATTGGGCGTGGTAGCGGCCACCGAGCCGTCCAGAATCGACTTGAGCGCCTTGTAACCGGGTTCACCGTCTTCAAAACTCAGATCGTCGCAAAACACGATGAATTTTTCTGGCCGCGCCGACACCAGATCGACAATGTCGGGCAGGTCGGTCAGGTCGGCCTTGTCCACCTCGATCAGGCGCAAGCCTTGACTGGCATATTCGTTCAGGCAAGCGCGGATCAACGACGACTTGCCGGTGCCGCGCGCGCCGGTCAGCAGCACGTTATTAGCCAACTTGTCGCGCACAAATTGCAGCGTATTGCGCTGGATTTTTTCTTTTTGCGCGTCGATCTCTTTCAGATCGGTGAGCTTCATCGCGCCGATGTGCCGCACTGGCTCCAGACTGCTGCGCCCGGAGCTGCGCTTGCGGTAGCGAAACGCGTTGGAGGCCGTCCAGTCGGGCTGCGCCAGCGGCTGCGGCAACACCTGTTCAATGCGGCTGATCAGGCTTTCGGCACGCGCCAGCAGTTGCTCAAACGCCGCGTTCATTCGGCTTTCCTGGGTTGGGCACGCCCGGCTGGGACCTTGGCGGTGCGACGAGCCTCAAAAGGCGAACACGGTCAATGCCTGAAAAATGAATCTTCATGAGTCCTTACAGCAGCAACAAATTCTGACGCGTTGCGCCCACAACGGTATTCAAGCTGACACGGTGGTCCAGCGTGACCAGGCAACCCTGGTTCGAGGCGGCCAGTGCCAGCAAATACACATCGGTGACCTGGTTGTGTCCCATGACTCTGGGCCAGTTGACCACGCCTGCGGTTCGCAAAGAAACGCCGTCGGACCAGAACGCGTGGTCAAGATCGGCGCAAATCGCAGCCAGCTTTTGACTGACCGGCTCAAACCCGACGGGGCCGAATTTGCTGTAACCGGGCAGGTTGAGAACCCGGATAACGCCATTTTCAACCAACGGGCAAGTCGCAATTTTTATAGCGGTCTGTTCAATAAACGCCAGCGCTTGCGCGTGAAAAACGTGCGCTTCATCGAGCAAGGCGACCCAGACATTGACATCCGGCAAATAACGCACGCTCTACATGCCTTCCTGATCCATCAACGCACGCACATGCTCAGACGTAATGACCTCCGGTCGGGCCGGCAGCAACGCATACTTGCTGGTTGGCGCAGGGACGGAAGGCGGCGGCAGATTTTGAGCACGAATACCCTCGCGGGCCAAACGCGAAATAGCCTGCCCGACAGAGATTTTTTCCCGCTGTGCGTGCGCGCGTGCGAAGGAAAAAACATCATCATCAAGGGCCAAAGTCGTACGCATAAAGTCAGTTTAGCATCAAAGCATCAAATTAGCATCACCGCAAGAGGTCGCCCAAAAATCAAGGATCAGGAGCGGTAGTCGGCGTTGATCGACACGTAGTCGTGACTCAGGTCGCAGGTCCAAACGGTGTCTGCGGCCGCACCGCGGCCCAGCACCACGCGTACCGTGATGTCACTTTGACGCATCACGCGCTGGCCGTCTTCTTCACGATACTCAGGATGGCGACCTCCCCCCGTGGCCACGTGCACGTCGTCCAAGTACAGGTCGATGGCAGTCTGATCCAGGTCGGCGATACCGGCATAACCCACCGCCGCCAGAATGCGCCCCAGGTTCGGGTCGCTGGCAAAAAACGCCGTCTTGACCAGCGGGGAATGCGCAATCGCGTAGGCCACCTGACGGCATTCGGCGGGGGAGCGCCCGCCTTCAATCCGAAGCGTAATGAATTTTGTAGCACCTTCCCCGTCACGCACAATGGCCTGAGCCAGTTTTTGTGCCACACCCAGCAGGGCTGCACGCAAGGCATGCCCAGCGCCGCTGTCCAGCGATGTGATGGGCGCGTGCGCGGCTTGTTGCGTGGCAATCAGCACCAACGAGTCGTTGGTGGAGGTGTCGCCATCGACCGTGATGCGGTTGTAAGAGTTGTCGGCAAGCTCAGTCACCAGCTGCTGCATCAGCGCCGGGGCAATGCACGCGTCGGTGGCCAGAAAACCGAGCATGGTGGCCATATTGGGCCGGATCATGCCCGCACCCTTGCTGATGCCGGTAATGCTGACGCGTGCGCCGTCAATCAGCACCTGCGTGCTGAACGCCTTGGGCACCGTGTCGGTGGTCATGATGGCCTGCGCCGCCCGCAGCCAATGGTCAGGGCGCGCATCGGCAATGGCGGCGTCCAGCCCGGCAATAACGCGCTCCACCGGCAAGGTTTCCATGATGACGCCGGTGGAAAACGGCAGCACCTGCTGTGCGCTGATACCCAGCTTGTCGGCCAGAGCCGTGCAGGTTTGCTGCGCGCGCGCCAGACCGTCGGCACCGGTGCCGGCGTTGGCGTTGCCGGTGTTGATGACCATGGCGCGAATGCCCTGCTCAAGCGCCAGGTGCTCGCGGCACACCTGAACCGGCGCGGCGCAGAAGCGGTTTTGCGTAAACACCCCCGCCACGCTGCTGCCTTCGTCCAGCAACAGCACGGTCAGGTCTTTCCGATCCGCCTTGCGAATACCGGCCTCAGTCACACCAATGCGCACACCGGCAACGGGAAACAGATCAGCCGCGTTGGGCACAGACAAATGAACAGCCATGAACAATCCTTTTGCAATCAGGCCAGCTTGCCGTGGCAGTGCTTGTATT
>Ga0172371_10000745_pt1 | contig 51393 bp, 41 predicted proteins | sample Lak12m_FD_114543 | JGI IMG/M metagenome (GOLD analysis project Ga0172371, IMG submission 114543) | Freshwater microbial communities from Kabuno Bay, South-Kivu, Congo - kab_022012_12m | ecosystem: Environmental > Aquatic > Freshwater > Lake | place: Democratic Republic of the Congo: South-Kivu... | reverse complement strand
GCCATTACCAGAGCCGCCTCGATCAATCCCAGAAACACCCACGTCCGAATGATCATGCTTGCATCCACCAGCCGCTCCTGCCGTGAGCGCGGAGGCCGCTGCATGACGTCCGGTTCGGCCTGCTCCACCCCGAGAGCCAGAGCCGGCAGGGTCTCCGTGCCCAGATCGATCGCCAGAATCTGCATCACGACGAGCGGCAGGGGGACGCCAAAAAGAACGAAGGCCACAAATGGAACCACTTCCGGTGTTAGGTGGGCGAATATATATGCGAGAAATTTCCGCATATTGTCATAAACGATGCGACCCTCCTCCACGGCTCGAACGATGGTGGAAAAGTTATCGTCTGTCAGGATGATCGTGGCCGCCTCCTTGGCGACATCCGTGCCAGAGATCCCCATGGCGACGCCGATATCGGCTTTTTTTAGCGCCGGGGCGTCATTAACGCCGTCACCCGTCATGGCGACGACCTCTCCATCTGCCTGCAAAGCGGCCGCGATCCTCATCTTGTGTTCTGGAGAGACTCTGGCAAACAGGAGCTGGCTGTCTCGCGTGGTCGCCTCAAGATCCTTATCCGACATGGCTTCAAGATCCGCGCCGTTGATGATCCGCGCCGGGCCGCCTTGAAGCAGGCCGATCCTCCTGGCAATCGACTCAGCGGTCAAGCCGTAGTCTCCGGTGATCATAATCACCCGTACCCCAGCCTTTTGGCATTTGTCGATCGCCTCCTCGACCTCGGGACGCGGCGGGTCCATCATCGCCGTCAGGCCCACAAACACCATGTCCCGCTCAACTTCCTCCGGGCTGATCTCCGTGTCACCAGCCACGACCCGGTATGCCATGGCCAGGACCCTGAGGCCGTTCCTGGCCATCTCATCGTTTTGCCGCATGATCTCAGATGATTGCGCCTCGGTTAGCGGCTCAGGAACCTCTCCAGCCAGCAAATGCGACGACAGGGACAGCACCTCTTTGGGAGCGCCCTTGATTAATGCTATCCGGGTTGAAGCATGGGCCGCCTGGTCCTCGGAATGAACTGCCGGGAATTCCGCGGCCAACCCGGCACCGTACCGATACAGCACACTCATCCGCTTTCTGCGTGAATCGAAAGGTAGCTCGTGAATACGGGCGCTTATTTCCTCCGCGGAGGGATCGAACCCATATTTCTTGGAAACCACCAGCAGCGCCGCCTCGGTCGGATCGCCGATTACCCCCCATCTGCCATCCGGAGTTTTTGGCTGCACCAGCCTGGCGTTATTGCATAATGCCGCTATCTTGAGCAGGGCCCCCAGCGTCTTGTCGTTGCTGACCGCAAGTTCATCACCGGCGGTTCGGAATTGACCTTCCGGCTCATAGCCGACACCGCTGACATCGATCAACTTGCCGGCGACCCAAATATGCCGCACGGTCATCTCATTCTGCGTCAGGGTGCCGGTCTTGTCAGTACAGATAACCGTTGTGCTTCCCAATGTCTCGACGCCTGAAAGCCTCTTCACCAGGGCATTCTTCCTTGCCATCCGCTTGACAGCCATGGCCAGTGATAAGGTCACCGTTGGCAATAGGCCTTCGGGCACATTAGCCACGATCATGCCAATGGCAAAAATGGCTGCAGCTCCGAGGGTCAGCGGCGTGAGCAATCCCGCGACACCGAAAAGAGCCGCCCCCATGACTAGCGCGACGCCAGCGATAATAAGAGCCACCCTGTTTACTTCTCTTTGCAACGGGCTCAGCTCCACCTTCACTGCTTGCGTCAGTGAAGCAATCTTTCCGAATTCAGTTTTCATCCCGGTAGCGAACACGACGGCTTTGCCCGAGCCAAAGGCAACATTGGTGCCGGCCAGGACCAGATTAGGTATCTCGCTCGGGGTCATGTTCTCACCGGAAACCGGGCCCGATGTCTTTCTCACAGGCTCAGACTCACCAGTCAGGGTGGCTGCATTCACCCGCAGCTCATTCTCCTCCAGCAACCGGGCGTCAGCGGAGATATTGTCCCCCTCCTGCAATGAGATCAGGTCTCCCGGGACCAGGTCGGCCGCCAGAACCTCGATTAGTTCCCCGCCACGGATCACCCTGGCCTTAGCGGGCAATATCTTCTTCAGCGCTTCCACAGCCTTCTCGGCCTGGAATTCCTGCCAATAGCTGAAAAGGGCATTGATGACAATTACTGCGATTATCGCCCAACCCAACTGCTGCATCCCGGCTATGAACGCCAAAACACTGGCAGCCCATAGCAATAAAGCGAAAGTGTGATAGAAGTTGGCCAGAAACCTGAATATCAGCGGCGACTTTCGGGCTTCCACGATCTCGTTTGCGCCATATTGCTCGAGACGGGTCCCGACCTCTTCACCGCTCAGGCCAGCCTGAGAGGACCCCAGCTCCGTTAATATTTCCTCGTAAGGGAGTTGATATATTTCCATGAATTGTATTCTTAAATGTAACCGCGGCCGCCGGGCCGCTAGACAGGTTATTTGACATCACTTCTTCCCTGTTTGCCCTGTCAGGAAACGGAATAAGAATAGGCCCGCCTTACGGCGGGCCCCTGTCCCCCAACATTCGTGTTGATGCCTTTTTACCTGTCTACGTCAGTCCAGGCTGTGAGTCTGACGACATACCAGGAGAAAAACGGTGGATCATTGAAGAACGACGATGTCATGTTGAAATTGAAATTGCCGATGTCGTCCAGGCCCTTGGCGAACAAGAAGCCGGTATATGAGCCTGATCCGGTGCCATCAACCCGTGCGGGTCCGTCGGGGCAATAGACCGACCCGTGGAAATTTCCCATCTGACTACCCGTCATTTTGACACTGCCGTTCTTGATGACTACCATCGCCTTACCGTCTGTATATGGTGAGTGTGGCCAATCGAACTTGAGGTTGACCTCGTTTGTCTCCGCCGTGCCGCCGGAATACTCAATGTAAACGACGATGTTACCGCTACGCACGGGAAGATCGCTCTGCTGCAGAGTTATATTGCCGCTTACCGGATTACTGTAGTACCCACTGGTCTTAGCCATGCTCTTCAGCATGAGTAACTGGGAGGTGGTCAGCCCCGCCGTCTCGTATTTGTTATTCAGCTCTTCCACTGTGTAAGGAGCTGTCGGTGGAGTGCTTCCAGCCGGCCCGTTCTTATCCCTGTCATGAATAAAATTAGAAGACCAATACCTGCTGTTCTGGCTGCCATCTTCTTTATAAATTTGCGATGGCGCTCCGTTGGACTTCTTATAAATGGTTCCTGTGGCGAACACACCAGCGTAGCCGCCGTCAGGGATGTCGTAGCCGCTTACTGTCAGTTTTTCCCGGCCGCTAAAGTCACCCAGCACATACATGCTCTGATTAGTAAGCGCTACGTTGCCATTAGCCGTCACGTTGCCATTGATGAAAAGGGTCATGGGGAACGCACTCGCTTCCAGCTTGACGAGTTGCTGCAGCTTGCGGTAGCCCTCGTGAGATTGGCCTTCAGCGGTAATAAGCAGGTAAGCGGGCTCCATGCTTTGCACATTTAAGCCGCAGCCTGTGCAGTGGTCTCCGTTTTCATCTACCTCATCAACCCAAACCGTGAAGGTTGTATCTCCGACCTTCATCTCCAGGGGATTCGTTGGGTTTTGGCGATTACTCGCCGTGGGGTCCATCAAATAGCCGTGGCCGTCACTGCTTTGATCAGCTCGCAATTGAGTCAGTTGGTATTCCGTGGCTACATAATTGAGAACATCAAGAACGTTCTCTATGCCACCCTCAGCAAAATAAAAAGCCTGGCTGCCAGCGTAATCTGCCTGAGTGATTGTATTTTCGCGGCTGGAAACGAAGAACATCCCGGTTGCCAAAACCATTAAGGCCGCAGAAATGACAATCACGGTGATCATAGCCACGCCACTCTCATCCTGAATGTTCGCCTTCCTGAAACTCATGGCACTACCACATTTCGGTTCCTTAACCAGGCCTGTCCCACAAAGGACTGCTGCGAACCGCCACCGGCTGAGAGGTTCATCGTGATATCTACCCGAGCAATCTTCGAAATAGGGTTGGTGACGCAGCCTTGCAGTTCTGTCATGGTCACGAGCCCGTCAGTGGGGCTAAGGTCACAGCGGTAATCGTTCCCGTAATAATCGTACTGGACCGAATCCACATTATTTACAAGAGTTTCGGCCTCGGGACTAATCGATGATGTGCGCCAGATTGTCCCACTAGAACCCGATCCGGGAGAGCCGGGAGCGAAACCATATGTAACAGTCTCCGCACCCGCTCCGAAATCAACCGTAAAGGAAACCTCGGAGGCCGACGCTGAGAGCACATTCGAGGACTGCTTTATCTCTCTGGTCATCCGATTCAACCCCATTCTAGCGTTTTCAGTCACGTCCGCGGTGTTTTGCCCGACTCGCCAATAGCTGCTCGCGCCCCAGAGAAATGCAAAGATAGCCGCCATCACAACAGTCAGAATACCCATCGATACCAAGATCTCGATCAGAGTGAAACCGTCGGCTGAATCGCGCCCGCTGATATTCATTGTTCGGGCCGTTCTGTTCATCACAAGCACTACCCCTGAGACAGCGTCATGGAGATGGATCCCAGCCACACCTGGGCCAACCCCTGCTGATTGATGAGCGTGACTCCGTACGGGTTGCTCGTGCTCATCCGCACCTCTGTCCCGACCAGTGCGGAAATCTTGAGCATCGCATCAAGGTTGAACGTGAGATTTTTTCCATTAGTTGTATACGTTATAGCGCTGTTGATCTGCTGTTTTGTTGCACTGGTCATTTCCGTAAAGAGCGCTTTTTGCAAGCGATAATTACTGCTGTTCAAGTTAATGACACTCTGGATGGTATTGGCCACACTGGTGGACCCACTGATGGAATACAGGTCATAGCAAGCGTCACCAGAACAAGATGACGACTTAGACTGATTGAACATGCCTATCGTCGCTGAGTAGGTAGCGGTCGGGGAAGCGCCGCTGGTTCCATTAACATGGCCCTTCACTTCAGCATTGAAGTTACGGACGAATATCAGGCCTTGAGCTGCCGAAGGCGTGCTAGCGGTCTTGGCCTGCAAGGGCAGAATATTTACTTGCTGATAATAGGCTTCACCCTCACCTTCGATAGTGCCGCCTTCTTTCTCAATCTCTGCCTCAGCCTGATCATCCTTATGATCATCGTCATCTTCTCCACCATTGACTCCACCCGTCACCTGAACCATCGGATTAACGAAATCCCATTGCTTGTACCCGCTTACCAAGCTCCCGGGCCAACCGTCTATCTCCTGCGGTGAGAAGCTCATTCCGCCAACCGTGGCTTCGCCTTCACCCTCCATCTCATCTTCATCAGTCTCGGCTTCTCCTTCAACCTTGCTGCCTGTGATTGACCATTGCGGCCATGAGCTTGCCTGGCTGAAATTGGAGGGACCAGAACTTCTTTCAGAACTTGGAGGCCCCGTGACAGAAACATCTGACCCCTTCGATGTATTACCATTTATCACGATTTTGCCGCCGGTGGCTTTTCCAGTGATCGACGTATCGCAGCCGGTGTTAAAAGCTGCGTGGCCCTCACCAAAATTGCCATCGATGAACTGGGTATAAGGATCATCTACGCCGGTTCCAAAACTAAATGTACCTCCGAAGACGTCAATATAATTATTCGAAGTGGAGTTGCATCCGGCTTCACCCGTCGCGTCTCCAGCTCCCTGCACTGTTTGTCCAGTCGAAGAGATTACAGTGTTGAGTTCGTATTCATTCGCTCCGACAGCATCGGTCCAGCTGGTAGTGACTGACATCGAGACGAGATCGCTGGGAGGTGTGTCGCCCCCCTCGACATTGCTATCGTATGACGACTGCGGAATTATAGTCGTGCCGTCATTCGCCACAAACCTTGTAACCACAGTCCGCGTGATTCCCTTCGCATCCGCAGGCTTAACTTTGGTGTAATAAGCGTCGCCACCGGCGTATGTATACCAGCCACGCCAGCCTTCGCTATCGGTCGTTTCCTGCGAGACAAGATTCGGATAGTATTTGTCGAGCAGATCGATATCCGCCGTCGTACCTGTATCGGAGTTCACGCTGTATGGAACGTAATAAACCCGCGCTCTCATTTCCTCAATCTGTTCCTGTGCCTCCGCTTTGCCCATGGTGGCGACCCTGGTTTGCAAGGTGGTCTTCAGACCGGTTGTAAGCGTACTGGCTACGCCGGCGGAAACAACAAGAAATACAATCATGGAAACAAGCAGCTCGATAAGCGTCAAACCGCTCTGGTCGCGAAATCTTTTCACCGTTCTCCTTCTTAAACTGTTGATGAGCGCATGCATATATTTATTACGTGATCCTCACGTTTACAGTCTCGCCATCCAGCGTGACGGTCTTGGACATGCCGAAACGGCCCTCGATCACCATGGTGCCGCTCTCGCATGTCCCCTTGGCATAGAACTCCACAAAGCGATCTCCGCCAAAATCAGGTGGCTGTGTCGCAGAAATATTCACTCCATCTTCCAGATTGATCGGCCCCTTGGCGACTATCCAGTCGCTGCCCTGGCGTCGCTCAACTGTATAAGTATGGTTTGCGCTGAAATTGATGCGATAGGTATTGCCGGTAGCTACAGCTAAACCCTGAACCTCGCGCGCTTCCGTTTTAAGCTCCGTCGCCGAAGTCTCTACGCTTTTCGAAGAAACATAATATGAAAGGGCGCTGGCTGACATGACCGTCAATATGGAAATGATTGTGGCCGTGACCACTGTTTCAATTATGGTGAACCCGTCCTGGTGAGCCTTCAAAATGGAAATTCTTCCGGAGGAATGGTTTGCAGAGTTATTTTGGGAAGGGGAAAAGAACCGCGAGACACGTGTTCTCACGCTGCGCAACAGACAAAAGCGAAAATTCCAACCAATGGACATAGCTCAACCGTCCCTTCTTTAAAAGTATCGGCACGGTAAGCATCCCCTATATGAAGAGAATCAATTTCTGACCTAGAGAATCTTCAAGGTAGACCTTGGTTGAGCCACCAAAAAGAGAGGCGAATCTCCAAGATCCGCCTCTCTTGTGCAAACAGATGACTATTCGCCCTCATTCTGAGGGGTTAGGCCATGCACCGTTAGCAGGCACCTGCAACTGGCTCGCCCACTGTGCTGTCATAACTCCATATGTCACCGGCATTATTGGCGTGAAACGCCTCAATGCAGTAACTGGTCATGAGATCAGCCGTTCTACCAGCAACCGGGTCGCTCATGGTGATATCGGCAGACCTGTTGTAGCCGTATGTGTTGGCGCCCTCGATGTCAGTAATGTCATTGGTATAACCGGTGGAGGCATTATCCGTGTAATAACTCTCCATGGCCACCGCCGCATTACGCAGGTCGCTCTTTACATTGGCCTGCCAACCCTTCTGACGCTGGCTGAGGTACATCGGAATAGCGATAGCCGCCAGGATACCGATGATGATGATCACAACCAGCAGTTCGATAAGAGTAAAGCCGCCCTCTGCCTTCATGTTCTTATTGATTCTCATTGACATTTAAGTCACCTCCTCTCGGTTTTTTCTATTTCCTGTGCCAAACCACAAAAAAATCTGTGGTTTAGTTGGCAAACCACAGATTCGTTCCCGCTCTTATTTCGAACCTGGTGGCAACCCAGCCAACCAAATTTCTTGGTCCTGTGGTTTTGCGTCCCACCCTTACGAGTGGTTTGCCTTTTTCACCTTCACCCCTATACTACCCAACTGCCCTTTTTCTAGACACTCCCACGTTCCGCTGGATGCTCAGGTGAATATTCGCGCCTTTAATCGGCAAAAAGTTTAAAACCCTTAAAAAATCTTTGTGTTAAGAACAGCCCTCAACCGATTCAGAGCTTTGGCAGACTCACGCGAAACTTTACGTTGATTAAGCCCAAGTTCTTTCGCGACCTCTGTCTGGGTCAGGTCCTTATAGAACAGGAGATAGACGATTTTTTTCTGGAAGACTGTCAGGGCATCCAAGGCCTGATCTAGCGCTATCTTGTCCTCAATTGGAAGTACAAATGACTCATAGTGTTGAGATTTTATATTGCCGGCATCGATCGGCTTTTGAAGATTCTCGATGTTTTCATCGTCCACGGAATACACACCGTTCGCGGCGCAATATTTCAAGATTTCCAGCACACCATCTTCAGAGATATTTACAGCCAGTGCGAGTTCGCTGATTGTCGGCGTGCGCTTCAGTTTCCGGCTCAGTTCAACTGAAGCCAGCTCGATATTCTTTTCCGCCTTACGCAGCCAGCGCGGCTGCCTCATCAGCACACTGTCCCTCAGATAATGTCTGACTTCACCGTCGACGATTGCCATCGCATAACTGGAGAATTCAAGACCCCGGTCTAAGTCAAACCTTTGCACAGCCTTGATTAATCCCAGATTGGCGACTTGCAGCAGGTCTTCATACGGATCGGCTAGGTAGGGGAATCGACGCAGCACAGTGTGCAAGAGGCCTTGATTGCGAGCCAGAAGGTTTTCCAGCGCCTCTTTGTCGCCGTTCACTTGGTACTGCTCGATCAGACTGCGATTGTTGTTTTCCGCTTTTTCGGTTGCCGGAAATTTGATCGTGGCACCATCGCGCGATGTTACGGGTGCAGCTTTTTCACTTTCCTGTTTTTTTGCGAGTGCGGTCATGGCTTCCTAGTCGGCATGTCATCGGGAAAAGCTAAGGTATCGTTTCTATTTAATGTTCTGCATGATGCTGAAAATAGGCAGATAAAGGGAGATGACGATGAAGCCCACCAACCCTCCGACTCCTATCATCATTATCGGCTCTAAAATCGATGTCAGCGCCTTAACGGAGGCATTGACTTCGTCTTCATAAAATTCGGCGATCTTATTGAGCATTGTGTCGACCGCGCCGGTCTCTTCACCGACGGCGATCATTTGAGTTACCATGGCTGGGAAAACTGAGACTTTGGAAAGCGGCTCCGACATCGGCCGGCCCTCCTGTACACCCTGCTTTACTCCCGCCATGGCCTCGGTTACAACTGTATTTCCTGCCGTTTCCCCCGTAATATCGATTGCCTGCAAAATGGGGACGCCGCTCGACACGAGCGTACTAAGAGTTCTCGAGAATCTGGCCATCGACATTTTTTGGACGATATCGCCGATGCCCAATGGCATTTTCAGTTTCATTCTGTCCCAGGCTCTTGTGCCTTGAGTAGACCTCTTCAATCTCATAATTCCATAAAGGATCCCACCCATGACAATAGCCACGAATACGCCGGCAACGCTACGCATCAGATTACTGACATAAACCAGTACTCTGGTCATGGCAGGCAACTGGCTGCCCATGTCAGCGTACATCTTGGCGAAAATAGGAATAATGAACATAACAATCGCGGTCATCACCAGTAAAGCAAAAACAGCGATTAGTATCGGGTATACCATCGCGGATTTTACCTGGCGTTTTATGCTGTCCTCTGATTCCAGCTGTGTGGCAACGCGGCTGAGAGTCTCATCTAAGATACCGCCTGCCTCTCCGGCCCTGACCATGCTGACATAGAGCCGGTTAAAAACGCGCGGGTGTTTCTCCAGAGCATCTGACAGGGCAGTGCCCGATTCGACATCTGATCTAACCTCACCCAGGATGGTTTTTAAGCCCGAATGCTGCGTTTGGCTTTCCAGGATGAAGAGCGCCCGCAATAATGCCAATCCGGAATCGATCATGGTGGCAAACTGCCGGGAAAAAATCGTTATGTTCTTTGACTTGACCCTTTTTTTCGTTCCCAGGGCTCCCTTTAGGGAGATTCCCGCACTTTTTTCCTTTAGGTCAACAATTGTGAAGCCCTTACCTCTCAGTTCGGCCGCAACGGATGACCTGCTTTCTCCCTCTGCCACGCCCTGGCTGGGAATTCCACGAACATCTCTTACTTTGTAAACAAAAGCACTCATGAGCTACCTCTACAGATCAAGCAACTTTCTTTCCTAAGACAAGCCTTTCTACTTCTTCAGGATTGCTGGACCTGCGAAGGGCCAGATCCTTGGTGATCTTTCCCATACGGACAAGATCGGCTAGTGCCGCGTCCATCGTCTGCATGCCATATTGGGAACCTGTTTGCATCATTGAATATATCTGGTGAGTTTTCGCTTCCCGGATCAAATTCCTCACCGCTGGCGTCGGGATCAAGATCTCGCAAGAAGGCACGCGATTGGTACCATCGATGGTCGGCAGGAGCTGCTGAGTACAGACTCCCTGCAAGGTTGCGGCTAACTGCACGCGTACCTGGCTTTGCTGATGAGGCGGGAAGACATCGATGATTCGATCTATCGTTTGCGGTGCGTCCTGCGTGTGAAGCGTCGCGAATACCAGATGGCCCGTTTCAGCCGCTGTCAGCGCTGTTTGCATCGTCTCCGTATCACGCATTTCGCCGACGAGGATGACATCTGGATCCTGGCGAAGAACTGACTTAAGAGCGCGGTTGAAGGATTTGGTGTCTGTGCCGACCTCACGCTGATTCACCATCGACTTAGCATGGCGGTGCAGGAATTCAATAGGATCTTCAATAGTCATGATGTGTTCTTCGCGAGTGAAATTGATTTCCTGAATGATCGCGGCAAGTGTCGTGGATTTCCCGCTACCGGTGGGCCCCGTGACGATGACGAAGCCTCTGGGCTTGGCTGCCATTTTGTGTAGAGCAGCAGGAAGTTTTAAATCTTCCAGGCCTTTGATCTGCGCCGGAATCAACCTAAATGCGGCGCCCAGGCTGTTGCGCTGGAAATAAGCGTTTACGCGGAATCGGGCCCTGCCCGGGACTGAGTAGGAAAAGTCTATCTCCCACTCATTTTCCAGTCTTTGGCGCTGGTCCTGGGAAAGGATGCTGTAGATCAGATCTCGGGTGTCATTGCTGTTCAGTGTGGGATAATCCATTCGCGTCAACTTGCCGGATACACGAATGACAGGTGGTGATCCCACGGTAAGATGTAAGTCAGAAGCCCCCCGTTCGAGAACCTCGACGAGAATATCGACCAGATCCATCTTTCCCCCCTCCATTCATCTGCCGCAAAAAGGTGCTGCGCTTAAACGATTACCCTGGCGATTTCTTCCATTGAAGTCGCGCCCTGAAGAACTTTGTCTATTCCGTCTTCGCGGAGAGTCAGCATGCCTTCCGCCTGGGCAACTCTCGAAATCTCATCGGCACTTTTTCTTTCCACCGTTAACCGCTCGATGGCCTCACTGACGATCATCACCTCGTAAATGCCCAGCCGGCCCTTATAACCGGTTTTATTACATCTCGGGCAACCGTGGGGCTTATAAAGACTGATCTCCTTGCCAATCACATCCGAGGGAAAACCGTTTTGCAGCAGCATTTCATCGGTGGGCTTGTACTCCTCTTTGCAATTTGTGCAAAGTTTGCGGGCCAGCCTCTGGGCCAGGACACACTCGATTGCTGACGCTGACAGGAAGGGTTCAACACCCATTTCGGTCAGACGAGTCAGGGCTCCAGGGGCATCGTTAGTGTGAAGGGTGCTCAAAACCAGGTGACCTGTCAGGGCGGCTTCAATGGCGATCTGCGCTGTCTCCTTATCACGAATCTCGCCGACCATGACGATGTCGGGGTCAGAACGAAGAATCGCCCGCAAACCAGAGGCAAAAGTGAGGCCCGCCTTGGTGTTGATCTGAGTCTGATTAATCCCCGAGAGCCGGTATTCCACGGGATCCTCAACCGTGATGATATTCTTCTCGGAAGTGTTCAATACATTGAGAGTGGCGTAGAGAGTCGTTGACTTGCCGCTTCCGGTAGGACCAGTCACGAGTATGGCTCCATAAGGTTTCTTAAAGGAATGCTCGAAGCGGGTAAGCGCCCTTTCCGAAAAACCGAGATCAGATAGTCCCAGCAAAACACTGCTTTTGTCCAAAATACGAAGGACTATCTTCTCACCAAAGACGGTTGGCATTGATGCGACCCTGATATCTATTTGCTTGCCACCAGTAACCAGTCCGATGCGGCCGTCTTGCGGGATTCTTCGTTCAGCGATGTCCAGATCGGACATGATCTTCAGTCGCGAAAGCACCCCTGACTGCATACGCTTGGGAATGGACATGACCTCGTGCAGTACACCGTCAATGCGGAATCTGACCTTGAGTTCCTTTTCCTGCGGTTCAAAATGCAGGTCGCTAGCCCCATCGTCAACGCCCTGGCTGATAAGACCGTTTACTAGTTTTACGACGGGTGCTTCTGTTGCTCCATCCCGGATGTCAGCTTCAATCGTGGCATCTTCCTCGAATTCTGACGATTCCACCTGGGTGGCATCGATAGAATTATCCAGCCTGTGCACCTTGGCTATTTCGTTGAAGACCTCTTCCGCAGTGGCTATGCATGGCTTGATGTCATAGCCGGTCATCATCCTCAGGTCGTCGATGGCGAACACATTGGTGGGGTCGACCATGGCGACCAGGAGCGTGTTCTCGTCGATGAACCTGATGGGGACGGCGCCATACCGGCGAGCCAGCTTTTCCGGGATCATCGTGGCGGCTAGCGAGTTGACTTCCACCTCATCCAGATTAATGCTCTCGACGCCTAATCGTTCAGCTAGTGCCAGATTCAGCTGATCCGGGGTAATTAGTCCGTCTTCCAGCAGAATCTCACCGAGGCGCTTGGGGACATTCTTTTGTTTTTCCAGAACGGTGTTCAATTGGGCGCGGGAGATTATGCCCAGGCCAACGAGGATTTCGCCTATCGGTTGGAGTTTCTTGCGAGGCTGCCGAGATGTCAGTTCACTCGGGTTCAATGGCCCGCCTCATGGCATTGATGGGAGGTTCCTCGCCCGTCCATAGCTGGATCGCCACCGCTCCTTGGTGGAGAAGCATTCCTGCTCCGCCTAATGTCTTTGCCCCTTTGCCTCGCGCCGCGATCAGGAGGGGAGTTTCCTGTGATCTCGTGTAGACGATATCGCAGACAACGTGTTCTTCGGATAGTTTATCGACGTCCATCGGAACCGTCTTTAACTGGCCTTCCATACCCAGCGGGGTTGTATTTATCACCACCTTGCTAGCAGCTAAAAGATCTCCATAGTCCTCATAATTTGTCCTGATGAGCACTTCCAATGATGGGAAATTCTTGTTAAGAAGGGACTTCAGCTCTGCAGCTCTTTCTTCTGTGCGGTTAAAGAGGGTCAGTCGCGGAACACCTCGGGCGGCCAAAACAACGCTGAGCGCCCGGGCAGCGCCGCCTGCTCCCGCGATAAACACAGGGGAATTTTCGTAATCGACGTGCGTGGTTTCATCCAGGGATCTGATAAACCCCTCGCCGTCGGTATTATGGCCGATCAGCAGCCCCTCCTGGTTCACGATGGTATTGACGGCTCCCGCGAGGCTGGCCGTATCCGCAAGTTGGTCAATAAAATCCATCACTATTACCTTGTGCGGAATAGTGACGTTAGCGCCGACAAATTCCATGGCCCTGACCCCGGATATTGCGGCCCCGAGATTCTGGCTCGTAACATGGAGAGGTATGTAACAGATGTCGAGGCCCATCTCAGAAAATGCGGCATTTTGCATTTGGGGCGAGAGGCTGTGGGAAACCGGATCGCCGATAATTCCCACGACGCGCGTTTTTCCGGTGACTTCCATTTTCAGCCTCCTGGTCTGTTTAAAGGGACGACAATCCGCTAATGGTACGGCAAATCAAGGGACGTACCAATATTGAGCTGCGCAGTAGAAGAATTTGTGCGGCGGGCTGATAATAAGTTTGCTTTTACGCAAAGCCCAGGGAGGGTTTGCCTGATTTAGGCTTTAAAGACGAAAACGAGAAGCGCTGTGGTTATGAAGAAAGCAGTGGCGACCACAACTGTCACGCGGGTGAGGTTTTTTTCGATGACGCTGGTGCCGCTATAGGTTTCACTCATGCCGCCGCCAAAAATACCGGAAACGCCGCCCTTGCCGGAGTGCAGGAGGATCAGCACTACCAGTAAGATGGCCAATATTGAGTGTATGCCGAGTATTAAGAAAGTCATTGAGCTTCGTTATCTCCCCGAGTTGGACAACCAAGATGATAGCGGGCCGCCGGTCGGACCGCAAGCGGCTGCTATGTTTTCCTGATTATATTACACCCGGTCATTTCAGCGGGAACGGGGATTCCCAGCAGTTCCAGCACTGTTGGTGCCACGTCACAAAGGGCGCAGTCATCCCGGAGCTTCCTTGCCGGAATTGTGACAATTAGCGGCACTAAATCTGAGGTGTGGGCTGTATCCGGGCCCCCACGCGGATCGATCATGTTCTCGGCGTTGCCATGGTCTGATGTGATCAGACAGACGCCACCGTGAGACCGGACAGACTCCACAATCTGGCCTACGCAGCTGTCGACGACTTCTACTGCCCTGACGGCGGCTTGAAAATTGCCGGTATGGCCGACCATGTCGCAGTTGGCGAGATTGATGATGACAAAGTCAAAGTGGCTACTATCGAGGAGCCGCTTCAGTTCCTGCGTCACTTCGGGGGCACTCATTTCGGGCTTTTTATCGTAAGTTGACACATCCGTAGGCGAGGGCACCAGGACTCTGGTTTCTCCAGGGTTCGCTTTTTCGACGCCGCCATTAAAAAAGAAGGTGACATGGGCGTACTTCTCTGTTTCAGCGATATGGAGCTGCGTTTTGCCGGCCTCGGACAAAACCACGGCGAGCACGTTTTTCAGGTCCTCAGGCTCATAGGCGATCGGTGAATCGAAGGTAGCGTCGTATTCAGTCATGCTGACGAAGTACGGGTGTGTTGGACTCGGGCCGCGGTCAAAGAAGCCAAAATTCTCCTGGATTAAAGCTTGTGTCAATTGCCGGGAGCGGTCCGGCCGGAAGTTGAAGAAGATAACGGCGTCAGCGTCATGGATGCGAGCTTCGTCCTTGTCGCTGACCACGGTAGGGATCACGAATTCATCGGTGATTTGATGGTCATAGGAATCGGCAACAAGCGCTTCTGGATTGGGGTTGATCGGGCCAATGCCCCGGGCGATGGCATCATAAGCCAGACTGGTCCGGTCCCACCGGCTGTCACGGTCCATCGCATAATAGCGGCCGGAGATGGTGGCTATCTCCCCAGTTCCGGTTTCCTTCAGAAAAGCCGTGATTTCCCTGATGTATTCGATACCGCTACTGGGCGACACATCGCGGCCGTCCAGAAAAAGATGCAAAAACACTTTGGTGATCTCTTGATTCCTGGCCATCTGCACCAGGGCTTTAAGATGACTGATATCGCTGTGAACGCCGCCGTCTGATAGCAGGCCCATCAGATGTAAGGAGCTGTCATTCATGCGGGAGTGATGCATTGCGTCTAACAGGGTCTGGTTCTTGAAAAAGGAGCCGTCGGCAATGGCCCGGTTGATGCGCGTGAGGTCCTGGAATACGATGCGGCCCGCACCCAGATTCAAGTGCCCGACCTCTGAGTTGCCCATCTGTCCCGGAGGTAACCCTACTGCCTCACCGGACGCCGTGAGCTGCGTACGCGGAAAGTCAGCAAAGAGGCTGTCAAGGATCGGGGTCTTAGCTCTGGTGATGGCGTTTCCGGAACCGTCGTCGGCTATGCCCCAGCCATCAAGCACCAATAGACAGACCATTGACGGGTTGTCGCCCATCACCAGCCTCGATGCCTACTCAAAATTGACGATGCGCGCAAAGCCCGCTGGATCCAGGCTGGCGCCACCGACCAAAGCGCCGTCGATATCCTCTTGCGCCATCAGTTCATCGACATTGTCGGGCTTGACACTGCCGCCGTACAAGATGCGCACCAGCCCTGCTACTTTGGCGTTATATTGCTCCGCGATTGCCCGGCGAATCAGCGCGTTGGTCTCCTGTGCGATCTGCGGAGTGGCGGTCTTTCCGGTGCCGATGGCCCAGATAGGCTCGTAGGCGATGACAATCGCTGGCAGGTCCTCGACACTGACTTCGGCAAGGCCGCCAGTCAACTGGCGCCTGAGCTTCTCCTCAGTCTTGCCAGATTCTCGCTCCGAGTCAGATTCACCGACGCAAAGAACCGGCCTCAGGCCGGCATTTAAGGCGGCGGTGACCTTTTTGGCCAGTTGCTCGTCGGTTTCAGCGAAGTATTCACGTCTTTCTGAGTGGCCGAGGATGACGTCATCAAGGGAGAGCTCACTCAGCATCGGCGCCGACACTTCACCGGTGTAAGCGCCATTTGCCTCGAAATGCATGTTCTGGGCACCCACCCGGACATTCGTGCCAGCCGTCGTTTCCCTCACTTTTGCCAGGCTCAGAAATGCGGGGTACAGGGCAATCTCGGTGTGCCTGGTTTCCGAAACCAGAGGCAGAAACTCTGCCACAAAATCCGCCGCCTCGGAGATGGTCTTATGCATCTTCCAGTTACCGGCAATGATGGGTGTTCTATTATCCATAAGGCCTCCTGCGCAATGTCACGCTTTAATTGAAATTTAATATTTGCCACCACCTTCCCGTTGTATGCTGCTGGAAGGTATCACATTATTTATTACCGCTACGCCTTAAAGCAAGCTGCTGATCAAGCGGTCTTTCGGACGGCCGCCGGTGCGTGTATGCTAAAATCTGGATAATCAACCACTGGAGGATTCTCATGTCTGTAGAGGTTGTGATATACACGAAGCCCGGTTGCCCTTATTGCCGGGCAGCGAAGGAAGATATGGCGTCCCGCGGAGTCACATTCACTGAACATGATGTGACCAGTGACGCTTCAGTAAAAGAAGAGGCCATCCGATTAGCGGGAGAAGCGAAGGTCCCGGTGATCGTGCGGGGCGGCGAAGTCACGGTAGGATTCGGTGGCAGCTGAGGCATGTAAGCCCGGCGGTCGCCGGTTAAACTAAATTGAAATCCCTCTTTAAAGCATGCGCGATATCGGTTCTGATTGCTTTTGCGGCAGTCACAATCATGGGTTGCCGCTCATCCGCCGTTAACAACACCACGTCGACTGGCGGTGGCACGAAAACCGCGCCTGACTTTACCGTTACCACCCTCTCCGGCACATCGATCAACTTTAATTCGGATCTGAAGGGAAAACCGCTGCTGATAAATTTTGAGGCTTCCTGGTGCGGTCCCTGTCAATTGGAGGCCCCCGTCATCGTCAAGGCATATCAGACCTACAAGGACAGGATTCAGTTTTTTGGATTGGCGGTACAGGATTCAATTGAGGACCAGAGGGCTTTTGCGCAAAAACATGGCCTGGAATTCCCGATAGGCTTCGACCCGGATGGCATGATCAGCTACCTGTATCAGAAAGCCGGCAAGGTAAACTACGGCGGCATCCCGACAACCTATTTTATCGATAGCGAGGGGAGCATCGTCGCTTTCTTCCTGGGACCGATTTCCGAAAAGACGCTGGATCAAAAAATACAGACGTTGCTGGCGCAGGAAGAGGAAATCAAAAGTTCCCGTTCCACCGCTACTACGAGCAATACCGGGACAAACGGTACCGGGACTACCTAGATCTTGAGCCGGGTGATCCGGGGAAGATTCCGCAATTTCTGTCGGTGGTCAAACCCGTATCCTACGAAGAACTCATCTGGAACCTGAAAGCCTTGATATTTAACCGGCAGATCGACCATGCGCCGGTAAGGGCGATCAAGGAGTGTGGCGATCGCGAGAGATGCCGGGTTCCTTAGCCACAGATTCTGGACAATGTAATTAAGCGTCAGCCCGGTATCGATAACATCCTCGACCAGCAAGAGATGCTGTCCCTCGATGTCGTGGTCGAGGTCCTTCAGGAAACGGACCCGGCGGATATCCTCGCTGCTTTCGCGGCGGTCGCGGCGGTAGCTGGAGATGGCAATGAAGTCGATGCTTACCGGAACGGTGATCTCGCGCGCGAGATCTGCCAGGAAGTAGATTGCTCCCTTGAGAATCGAGATCAACAGGAGTTCCTGGCCGGCATAGTCGGTGGATATTTCAGCGGCCAACTCCTTGACGCGCGCGGCAATCGCCTGCTCGTCAAGATAGGTGTCCCCAATCAGGCTGCTGATGTCGTCAGGGTAGTTTATTTCCCGCTTTGTTCGCCCTCGGTGTGTAAGTCATATTTCTCAGCGAGCTTCAGGAAATCCTTCTTGTAGAAAAGCTTGATGTTGATGCCCGGGAATTTTTCCCTTATCTTCCGTATCTTCATATTCTTTTTGGTGACATGCGCCTGCTTCATCGTGGTGAGCTCGATAAACAGGTCCTGGTCCGGAAGGTAGAAGTCAGGGGTGAAAGCCTCGACCACGCTTCCTTGTTCGTCGCGCTCCAGCACGAACGTACGAGGTTCATACATCCAGGGCACACAGTAGTAGTCAAGAATACGGGCACACTCTTCTTCGCTTTTATTCGCGAAGTGCGGCTGGATGTCTCCCATATAGTACGTAAACTTCTTTGAGGCAGTCATGCATGAAGAACTATAGCAGAGTGGTAAAGTAGCGCTCAAGCGCTTTTTTTTGCCGGGATTTGGGTGTTTCCGCCAATATTTGACCCCTCTGGCAACCTTGTGCTAGGTTTCCATTCCAATGGACATTCCGATTCCGCCACTCCCCAGCTCCAGTCAGATCAACCCCCAGGGCCACCTTGAGGTCGGCGGCTGTGATATCACGGAACTTGCCGCCGAATTCGGCACACCCCTGTTTGTTTATGACGAGCTGCATATCAGGAAAAGGTGCCGTGAATATATCCAGGCCTTCGGCAAGCTCACCGTAGCGACTGATGTGATCTATGCCAGCAAGGCATTTTCCTGCCTGGCGCTGTTCCAGCTGATGGCTGAGGAGGGCATGTCACTTGATGTGGCCTCAGGCGGAGAGCTGTTTATGGCGCTTTCCGCGTGGTTCCCTCCCGAAAAAATATTCCTGCATGGAAATGCGAATACCCGCGACGAGCTGCACCGGGCCGTTCGCAACGAGGTGGGACACGTGGTGATCGACTCCATTAACGAGCTGCACGCGCTCGATCAGGTCGCCGGTGAGGTGGGCAGACGGCAACCGGTGCTGCTGCGCATCACACCGGGTGTGGATGCTCACACACATGACTATATCCAAACCGGCAAGCAGGATTCCAAGTTTGGCCTCTGCCTGCCCGAAGGGGTGGCTCTGGATGCTGTGAAGGCAGCCTTGGAAGCCGGCAACCTGGAGCTGGTGGGATTCCACAGCCACATCGGATCGCAGATTTTTTCTTTGGAGCCTTACGAGAAAGCTATTGCCATCATGGCGGATTTCATGGCTGAATGCCGCGAGAAGCTTGGCTTCGAATGTCAGCTTTTAGACCTGGGAGGCGGCCTGGGAGTCGCCTACACGCAAGCAGACGAACCGGCTGCCATCGATGATTATGCGCTGACGGTCGTGGCGGCAGTCAAAGCTGAGACTGAGAGCCGGTCGTTGGCAATGCCGCGCGTTTGCATTGAACCTGGCCGTTCGATCGTGGCTAACGCCGGGCTCACCGTTTACGAGATCGAAGCCATTAAGACCATTCCCGGCGTGAGGACCTATGCCGCAATAAACGGGGGGATGTCAGACAACATGAGGCCGATCCTGTACGGGGCCAGGTACACGGCGTTGATCGCTGACAGGCCAACTGCTGCTCCCACAACGACAGTGACCATTGCGGGCAAGCATTGTGAGTCAGGTGACATCCTCATCAAGGATGCGTCGCTCCCTGATCCGGGAGTGGGTGACCTGCTGGTGACGCCGGCGACTGGCGCCTATGGGTATTCCATGGCCAATAACTACAACGGCCAGCCCCGGCCTGCAGTGATCTTCGTAAGGGACGGGCAGGCCCGGGTGATAATCAGACGAGAAAGCTACGAAGACCTGATCCATTTGCACGAGCGCCTGGAGTAGCGTGACCTGGAAACATTTCAGCACGGAGCAGGCCGCGACCCGCTTCGATTCTTCTGAAGATCTGACCGTCGGCATTGAGGAAGAGTTCCAGATCCTTGATCCGGAAAGCCTGGAACTCACTAACAGGTTCGAGGAACTTTATCAGGCAGCCCATCCATTACTGGGCCCCCATGTCACCGGCGAGCTGATCGCTTCCGAGATCGAGATCAATACTGGTAAATGCTACCGTCTCGAGGAAGCCGAAGTCGATCTGCTTTCCAAAAGGAAGATGCTGGCTGAGGTGGCCGGGGAGGTCGGAGTCGAGCTGGCGGCTGTGGGCACTCATCCATTTTCTGACTGGAAACAACAGCGGCTGCTTGATACCGCGCATTACCGGGAAGTCGAGGAGCGGCTTAAATATCTAGCCTGGCGTAACCTGACTTACGGTATGCACGTCCACGTGGGGGTCAAGGGCCGCGAACGAATGATCTCGGTGTTCAACGCCATGCGAGGATTCATGCCGATCCTCCTGGCTCTCTCCGCCAACTCCCCCTTTTCGGAGGGCGTCTACACCCACCTGCACTCTACGCGGGCTCAGATCTTCACGAGATCTTTTCCCCGCTGCAATATCCCCGGCACATTCCACGACTGGGATGACTACTCTTCTTTCGTCGATCTCTTGTTCGCCACGAATTCGATCAGCGATCCGCTACAGATATGGTGGAGCTTGCGGCCTCATCCCTGGCTGGGAACTCTGGAGATGCGCATCTGTGATTGCCAGACGACAGTGCGGGAGACCATGGCAGCAGCGGCGCTGGCGGTTGCGCTCGTAGCGCAGGTGAGTGAGGACTATGACAACGGCAAGTATCTCTTTTCCCCCAATACTAACCAGCTGGACGAAAACCTCTGGCGGGCCATCAGATATGGATTGGACGGCGCCATGGTGGACTTCGAGGCAGGCAAAGAGATCCCGACCGTCGACATGATCCGTCTGCTGATGGATTATGCGGGCGATCAATGGGCCCGCCTGGGTGCGGTGCGCTACATGGAAGATATCTATGACATCCTCAACCGCGGAAATGATGCTCAGAGGCAGATTCGCTTGTATGAAGAGTACGGCGATATCGGCGCTGTCTTTGCGGAAATCGTCGAAAGAACCCGCCCGGAAAGTTGATCATGCTTGATATTCCTTAAATCGGGGAAAAGGAATATTGCTGATAGTCATAGAACTATTGGCCGAAGGGCGTTTGCGTGTGCAACCCTTCATCCCTTATACCCGGTGAAAGACCCTCATTTTTGAGGGTCTTTCGCTTTCTGGATCCAATCCAAGGCCAAGAAAAAAGGGCGAGCCTTGCGGCTCGCCCTGGGTAAATCAAATCGGAATGAACCGATTAGCCGTTCTTTATTACATCATGCCTCCGGGCGGCATCATGGGAGCTTTTTCCTCTTCAGGAATCTCCGCGACGATGCACTCGGTGGTCAGGATGTTCTTGGCGATCGATGCCGCGTTCTGCAGCGCTGAGCGCGTTACGAGAGCCGGGTCGATAATGCCAGCCTTGACCAGGTCCTCATAGCCTTCGGTCGCCACGTTCAGGCCGACACCGGGTTTTTCGGACTTGATGCGGTTGACGACAACAGAGCCTTCCATGCCGGCGTTGTCCGCCAGCTGCCGGACGGGCTCCTCGAGCGCGCGGATGATGATGTTCACACCGGTCTGCTCGTCGTCTTTGGCCTTGAGTTTCTGCACGGTCGCGATGACATTGATCAGCGCAACGCCGCCGCCGGGGACGATGCCCTCTTCGAGGGCGGCCCTGGTGGCGTTGAGCGCATCTTCGACGCGGTGCTTCTTCTCTTTCATCTCGGTCTCGGTTGCGGCGCCAACCTTGACTACCGCAACGCCACCGGCGAGTTTCGCGAGGCGCTCCTGCAATTTCTCCCGGTCGAAATCGGAATCCGTGTTCTCGATCTCGGACTTGATCTGCTTGATGCGGCCCTTGATGTCATCAGCCTTGCCAGCGCCATCGATGATGGTGGTGTTGTCTTTGGTTACGACGACCTTGCGGGCCCGGCCGAGCTGATCGGTAGTGGTGTTCTCGAGCTTCAGGCCGAGTTCATCACTGATAACCGTACCGCCGGTGAGGATGGAGATATCCTCGAGCATGCGCTTGCGGCGCTCGCCGAAACCGGGGGCCTTGACCGCCAGACCGGTGAATGTGCCACGCAGTTTGTTGACGACCAGGGTGGCAAGAGCTTCGCCTTCGACGTCCTCAGCGATGATGAGGAGCGGCCGGCCGGCCTGGATTACCTTCTCCAGCACCGGGAGGAGGTCCTGGACTGCACCGATCTTCGAGTTGGCCATCAGGATGTAGGGCTCTTCCAGAATGGCTTCCATGCGCTCCTGGTCCGTGATCATGTACGGGGAGAGGTAGCCCTTGTCGAACTGCATGCCCTCGGTGAACTCGAGGTCCATGCCGAAGGTCTGGCCTTCTTCGACGTTCACCACGCCGTCCTTGCCGACCTTCTCGATGGCGTCGGCGATGATGTCACCGATGACGCGGTCATCCGCGGAGATGGTCGCCACCCGGGCGATGTCCTCTTTGCCCGAGACTTCCTTGGCCTGCTTCTTGATGGCCTCGACGGCAGTCTCCACAGCCTGCTCGATGCCACGCTTGATGGCCATCGGATTCGCGCCGGCGGCCACATTGCGCAGACCCTCGCGCACTATGGCCTGAGCCAGAAGCGTGGCGGTGGTGGTGCCGTCTCCAGCTACGTCGTTGGTCTTGGTGGCGACTTCGCGCACCAGCTGGGCGCCCTGGTTCTCGAACGGATCGGCTACCTCGATCTCACGGGCGATGGTCACACCATCGTTGGTGATCGTTGGGGCTCCGAATTTCCGGTCAAGCACTACATAGCGGCCCTTGGGGCCCAGCGTAATCTTCACTGCGTCCGCAAGTATGTTTACGCCGCGCTCGAGAGCGCGCCGTGCTTCTTCATCGAACTTGATTTCCTTTGCCATATTCTCACTCCTTTCGAGGCTATTTCTTTTTGGCTTTCTCTGTCTTCTCTACCTTAGCCAGGATGTCGCTGGCCCTGAGGATGAGTAGCTCATCGCCATCTACTTTTACTTCAGTACCTCCGTACTTGCTGTAGATAACCTCATCGCCTTTTTTGACATCGACGGGGATTCGCTTGCCGCTATCGTCCATGCGCCCGTCGCCGACGGCAATCACCTTGCCTCGCATGGGCTTTTCCTGAGCAGTGTCAGGAAGGAAAATGCCTGTGGCAGTGACTTCTTCGATCTCGACGGTCCTGACAATGACGCGGTCTTCCAGTGGTTTTAGATTCATTAAACAACCCTCCTTAGAGTTCGTTTGCACCTGTCAACAATCCGAGAGTCTAACATTCTGGCACTCTGGATGCTAGAGTGCCAGATCCGGCAAATATGATAAGAATGCGCTGAGATTATGTCAATTAGGGTCATGAAAAAAGAAAAGCCCGCTAATAGCAGGCTTTTCTTCAGTCAGCGACCATGTGCCGTTCAGTTAGGTCTTGTTCTTGGCTTCTTCAGCTTCTCTTTCCTTAAAAACATGGCTGTAGCATTTTTTAGCCGCCGGGCACCAGTCGATGCATGATGCCACTTCCCTGGGAACCATGTGCCCGCAATTGGTGCACTTTGTCTTGGAGTCGCCCGTGAACAGCTCGACTTCCTCCCCGCACTGGGGACAGTTCTTAATGGTGATGGTGACATCGCTGCCTGGGCATTCCATGGGCATTTCGGTTCCCTTTTTAAGACGGTGTACAGAAGCTTCTACAATGCCAGTATTTCCTTAACCGTTCGCTTCGAAACCGCCTGGGCCCTTAAAATTGGTATAAAGTGATGCATATCATATCTGATGGTTCCCTTTGGGTAATTTCCTGAAAAAAGTCTGGATGATAGCTGTCGTGGGCATCGCCGCCCTCGGATTATCTTTGAGCGGGTGCGGCTATGAGCCTGATACGTCAGCGCCCGAGCGGGCCGAGATCCAGCGGTCGGTTGACTGGCAGGGAGCCCTGCTTTATGTCGCTGATGCGGAGGGGCCGACAGCCGGGTGGGGCAGCGTCCGCATCTACGACAATGTGAGCGGCGTCGTGGAGACAACAGTGGAGCAGACCATGGCGGCTGCCCCGGCTGACATGCATGTCACTCCTGACGGCGGCAGGATGTACGTCGCCAGTTCGGCGAACGGACGGATTGATTCCTTCAGCTGGAACGGCGATAACTGGCTACGGTCCGGTCCGGTGATCGACACGCCGGGTTCATGCCTCTCAGCGCTCAAGGCGGGTCCAGATGGAAAGATGTATGCAACCGACTGTTCCGAGGGTCAACTGAGCGGCCGCATATTTGTAGTCGACTTGGCCGTGGGTGCTGTCAGCAAAACCATCATCGTTCCGGATTTAATCAGCGTTACGGGGATCTCCTGGTCTCCCGCGGGCGACCGGGTCTACCTGGCCGGTACAGCGGTGCAGTATGAGGACGTGATGGAAAATAACGGGCCTGTGCTGGAGGTCGCGCAGTGGCCTTCCATGCAAAAGATCTCTGGTACGATGCTGATAGGGCTGCTCGGGGTCGTTCACCAGGTCGAAACATCTCCGGACGGGCAGTCAGTCTATGTCATGGGACTGGGAGAAATCCTGAAGTTGGACGAACCAGCCAATACGCTCGCCCTCTCATTCAAGCCGGATGTGTCGGTGCGGGGCAGCCAGGGGGGACCAGCGGGTGTGTCACCATCTGGCGCGGCGAGTACAACCGGTGAAATCAGCGCCGAGGGAACCGACGGCACGGATTACGTCGACGCCGCCTTCAGCGCCGATGCGCGCTACCTCTTTGTGACGGGCGGCCCTGATGGGAACAACAAGACCAACGTTTATGTCATCGACCTGATTACCGGAGAATTGGTCCAGAAGATCTACCATGCGGCTGACGATGTCGGTGGTATCCAGAGAGTGGAGTAGTAATGCCAGAGCTACCTGAGGCCGAGGTCGCGCGCCGGACACTGAGACCCTGTGTCGCCGGAAAGACGATCGACACGGTACTGGTGGCCCGCCCCCAGTCGATCCGGGCGCCGCTGCTTGATGCGGTCGCTTTTTCCCTTACCTTGCGGAACAGGACGGTGGAATCCATCGACCGGCGGGCGAAATTGCTCGTTTTCAATCTGACCGACAGTTATAGCGTTATTTTCCATTTCAAGTTGGGCGCAGATGTTCGCTGCCGCAAAGTGGCGGTGACGGAAACGAGCGGCGTCGCCTGGAACTTCACCGACGGCACGGCGCTCGAATTCTCTAATCTCGCCCTCAGCGAATTTCATCTTGCCAGAACAGAGGACCTGGCTGGGCTTCCGGTTTTAAAGAGTGGCATCGACCCGCTTTGCCGGTCATTCAGTATCAGGAAGTTACAGGAGACCCTGCCGCGGGGGCGTCAGATCAAGGCGGCTCTGACTGATCAGGAGATCATCGGCGGCATCGGCAACACTTACTCGGATGAGATCCTCTGGAACTCCCACATTAGCCCGTTTCGCAAGGTTTCCGAGCTCACGGATGACGATATCAGCGAGCTTATGAGGCAGATCAAGGCAACTCTTAAGGAAGGGATCAGGAGCGGCGGTGAGACCGGATTCACAGACGCCAAGGGCCGGCATGGCCGCTATCAGACGAAGGTCCATGGCAAGGGCGGACAGCCCTGCCCCCGGGACGGTCATGCCATCAGCCAGGTCAAGCGTGGGCGCACGACTTTCTGGTGCCCTCAGTGCCAGGTGTAAGCGGGCAATAATGGCTCCCCTACACCGATCGGCCCGCACGAAATTCCCTCTTTAATTCATTTCCTCAAAGGGATAGAATTTCTGCTTTGACGCCCCTTTTTTCAGCCGCGTCTTAAGTTCGCAGGTCAGTGCATCCTGATCCCTTGACCAAAGGAGAGAAAGCTATGCCCGCTGTTGATTCCGCCAAAATCAGAAATGTAGCTGTGATCGGCCACCGTGGTACCGGCAAGACCAGCCTGACCGAGGCTCTCCTGTTCAGCACGGGAGCCATCAACCGCCAGGGCACGGTCGAGCAGGGCACTACGGTGGCTGACTGGGATGAAGACGAGAAGAAGCGTCAGCTTTCGATCTCGGCTTCGCTGTGCAATTTCAGCTGGCGGGATCGCAGCGTCAACCTTTTCGATACGCCAGGCGACCCCAGTTTCCATGCTGACACATTGGCATCTTTGCGGGTAGTTGAAGGGGCAGCCGTGGTGGTCAATGCGGCCAATGGCCTGGAGGTGCAGCATGAGCGCCTCTGGACCCATTGTGAGCAGAACCAGGTCAGCCGGGTCGTGTTCGTCAACATGATGGACCGGGAGCGGGCTGACTTCGAGGCGGTGCTCGGTCAGCTGCAGGAAAGTTTCGGCCAGGGAGCCGTGGCCACGGCGCTCCCGATCGGCGCGGAAGACAAATTTGAAGGTGTTATCAATCTGCTGGTTTCCAAGGCTTTCAAGTATGAAAGCGGGAAGGCGGTCGAGATCGATATCCCCACCGACATGGCGGGCTCAGTTGAGGAATACCGCGAGCAGCTCATGGACGCGGTCGCGGAAAATGACGATGACGTGATGGAGAAATATCTGGATGGGCAGGCGATCAGCGATGATGAGATGTATCACGCTCTCAAAGCCGGTGTCGCCGCCGGCAAGATATTCCCCGTCACCGTAGGTTGCGCGACAAAGAATGTCGGCGTCGAGATGTTGCTCGATCTGGTCATCGATGCTATCCCCTCCCCAGCCAGACGGGCGCCGGTGAGCGTTACCGATGGCGAAAAAGAAATGGAGCTGGAGGGCAAAGCCGATGGTCCACTGGCAGTCTTCGTCTGCAAGACCATGGCGGATCCCTTTAGCGGCCGGATCAATATCTTCCGGGTGTTTTCGGGTGAACTGAAGAGCGACAGCAATGTCTACAACCCCGTGACCAAGCATAAAGAGCGGGTCGGGCAGTTGCTGCGGCTGCAGGGCAAGGATAATAGTCCCGTAGATGTCATGGGACCTGGTGATATCGGGGCAGTCGCGAAACTGAAGGCGACCAACACCGGCGATTCGCTCTGCGATGAGGGTCAAGCCATCGTGTTTCCTCCCCTCCAGTTCCCGAACCCGGTGATGTCATTTGCCGTCGAACCCAAGAGCAAGGGCGACGATGAGAAAGTGGGCACTTCGCTCCGGCGCCTGCAGGAAGAAGACCCGACACTCGTTGTGAAACGCGATCCGCAGACAAACGAACTCATCGTCTCCGGCCTCAGCCAGGTCCACGTTGAGGTGACCATGGACCGGATGAAGCGTCGTTTTGGCGCCGAGGCGGTTTTAAAACCACCCCGCGTCCCCTACCTGGAAACCATCCGCAAGCAGGCGCAGGCGCAGGGCAAATACAAAAAACAGACCGGCGGCCGCGGTCAATACGGAGATGCCTGGCTGCGCATCGAGCCGCTGCCGCGCGGGGGAGGTTTTGAGTTTGTTGATCAGGTCGTCGGCGGCGTCATTCCCCGGGGGTTCATCCCGGCGGTGGAAAAGGGTGTCATCGAATCCATGAAAGAGGGAGAGCTGGCCGGCAGTCCCATCGTCGACATGAGAGTGACTGTTTATGACGGCTCCCACCACAACGTGGATTCTTCGGAAATGGCATTTAAAATCGCCGCCTCCATGGGTCTGAAGAAAGCCATGGCCGATGCCGATCCGGTGATCCTCGAGCCGATCATGACAGTCCAGGTGACCGTTCCCGAAGAAAACGTCGGTGATGTCATCGGTGACATGAACTCCCGGCGCGGCAAAGTGCTGGGGATGGAGCCGAAGGGCAAGATGAACCAGGTGAATGTGGAAGCTCCGCTGGCGGAAATGCTGTCATATGCGCCGGATCTGCGCTCCATGACCGGCGGCCGCGGTGACTATACGATGGACTTCTTGCGCTATGAGGAAGTCCCGGCTCACCTGGCGCAGAAGATCGAGGAGCAGGTAAAAGCGGAAAAGGAAGAAGCTAGCAAGTAACCTCATGGAAGCAAAAAGCGGCCGAGCGATCGGCCGCTTTTTTTTCGCGAAATAACAGAAGACTTAAAGAGCTTCGACAACGGAGACTTCGGGAACTTCTTCCCGTAGCCGCTGCTCAACTCCCATCTTCAATGTCATCTGGGACATCGGACAACTGCCACATGCCCCGGTCAGACGGACGGTCACCCTACCGTCATCGGTGACATCTACCAGCTCAAGGTCGCCCCCATCTGCCTGCAGGGCGGGCCTGATTTTATTTAAGGCTACTTCGACTTTATCTTTGAGCACTGCCATCACCTCCTTAAAAGGTCGGGCATAAATAAGGATACCCTGGCACATTATGCCAGAAACACCCGGGCTTTCCCAATCTGGGCGAATTGCTTTCCATCCGCTACAGTTGCTAGGATTCGGCATGAAGACTCCTCGATGGCATACCCTTCCCCTCCCTTATGAACAACCCAATCAGATCGCTGCCAGCCTGGGAATAAGCGAGGTGCTCGCAACGGTCCTGGCCCGCCGCGGATATACGGACTCTGAGTCGGCACACCGGTTCCTGTTCTCTTCCGGTGAGCTCCATGATCCCTTTTTGTTTCCCGAAATGCCGGCGGTCTGTGCCAGGATCAAAGAAGCCGCGGCTGCCAAGGAGAAGATATGCGTTCACGGGGATTACGACGTGGACGGTATCACGGCCACGGCGCTGCTGAGCGGGGTGCTTGACCGGCTGGGAGCGGAGGTCAGCCACTATCTTCCCAATCGCTTCACGGATGGCTACGGGGTATCACTCCAGGCGATAAAAAAGATCGCAGCTTCGGGTGTCAGCCTGTTGATCACGGTCGATTGCGGTATCAGTGCCAATCAGAGCATAAAAGAGGCGGTCAGCAAAGGCATCGATGTGATCGTGATCGACCATCACCGCCCAGACCCAGATAACTTGCCTGAAGCGATGATCATCTCCCCTTTGCTCTGTGACTATCCTTTTTCAGATCTGGCCGGTGTAGGACTGGCATTTAAAGTCAGCCAGGCGCTCCTGGCCCAGAACCCAGCAGAAAGTGATATTCCCCCCCAGTTGGCGGAGTTACTGGATCTCGTAGCTTTAGGAACTGTCGCGGACGTCGTTCCTCTTGTTGACGAGAACCGCATCCTGGTTCAGCGCGGACTGATTCAACTTTCGCGAAACCAGCGCCCGGGCTTAAGTGCGCTGATGGAGGTCGGGAAGGTCGACCCCCAGAATTTGAGTGCGAGCCTGATAGCGTTTCGCATGGCGCCCCGCATCAATGCCGCCGGCCGTCTGGACGATCCGGAGATCGCGCTGCAATTGCTGCTGGCCGAGGATAGCAATGAAGCTACCGAATTGGCCCAGCGCCTCGATGCCCTTAACCGTGAACGGCAGCAGCTCGAAAACCGCATCCTCGCCGAGGCCGAAGAGATGTTCAACAGCTGGCCGGAGCAGCTCCGCGCCGCCAACGGTTATGTCTTTAGCTCCCCCCATTGGCACGAGGGAGTGATCGGCATCGTGGCATCCCGGATGGTGGAGATGCATAAGCGGCCGGTGATCATGATCGCCGAGGGTGATGAGCAGGGGAAAGGCTCTGGCCGCAGCGTTTCCGGTTTTGATCTGCATGCAGCTTTGACGGAACTGGATCGACATTTAGTGGCTTACGGCGGGCACCGCGCCGCCTGCGGCCTCACCATCGACCCGGACAAGATTGATGAATTCCGGCTGGCGTTCGGGAGCTATGCTGACACTGCTCTGACGGAAAACGATCTGGAGCCTCGCTGCTTTGTGGACTCGATTGTCACCGGCCGCGAGCTGACCTTGAACCTGGCCGGGGAACTCGCGCTTATGGAACCGTTTGGCATGGGGAATCCCGCTGTGCGGTTACTGGTGACCGGCGCCCAGATAAAACGCGACCGCAAGACCAAGGACGGGCAGCACCTGCAGTGCCAGATCCAGAGCGGTGGGGTCAGCGCCAGCGCCATCGGTTTCCGGCAAGCTTTCATGCAAGACAAACTCGGGAACCATCCGGAGTGGGATGTACTCTTTCGCCTGGAACAAAACGAATACAATGGCTCGGTTTCGGCGAGGATGAACCTGTGCGAGTTGATGCCGTTCAGCCCGGGCGCCGGGGACGTTCCCGGGTTATGCCAAGGCACTTGTGACTATAATTGCCCCGACCGGGTAACCGGTACCGAATTTCGGGGAATTCTGGCCTCGGACCCATTGGCCTCTGACCGGTTCCTGGAAGGAATCATGGGACGGGTTCAGGGGCACCCGGATCTGGCTGATCTTGCGGAAAGCTTTCCGGAGCGGATCATCGATCGCCGCGGCTTTGGCAGCATCAGGGACCAGATTGCCCGCCTCGCCACCACCGGAGAGAACGTCCTGTTGCTGACTGCCGACGTGCCCAGGCGGCGCCGGCTGTTATCCCACGAATTACCGCTGGCAAATCTAGGTCTGGAAAAATTGCTGCTGGCCGGCTCCCGGTGTAGCCAGGCAAGAATCCAGTCGCAATGGCAAAAAGTGGCCACGTCCGGCGTTACAATGATGCTCGCCGACCAGCTGACCGCTTGTGGTTCTCCGGAGTTATTGACTGCATTTCAGCATATTGTTTTCATCGATCCTCCTGTGCACGAGCGCGTGCTGCCGATCCTGGGAGCGCTGGCGCCCGCAGCCTGGGTTCATTTATTCTACTGCCGGGATGAGGTACAATTTACAGGTAAGGTGCTCGAGCACGAATATGACCTTCGTGCCCCCCTTGCGAAGGTTTTCGGGCAGCTGAAGTCAGGGAATGTCCATTCCTTGAACGAAACCACTGAAAGGCTGCTTCTGGCAGGCGGTAAATACCTGCGCCAACCCACGCTGGTGGCAAGGTGTATTAGAGTCCTGGAGGAGCTGTCCTTGATTTCCATCGAGGATGACAGCGATGAACCGATACTGACCCTGACTGAAACGGGTAAAAAAGAGCTCGAATCATCGCCGACATACCAGGCGATCAAATCTTTTTATGAGGGGTGTCTAAGATACCTGAACAAGTCGTTAAACGAGAAGTTGACGTCGACTCCGGAGACCGCGATCTTCAGGAGCTCTTCGAAACCATAGAGGCCTATAATCCCGAGTTCAATCGGGATCTGATCACCCGCGCCTACCAATATTCCCGCAGCCGCCACGAAGGCAGCTTTCGAAAAAGCGGCGAAGATTTTATTTCCCACCCTTTGGGGACAGCACGCATCTGTGCTGACCTGAAACTGGACAGCGTCACCGTGGCTGCCGCCTTGCTGCATGATGTCGTCGAAGACACCCCGGCGACGATTGAAACCATCAAGGAGATGTTCGGCAGCGACGTTGCGGACCTGGTGGATGGCGTCACTAAGCTGCAGAAGGTGTCGCTCAAGGGTGAGGAAGAAGAACAGGCTGAGAACCTGCGAAAGATGATCATCGCGATGGCCAAGGATATCCGGGTCATCCTCATCAAGCTGGCTGACCGCACCCATAACATGCGTACGATCTGCTTTCTGGATAAGCAGAAGCAGATCCTCAAGGCCAAGGAGACGCTGGAGATATACGCGCCGCTGGCGCACCGCCTGGGAATCTACAGCATCAAGTGGGAACTCGAGGATCTGGCCTTCGGCGCCCTTCATCCGCGGAAATACTCCGAGCTGCAACAGATGGTGGCGCAGCGCCGCGCTGACCGGGAAACGTATGTAGCTCAGGTCGCCGAGTATCTCAAGGTGGAGCTGTCAAACGTTGGCATCGAGGCCAACATCGAGGGCCGCGCCAAGCACTTCTACAGTATCTATAACAAGATGGTGCGCCGGGGTAAGGAATTTAACGAGATCTATGACTTGACCGCCATGCGGGTGCTCGTCGATACCGTGAAAGATTGCTATGGGGCTTTGGGCATCATCCACGCACTTTGGAAACCGATGCCGGGCAGGTTCAAGGACTACATCGCCATGCCTAAATTCAACATGTACCGGTCGCTGCATACCACGGTGATCGGGCCCCAGGGCAAGCCCCTCGAAATCCAGATTCGCACGCAAAAAATGCATCAGACCGCGGAATACGGCATCGCCGCCCACTGGATCTACAAGGAAACCGGCCGTAAGAAGATGCGGGAACACACGGATGAGAAGCTGGCCTGGCTCCGGCAGATGATGGAGTGGCAGAGCGAGACGGATGATCCCAAGGAATTCATGAAGACTCTGCGGATCGATCTGTTTGAGGAAGAAGTCTTTGTCTTCACACCGAAGGGCGAGGTCGTCAGCCTGGCGGCTGGCTCCACCCCGGTGGATTTTGCCTATGCCGTGCACACCGATGTCGGCCATCACTGTGTCGGCGCCAAAGTGAGCGGGCGGATCGTCCCGCTGCAACACCAGTTGCATAGCGGCGATTTCATCGAGATCCTGACCTCCAAGTCGAGTCAGGGGCCGTCCCGCGACTGGCTGAACTTCGTCAAGACTTCACGCGCCCGCAACAAGATCAGGCAATGGTTCAAAAAAGAGCGCCGTCAGGATTCCGAGCATATCGGCAGGGAACTCCTTCAGGAGGCCCTCAGGCGGAAGGGGTTGGCCAGTCAGAAGATCGTGGCTTCGCCCGCTTTTGCCGAGCTGACCCGGGCCATGGGATTCCTCAAGGCCGAGGATCTCTATGTCAGCCTGGGGACCGGCAAGACCTCGCCGCAGCAGGTGATCACCAAGATCACCCAGCAGCTCGACGATGTGGGCGGCATCCCGTCGATGGTTACCAAATCGACGACCATCCCAGCTCGTGAAAGAGATTCAACCGCTCCGCCCAGAGAACTCGGAGTCAGCGTAGATGGCGTCACCGATGTCGGAGTGCGTCTAGCTAAATGCTGCAAGCCGCTTCCAGGAGACAAGATAGTCGGATATATATCCTTGGGAAAAGGGGTCAGCATTCATCGCAAGGACTGTCCCAACGCAAAAGCGCTGGAGCTGCAATCACAGGAACGCTTCATCAAAGTCGCTTGGCAGGGCGCTTCCGAAAAGGCTTTCCGCGCGGAGTTCCAGGTCGAGGCCATGGACCGGGGCAGATTGCTGGAGGACATTACCCGGACGCTCAGCGATTCGGGGATCAACATCGTCTCCGCCCAATGCATGACCACGCCTGACCATATGGTAAAAGACTGCTTCGTGGTGGAAATCGGGGACGCCAAACTCCTCGATACAGTGCTCGAGAGCATCAAGACCATCGATACTGTATTCGATGCATACAGGATCACGCCGGGGATGGATTGAGGCTACGGTCAGATGCTTGATCGGCTGGACTCAAAAGTACGGACCACCATCTTGGCGCTGCTGGCGATTACCGCCGTAGCGGTTGCGGTCGCCGCCGCCATCGGTGTCAGCAAGCTGATTTAGTCCTTGAAGATCTTTCCGGGATTCATGACCCCCAGGGGGTCGAATGCCGCTTTGATCCTTTGCATCAGCTCCATCTCCTCAATACCTAAAACGAGACTCATGTAGGGAGCTTTGGCGCTGCCGATGCCATGCTCTCCAGACAAGCTACCCCCCAGTTCCACGGCGGCGCTAAAAAGTTCGGAGATGGCGGTTTCCGCCCGGCGCGCTTCGTCCGGATCACCCTGGTCGACCAGGAGATTCGGATGCAGGTTGCCGGCTCCGGCGTGACCGAAGACGGCGATCGTGACCCCGTGTTTTTTTGCAATGGTATTTATTCTGGCCAGCATCAGGGGAACCTGGCTGGGGGGAACGCTGATGTCCTCGCTGATTTTTTTAAGCCCTCTTCTGCCCAGTGCCCCCGAGACTGAGCGGCGTATATCCCAGATATGGTTTACTTCCTCTTCACTGGCAGCCTCGACAGTCAAGATGCCGCCGCACGACTGGCATATCTGTTTGACAGATTCGATATCCACAGCCGTCTCACCCTCCGCCCCATCGACTTCAATAATTAAAATGGCGGCGCCCTCCCCTGTCTCGATCCCCGCGTCGAATTGCCGCGCACATTCGATGGCAGTGTGATCGATGAGTTCCAGGGCTGATAACGAAACGCTGCTGGAACCGAAGGCAGTCAAGGCCTCCCCCACTGCCTCAGTAGAATCAAAAATGAATAGAGCGGCTCGCCGGCTTGCTGGCTTCGGCAATAGCCGGACCGTGATCTCCGTGATGATAGCCAAGGTGCCTTCGGAGCCGGCAATCAGATGCAGGACGTCATATCCGGTGACATTTCGGCGCATGCTGCCCCCGAACCTGATTGATTCGCCAGAAGAAAGCACGCAGCGAAGGCCCAAAAGGTAATCACCGGTGGCGCCGTACTTCACCCCGTGTAATCCGCTGGCGTTTTCCGCCACATTCCCGCCTATCGTGCAGAACTTGGCTGAACTCGGATCGGGCGGGAAAAACAGACCTGCTGCCGCAGCTGCCTGTTGCAGGTCCCAATTTATAAAACCTGGCTCCACGGTTGCCGTCATGTCACAACTGTGGAGACCGATGAGGCGGTTCATGCGATCAAAGGCGATCAACATCCCCCCATGAGCCGCCAGCGATCCTCCGGAAAGACCAGTACCTGCTCCTCGGGCAACCACGGGAATGCCTGAGCCGGCAGCGGCTCTGACAACACCAGCTACCTCATCGTGCGAACCGGGATGAACGACGACATCGGGAGGCCGCGCAGTAGCCGAGGACGCATCCACACTATAGGCAACCAGATCCTCCGGATCGGTCTGGATATGCTGTTCCCCGACAATCTTCTTGATTTGGCGGATGAAGGTTCTTGCGATAGCCAATTAAGCTCCATTAAGCGAATTTCTTCGGCAAAGTTAGGGACGGAGTAACTATAATCCCTGCAATGCGCTATATTTACAAGTAGCCCCCGTGCCGGTTTTATTAAGTGAATCCCCTCGATTCCGACATATATATATAGGGGGTACGTGTTTGCCCCTGGAAAAGGTAACCACAAACCACGGAGAAGTGAAAGCAATGCCCTACCGAAGTCATTCCCTTACTTTGTCAAGATTCCCTTTTTGTAAGATGCTGCCGCTTCTGGCTTTCGTATTCGCCTTGGTCGCGCTGCTAGCCTCCGCGCCGGCAGCACAGGCATATGAAAACGATGAGATTATCTTCCTGGGCCTGATCAACAATTACCGTCAATCGATAGGCGTGGCGCCCTTGCAAATGAATCTAAAGCTTTTCAACGCCTCCGAGGCGCACGCGCTCGACATGGGCCAAAAAGGTTACTTCGCTCATGACCGTCCGGCAAATCCGCCGTACTGGGATTTCAAATCCTGGTCTTCCTGGATCCGCGACGCCGGCTATTCCTACAATACTTTCCTGGGAGAGAATCTGGCGGCTGGCTTCACCACGGCGCAGGCAGCTTTCGACGCCTGGAAGAACTCTCCCGGCCATGACGCCAACATGCGTAACGGCAGCTTCTGTGCGATTGGGGTCAGCCGCGTCAACGTTCCGGGATCACCATATGGTTATTATTGGGCTACTGATTTCGGCGGCGTCTGCGAGAACGATCCGCAGCCTTCGCTGGATACGACTCCTCCGACCGTCAGCATGATCTCTCCCAGTAACACTCTGACCAGCGGCATCGTTGACTTCCGGGTGAATGCTGTTGACAACATCGGCGTGACGCGCGTGGAATTCTTCATCGACAGCGTCAAGGTGAGCGAGCTCACCGCTCCTCCCTATTCCTATGTTTGGGACGCTCGCGCTCTGTCGGGAGCCCATAACATTGCGGCGATCGCCTATGATGCCGCCGGCAACAACGGGTACGTGAATCCGCAGGTGGTGGTCGATAATTTTGTGCCTGTCCGCAAGTATCTGTTCACCTGGTACGATCAGTCCACCAGCGACTGGAAAGATTGGGTACTTATGGCAAACCCGGCGGGCGCTGCCGGGACCGCTCGCACGTCGGTCGCTGTTGGCGGCTTGACCTACGCGGACCGCAATATCAGCCCTGGCGCTCCTGCTGAGACGCCCCAGTTTCCGGGTATTATCGGCGGTTCGGTCCTGGTGGGATCAACACAGCCGCTCATCACCAGTCAGCGCGTGATCTACAAGCAGTCCTTCAATGAGATCCGCGGCGTCCCGGTCAATGAACTCGAGACGACGTACTATTTCACCTGGTACGACTCCAACGCCGCCGGAGGGATGCTCGGAGACTGGATCCTCATCGGCAATCAGGGCAATGCCACGGCCAACGTGCAGGTGTACATCGGCGGCGTGCTCAAGGGAACCTACAGCGTTCCCGTAGGCAGCCGGGTGACACCCAGCTTCCCCAATACTACGGACGGGCCGGTTAAAGTGACGTGTACAAACGGCCAGCCTCTGATCGTGAGTCAGAGGGTTCTCTACAAGAACTCATTCAACGAGGTGCTGGGCGTGCCGGAGTCGAGGCTCAGTTCGAGTTACAGCTTCACGTGGTATGACGACAAACCGGAAAACTTCATGCGCGGTAACTGGATCCTGATCGGGAATCAGGATACCGGTACCGCGAATGTGGATGTCTACATCGGCGCCAACAAGATGGGCACTTACGATGTGCCCGAGGGCGGCCGCGTCACACCGCAATATGTCGGGGTGATGGATGGGCCAGTCAGGGTCATCTCAACCAATGGCAAGAAGCTGATCGTCAGCCAGCGGATCCTGTTCAAGGACAGTTTTGAGGAGTTTCAGGGGTTGAGCAATCCTGACTTCGGCACGGACCTCTGGTTCACCTGGTACGATTCCCTACAGGGCAACGGGATGAACGGCAACTGGGTGCTTGTCGGCAACATGGGGGTGTCACCGGCCAATGTCGAGATCTACATCGGCGGCGTTCTGAAGCAGTCGCTCACAATTCCGGTGGGTGGCAATCAGCCACTCAGCTATCCGAACACCATCGACGGACCGGTACGGGTGGTCAGCACCAACGGCGTGCCGCTGATGGCAACGCAACGGGTCATCTTCATGAATAGTTTCAATGAGATTGCGGGGATGGCTGCGAATTAGGATAAGTTGAGAACGAATCTGCTAAAGATTGAGGGGTCAGATCGCCGCGGCGGCTGGCCCCTTAAAACTTCTTAACTTGACTCCATCCGGAAGTCATTCAGAATAGGGAAGACGTTGCGCGGTAGTTGCAAGAAGATTGGAACCTGCGGAGAACTCCCACGAAACTTTCGTGACAGAGCAAAAAAGGATGGTAGCGGGGGCAGGATTTGAACCTGCGACCTTCGGGTTATGAGCCCGACGAGCTACCAGACTGCTCCACCCCGCGGCACCGGCGACATTATACCATAGTATTTTTCCAAAACCCGTGAGCAGGTAAACCGCTTGCGGCTGTTTTGAAAATCTGCTGCTAACGACTTTAGTGATTCCCGGAAGGTCCGATAGACAGGCGTATGAAAATCACACTCTGGCATAATCACCTGCGGTTAAAATTCGTGCTGGCGCTGAGCTTCGTGCTGGTGGGGCTGCTGTGCCTTTTGCCGGCCACTCCGGTATTTGCCCAGGTCGACAATGCGGCCCCCACGTCGGCTGCGCCGGCGGTCTCTGACCTGCAGGCACAGGCTGACGCGATCCGGACGCAGATCGAGGGGCTGAACCGCGATCTCGAAATCAATGTCGAGACGCATAATGCCACAAAGGAGAACTTCCAGCGCCTGACCCAGGAGCTGGCGGACAGCCGTGCCCAGCTGGATATGCTGCTTTCGGAGCAGCACGCCCAGGAGGAGCTGCTTAACGATCGTCTGGTCACCGTTTACAAATCCGGCGATGTGAACGTTTTGAATGTCATCATGAACAGCAACAGCTTGAGTGACTTCCTGGACCAGACTCTCTACATCGCCCGCATCAATGAGCAGGATGTGAAACTGGAAAAGCAGTTCAAGGCGGGTGCGGACGAGATAGCCGACGTAACTGACCGGATCGATCAGCAGCGTTCGGATCAGATGCAGCTGGAAAGAGATCTTACTGACCAGCAGGCGATTATTGAGAGCAAGATCGCGGAGCGCCAGACTACTCTCAACCAGGTTGATGCTCAGGTGAAGCAGATCCTGGATCAGGAGGCAGCCCGCCGGCACGCCGAGCAGGCAAAAATCGCCGCCGAGCACCAGCCCCTGATCGACCAGCTGCATTTCGACAACGATCTGCAGCGGCAGGTAGTGCTGACAGCTTTACAGTATTTGGGCGTGCCCTATGTCTGGGGCGGTGAGAGTCCCAGCGGCTTCGACTGCTCGGGACTTACCAAATATGTCTTTGCGCAATATGGTGTCGAGCTGCCCCATTTTGCGGCCTCCCAGTTCAACATGGGAACGCCCGTTGCCCTGGAAGACCTGCAGCCCGGGGACCTGCTCTTTTGGGGACCGGGGTATCCGCATCATGTGGCGATGTATATCGGTAACAACCAGTACATAGAGGCGCCTAACTTCGACGAAGTGGTCTGCGTTTCCACACTGGTAATCGACAGCGACTATGCCGGAGCCCGGCGATACCCATTGCAGCCCCACGCATGATATAAACCGTATATATGTTGCTGATACTCGAGATATTCCTGGTTTTGGGGGCATGGGCGGTCCTGGCTGGCAGCGGTGTGGTGGCCGGGAAGAGCGCCGTCAGATTCGGTAAGACCACCAAGCGGGTCGCGGGCGATGTGCAGCCGAAAGCCATGCATCTGGTGGATGAAGGCGACCAGGCTGCCCGCCGGGCTCTCGGCCTGGCTGAGGCTCGCGATGCATTACTCTTGCGGGTTGCCGTGGTGCGGTCATCGATCGGCCAACTCCTGGTGAGCCTGCGAGCCCTGAATGAGATCAGGAGCAAGATCTCCCGACTGCTGGAGTACGTCGGCCGGTAAGGTCAAGCGCGGGTCAGCGCCGGCTCGGCTTCCACTATTTCCCGTAAGGCCCGGTGTTGCGGCGCTGCCAGAATTTGTTTCGTCTCTCCTGTTTCCACCACTTGGCCATCCTCCAGGACCAGCAGCTCATCGGTGAGCTTCCTGACTAGTGTGAGGTCGTGTGCGATCAGTAGCAGCGCCATGCCCCGCTCTTTTCTCAGGTGTGCGAACAGTTCAGTGATATGCACCTTGGTGGCGATGTCGAGCGCCGAGGCGGGTTCGTCACAGACGAGCAGTTCCGGGCTTAGCGCCAGAGCTCTGGCAATCGCGACCCGCTGGGCTTCGCCTCCGCTCAGCTCATGAGGGTAGCGGTCCAACAGGGATGAGTGCAGGTCTACCTCATGCAGAAGTTTGATGACGGCCGTATCCTGATCGCGTTCATCCAGTTTGTGTATCCGCCACGGCTCGGCAATGATGTCATTTACTTTCAACCGTGGATTAATCGACCCGATGGCGTCCTGCCAGATCATCTGCGCCACGCGGGCGCGGTCGGATCTGGTGAAGGACTGGTGACCGACGGCGGGCTGATGCACGTTGACTTCCCGGCCGTGGATCTTGATCGTGCCGGACGTCGGCTCCTCCAGACCACAGATAAGCATTCCCAGGGTGCTCTTGCCGGCGCCGCTCCTTCCCAGAATTCCTAGCGACTGGCCGGGTTTGATGGCCAGATTGATTTCTTTAAGGGCCATGCGGGCGGCACGCCCGGGGGTCCGCACCTTCCTGCTTCTGTATTTCTTCGAGACTTTTATTAGTTCCATGAGTGGCATGTGTATCTCGCCCCTCAGGCGATCAGATGCCGCCACGACGATAACAGCGACTGCGTATAATCGCTTTGGGGGGTCTCGATGATGCTCCTTGCCGGACCTTGTTCGACGACGCGGCCGTGGGAGAGCACCAGAATATTGTCAGCCGCCGATGCCACCAGGGGGAGGTCGTGTGAGATCAGGATGATCGACAGCCCCCGGGCCTTTCGTTCCCTTTGCAGGAGGTTGACGATCCTGGCCTGGGATACGGTATCGAGTGAGCTGGTGGGTTCGTCGGCGATGAGGATCGTCGGTTGGCAGGCCAGCGCCGCGGCAATCGCGGCCCGCTGGCAGAGGCCGCCGCTCAATTGATGGGGGAACGGGGCCTCGCGGAGAATCTCAGGGCTGACGCCCATCTCGCTGAGTGTGGCTCCGGCAGTTTCCATGGCGTCGTTCTTAGGCTTACCTCTGTGGTGACTGATCGACCGGGCGACCTGCCTGATCACTGGTAAGGCGGGGTCGAGTGAGCCGCGGGCATCCTGGAAGATCATGCCGATGCCCGATCCGCGCAGGCGGTTCATTTCCGGCTCGTTTAGATCCAGCAGATTATTCCCCCTGAACAGGATCTCGCCTTCTACCTGCACGAGTCCCGGAGGGTGCAGTTTCATCAGTGACAAACCGAGCGTTGTCTTGCCCGCGCCGGATTCGCCGATGATGCCCATGATCTCGCCGGGCGCCAATGAGAAGTTGATCTTTTCCAGAGCGGGCGGAGAAGCGGGATCCGTCTTTCGGTAGCGGACGGAAAGGCCCTTGACCGTGAGGGCTGCTCCGGTTGCTGTCCGGGCTTCGCCGTTGACAGTGAGGGCTTCGCCGGTCATGAGTGCGCCCTGCCCTGAATGCGGGGATCGGTCTTGCGGCTGAGCCCCGTTCCCATGAGAAAGAAAGCCATCGTTGTGATGGTGATGGCGGCGCCCGGCGCAATCAGCAGCCACGGCGCCTGATCGATCTGGCCCATCGCTTCGCCGAGCATCAGGCCCCAGCTTGGGTACGGTCTTTGGATCCCCAGGTTGATGAAGCTAAGACCGGACTCGATCAGGATAGCGCCCGCGACTGACATGGCGGCGTAAGCGATAAGCGGTTGTACTGAATTAGGCAAGACATGACGGCGAAAGATATAGAAGCTACCGCCTCCCACACCTTTTGAGGCTGAGACATAGCTTTGCTCCCTGACGGAAAGCACTGAAGACCGGAAAACGCGGGCGAACACCGGCCAGCCGAAGAAAGCGATGGCCATGAATACATTCCTGATGCCTGGTCCGAAGACAGCCATGAAGGCAATGGCTCCGAGGATCACAGGGAAGGACAGGAAGGCATCGGCGATGCGCATGGCTGCGGCGTCGGCGACGCGGCCGCCGTAGCCAGCGGCGCCGCCCATGACGAGGCCGATGATGAGGGCCACCAATGATGCGGTGATCCCGACTGTCAGAGAGGTTCTTGAAGCCCAGAGGACGCGCGACAGCTGGTCGCGGCCGTGCAGGTCCGTGCCCAGCAGGTGAGCGGCGCTGGGGGCGGACAGACCCACTTCATAGTCTGGCTTCAACGGGTCGGCGAGCGGCAGCAGAGGCACCAGCGCCGCCATGATGATAATGGCGAGAGCGATCGCCGCACCCACTGCAACCAGGCGATTTTCGTTGGCCTGGCGTCTGATGCCGCTGAAGAACGCCGGGCCGCGGGGTGAAGCCGGCAATGGCGCGGGTATCGTTCCCAGATTATCCATCGCTGATGGCTCCCAGACGCACGCGGGGGTCGAGCCAGCCGTACATGATATCCACCAACGTGCTGATGGTCACGAAAATAGCGACCAGTACCACAACACTGCCTATTATCAATGGGACGTCCCTCACCTGGGCAGCGTAGTAGGTCATGCGGCCGATCCCGGGCCAAGAGAAGACGATCTCCGTGATCATGGCGCCGCCCATGAGGGCGCCCAGATCGATGGCGAGCAGGGTCACCACCGGCCCGAGAGCGTTCCGGGTGCCGTGGCCGACCAGCGCCTGCCGGTGAGTCAGCCCGCGGGCGCGGGCCGCCAGAAAGTAGGGCCGCGCCATCTGAAGCTCAAGTGAGGACCGCGCCATGGTGCCGACGATGACAGCCTGTGCCGCGGCCAGCGTCGTGGCCGGCAGTATCAGATAGACGGGGTTGTAGCCGCCGAGTCCGGAGATGGGCAGGATGCCCAGCCGGCTGCCAAAGATGTATTGCAGCACCATTCCCAGGAAGAAGACCGGAGTCGAAAGCAGCAGCGACCCGGAAATCGTGGTGAGGAAATCCAGCCTGGTGGAGCGGCGGCCGGCGGTGAGAAAGCCCCAGGCCATGCCAGCGAGCGTCTCCAAAAGCAGCGCCGCTCCCGCCAGATAAGCGGTGGCAGGCAGATAGTCGAGGATGACGCTGGAGACGCTGCGGTTAAGTTCATAGGACGTCCCCAGGTCAAAATGCAGCAGGCGCCACAGGTAAAGCCCGTACTGCACCGGCAGGGAGCGGTCCAGCCCCAGTTCGTGCCGGAGGTTTTCGAGCGCCTGCGGCGTCGCCTTGGCGCCCAGCATCGCCTGCGCGGCGTCTCCCGGCACCAGCAGGTACAGTACGATGAACAGCACCGTGACCGTGCCCAGGATGACTGCCAAAAGTTGCAGCAAGCGGTTGAATATGAAGCGTGAGATGGGCATCCAGCCGCCTGTTCGGGACGAGGGCGGCGCCGGCCTTGCGCCGGTCGCCACCGGCCTGATTAGCTAATTCTCCGCCATGGTTATTTCATCCAGCGCGATATCCCCGAGCGGTGTGAACACGAAGTTGCTCACCTGCGGGGAATAAGCCAGCTGGTCCTGACCGAAGACCACCGGGATCAGCGGCGCATCCGTGAGGATCTGCCGCTCGGCGTCCATGTATGCTTTCATGCGATCGATCTTGTTCAGCGTTGAGCGCGCCTGGTCGAGCAGCGCGTCGGTCCTGGGCTCGGCGTAGTGGAATACGTTCTGGGGCTGATCGGATTTGAAGAGCGTGTACAGGAAAGTGTCAGGGCTGTTGTAGTCCGCCTGCCACTGCACAACGAAAAGTGACAGCTCGCCGGCGATCATCTTGTCGAGGAAGGTCGTCGATTCGATGCCCTCGAGTTCGACGTTCACCCCGATATCTTTTAGATTTGCCTGGATCGCCTGGGCGATATCCGGCGCCGCACCCTCGTTGCGGTATGACAGCTTGAGCGGCGGCAGACCCTTGCCGCCGGCAAAACCGGCGTCATCCAGCAGGGCTTTGGCGTTGACGGGATCATACGAGTATGGCATCGCCTCGAATTGATGGCCGGGCATGGATTTGGGAATGATGCCGTCGGCGGCAATCGCCTGGCCCTGGAGCACCTTGTCGGCGATAGTCGGTCGGTCGACCGCCCAGTTGAGCGCCTGGCGCAGCGGGATGCCGTTCATCCAGGGATCCATCGTCAGATTGAACCCGACAAAGTCGAGTGAGTTGACCACTCCGGAGTAGAGCTTGACCGAGCTGTCGTTCTTGAGAGACGCGGTCTCCCCCGGGGGGACAGACTTGACCGCGTCGACATTACCGGCCTTCAGCTCAGCCACAGCGGTAGCTGCGCTGGGGATGATCTTGACCGTCACTTCGTTCATTTTTGCCTGATCGCCGTAGTAATCGGGGTTTCGGTCGAGCACCACCTGCTCATTGGGCTTATATTCCCTGAGCTTGAAGGGTCCGTTACCGACGGGTTGCTGAGCGAAGCTGCTGCCAGGCTTTTCAACTTCTTCCTGGGGAACCGGAGAGCAGACGGGATGGCCCAGGAAGGTGACGAACTCGGCTAGCGGGAATTCGAGCGTGACCTTGAGGGTGTAATCATCGATGGCTTCGGCGCCCTCGAGGGTCCTGACGGCGCCGTCAGCTACCGGGGCAGCGCCCTTGACCGGCTCCAGGATCGTCATCGCCATGCCCGATTTGGTCTCCGGCAGCAGGGCCCGGGTCCAGGAATAGACGAAGTCCTGCGCTTTCACTTCACGGCCGTTAGAGAATCTGGCGCCTTTTCTGAGATGGAAGGTGAAGACGGTCGCGTCGTCGCTGACGTCCCACTTCTCGGCCATCCCCGGTTTTACGTCTCCGGTTTTAGAGTCGTAGCGCACGAGTCCATCGAACAGGTAGCGGTCGATGTTGATGCCCACGGCCTCATCGGCCAGGGCCGGATCGAGAGAGGTTGGCTCGGATACTTCAGCATAAGAGAATGATGATTTTGCCTCAGAGCCACAGCCGGCTGCGGCGAAGATGGCGAGCAGCAGAAAAGGAACGATCAGGATCTTCAGAATTGAATGCAGTCGATGCAATAGCAATTGTCCTCCCAGTTCATTTTGGAAATGGAAACTGCGAAGCGCGGATGAATTTTTCCCACCCCGGCCCAGAGCCCGATTCCAGACCGCTTCCGTCGCCTTTATTGTTAGACAGTTATATGGTCAAATCCTGCTAACGCGGCGGGGTTAGTCCGGTTTTCGGGGATGGCCTGGCGGCGGCATTGCAGGATATTGGTGTCAGGACGGCGAATTATTACTGTTACCTGTCCGCCTCTATCCAATCGGATAGGTTGGAGGGCATCCGCGTTTGTAATGGATAGGTAACCATAGTAAAATTGCCGTGTTAGAGTGGCCCGAAGCTCATCAGACCACGAGGTTAAGTGGAACCCATTTCCCCTGACGATCTGTTCTTCTCTCCCCTGGATGAAGGCTCGCCCGGAGCCCAGGTCCATCTTTACCGACTCCTGCATCTGCTAGCCACCCAGGGCGTTGCGGATACCGATGCCCTGCCTGTCTCCTATGCCGGCGCCAAGAAGATCGCTTCCCGTTTGAGTATCAATAGCGCCGAGCGGCTCGGCAAACTTTTTAAATACATGGGGTTCGGCACGCTGACCATGGATGTGCAACCTGACGTGATCCGGGTCGCTGTTGCCGGATATGGCCCGAGTGGCCAGCCGGAAGCCTCGGACGGCATCCGCGGCGCCTCGCACAAACATCTGTGCGACTTTCAGCGAGGCCTGATCGACGGGGGCCTGCAGCTCATCACGGGGATGCCGGTGACGTCGGGAGAACTGGAATGCAGTTTTCAGGGCGGTAGCCACTGCGTTTTTGAAGCGGTGAGAAACGACGTTTCCGGTTCTGGAGGCTTCGTGCCGACCGGTTCGGGTCTCGACTGCACTGGTGCAGGCTATACCTCAAGTACAGCTAAAGGGATGCGCTCGTGGTTTATGGAACTGGCCGGCCGCGAGCTGGCCAGAGCCAGGCGGCACAACCGCCAGGTCTCACTGCTCTATATAGACATAGACGACCTGGGCAGCGTGAACACGACATTTGGCAGACCGGCAGGCGACGAGCTGATCAGCGCCGCCGGCACCGCCATCTCCCGCACCTGCCGGGCAGAAGATTATCTTTGGCATCACGGCGAAGACGAGTTTGCGATCATCCTGTCGGAGACGGATGCGGGTACAGCGGCGAAGGTCGCCGAGAGGCTGGCAGTGCAGATACGCGCCGCCGCGGAGCTGATCGACGTCTCCACGGCGCTCTCAGCCTGCATCGGCTTTGCTACCTTCCCGGATAACGCCCAGACCGTCTTCGACCTGTTCAAGACCGCGAAATCGGCGCTTTACCTGGCGAAGGCGGCGGGAAAGGGTGAGGTCCACGGTGCGGAAGCGCTGCCGGGGGAAACGAGCGGCCGGGCTGTGGACGGGCGTCCGCAGCGGGAAAATGCTGCCGGTGGCCGGGGGGAGCGCCGGGGCCAGAAATCAGATGGGTCAGCGAGCGCGGAGTCTGACGCTAATATGGTGCAGCGGCGGAACCGCGCCAGAATCCAGGCAGCGGCTGAGGCAAGGCTGGCGCCCGGTCCAGCGGGTGAAGAGAGTAACTACTCGGTGGTGGTCGCCTCCATCAACCATCTGGTGCTGGCCGGCATGAAACATGAGCTGGAAGCAGCCACCGGCATCGAGATCGCCGGAGAGTTCACCCGGTCGGCGGCGCTGATGACCTTCATCGATGACGTTCGGCCTGACATCGTGCTGGTCGACACCGAGATCGCCGTGGCCGATGACTTCTCATTGCCCCGGTTCATCGCCGAGCAGAACCTCCCCTGCAAGATGATCGTGATCGTGGAAGAAGTGGACCAGGACGTCGTCAAGTTGGCCGCGGACCATAAGGTAGAAGGCATGGTGACCCAAAACTCCGCTCCCGCCGACCTGCTGAGCGCTCTGGACACAGTCTACGAAGGCCGGGTGGTAGTACCCGACAAGATCCGCGCCACCCTGAGCGAGCTGGAGAGCAGCCGGAGGGTTCTGGGAGAACTGTCTGACCGTGAACTTGAGGTTCTGCGTTTGGTGGCCGCCGGCAAGTCGAACTCGCAGATCTCGGACGAGCTATTCATCACCGTGAACACCGTGCGCTTCCACCTGGCGAACATCTACCAGAAGCTGAGCGTCTCAAACCGGACGGAAGCCGCCAATTACTTCCTCAGGCAGGACATGCCGCCCGAAGACCAGACCCGACTGCTGTAAAACCACCTGCTGCTGTCAACCCGGTTTTTGGCAATTCCGCGCAATTTCCAATTCTTATTACGAAAAATGCACTCAGAGAAAACTACCTCTAGTGGTGGTTGAGCCTTTTCGGACAGCGCCACTCCTAGGACAACCCCCCGGTTCAAAGGCTGATTAAGGCCATTTTCTCTGTAATGCCTCAGGTAATACCCACCCGGAATAAACCGTCTTTTCCCCCATCCCTAAACCGTCGCTTTAGCCGTATCTAACCAAGTTCGTTTTGTTTAGGCTTCCTTGCACACGTCCCACCAGGGCCACGTGGCCGTGGTGGGACGTGAATACCAGGATAACAACATTCCTGGAGCGGGCGGCGGCACCAGGGGAGCAGCACATATTGACCGCCGAGGTCTTACCAATGATCTGACTGGGCAGGGAGGTGAGAACGCGATGAAAACAAAAATCTTTGGTCTCTTGACGGTTCTGGCTACGATCATAGCTGCCAGCGGAGGGCGGTGGAGATAATTTAGTTATGTAACCTTCCAGTCGATAGTTAGTGTTGCTATAATGCCTCCTACTCGGCCTATAGCAGTCCTAATGGATGGGTCGAAGAAATGGCTATCGACTACTGGAGGGTACTCGTGGCTGAAGAAAAAAGGGCTACACCTTTATCTTTTGCTTTAATAGTAGCTTCGCTTTCTTTGCTGGCGGGTGCCCTCTTTCTTTATTTCTGGTTCCAAACTTCTTGGAGCAGCGATTTAATTATCCAAACTTCTTTACTCACTTTTATTGCTTGGGCTGCAGAAACTCAGGCGGTCCAGTTTTCAAAGCGATTGCACATAAGTAGCGCTAGCTTACCAATACTTCTAGGGATTTTGTTTTTAGGGCCCATTCCTGGTGCGTTGATAGCAAGCATAAGTATTATGGCTGGGAATAAAGATAGCGACTTTCCTGAAATAATATTCAATTTTGTAGCTAACGCTTTGCCAGTCATGTTAGTGGCCTATTTCTTTTCCCACCTTGCTGATCCATTTTCTTTTTCTATTCCTATAAACGAGGTCTCAATTGGATTTATCTTCGCCGGTTTTTTTGCCGGATTGATATGGGAAATTTCTGATTTTTCTCTAATGTCTCTCAAGGTTTCATTAAGGCATAGCGTGAACTATGGAAAGCTCTGGCAGAACAATTTCATACCCGCTCTGCCTTCGCAAATAATTATTCTATGCATTGGACTCGTTATTGCGGCGATCTATATCAAGGCAGGTATTACAGCAGTAGTCCTGATGTTCATTCCTATTCTAGCGAGCCAACACGTATACAAGCTATTAGTTCAACAAAAAGATCTGCTTGCAGACCAAACCAAATTATCTCAAGAATTAATGGATATGAACATCGGTCTAGCGGGTGCGCTAATAATGCTATTAGATAGCAAGGATCACTATACCGCCAGTCATTCCGCTGGGGTAGCCATGTATTGCCGTGACATGGCTAGAATGATGGGAATGCCAGAGGATGAACAGCGAATAGCACATATGGCTGGCTTATTACACGATTTAGGTAAAGTTGGAACTCCGGACGCGGTCTTGAAAAAGAAGGGCGAGCTAACCCCGAGTGAATGGGAACAGATCAAGGAGCACCCTACGACGGCAGCGGACGTTCTCTCGCAGCTTGCTTCGCATAAGGAGATCGCGAATATTATTAGGCATCATCAAGAGCATTTTGATGGCTCAGGCTACCCGGCAGGTCTTGCTGGAGACGACATTCCAGATCTCAGCCGCATGCTAGCGGTTGCGGATACATACCATGCATTGACATCGACGAGACCGTATCGCGCGGCAAAAAGTCCTTTTGAAGCATTGGTTATCCTGCGACGCGTTGCAGGAACTCAGCTAGATTCCAAATACGTGGAAATAATGGCGCAGGTACTTAAAAATGAAGATTTAAGCTATAGGGAGGGAAGCAAGGCCGACTTTCTGACCGAGTTCAGAAAAGGTCGGCCCGCTTTGAATTTGGACAATCTCAGCTTACGAGCTGAGGAGCGATAGATAACCCCGGTTAGCCTGCTTTCTCCCACTCCGTTTTTGCTTCCGCTTGGTCATTCCCCACTCTCACCTATCCCCACTGCAGAAGCACAGACTAACCTTGCTGAAACCTTGGTTTAACCGCTGGGCAAACGTCAAACCAGAAGTCTCATCCCACCCACCCTTATCCATCTACCCAACATTCTTTTTCTCCCCCACCGCACTCTGCGGTAAATGCTTCTTCATTCTATTTTCTTTTTTAGTGTCGCACATCGTACTTCAGTAGTATTTTTCATTCAAGGAGTACTATTTTTCATCGCATTCTGATAATAGAGTGCCGCCTCTAAGCGGTTCTTGAATCCTGTTTTTTTAAATATATGTGATACGTGCGCCTTTACAGTTCTTTCACTTATGAATAGCCTCTTTGCGATTACGTCATTCGTTTCACCGGCTGCAATCAATGAGATTATCTCAGATTCCCGCCGAGTCAATAATTGATCTGGCTTTTCAAAAGAATCCCTTATATTTGCCTGTGCTTCTGACGCAATTTCACGTATCTCTTCATCATCATCTTTTGAAAGTCTGCGGGCTAAAGCCATGCCTGATGAACTAGATATCTTACTTATCAATTTTGCGCATTTAATCTTTATTTGTTTTTCAGAGCCATCGATCAATGTGTCAATTACTTCTAGTGCGGGCTCGCCTATTACTTCCAATATTTCGAAAAGGTAGTGAGTTTGAACATTATTTCTCAAAGCGAGGGTAATCAGTGGCAATGTTACCATTCCCTCCTGAATGATATAATGATTATGTTGATAATAGGCTGCCCGGTCTAATGCCGAGCTTAAATTTGCCAGAGAAGCCTTGAAATCCCCCATTTCATAATTCATCCACGCCATTTGATATTCTATTTGTGTAAGTGCATATTTGAATTCATGATCTTTAGCTATTTCATGAGCTCTTTCGAAATATGATTTGGGCTCAACTAAGTTAGCCATTCTCACATAATCTGCTCCGATGTTTGTCAGCGCGGTGACGATATCGTAGTAGGATCCTGAATGTTCAGCGGCATTCAAACAGCTCCTGTGGTAATCATATGCTTGCGTGTAGTCACCGCATCGTCTCGAGAAAGAACCAAGATGGCACATCGCCGCACAGGCCTCGGTTTTTCTAAGGCCGAGACTATTCACTTTTTGTATCGACTCGCGGAAATAAGTTAGGCCTGATTCCCAATTACCTAGGGAACATTGAATGCACCCATACGTGTCGTAGAGCACGTGAAGCCAAACCTCTTCTTTTTGAGAAGTAATCCTCATTTGGCATTGCTCGGCATAGATCCTTGCATCCTCGTAACGGCCTATCATTGTGAGGCATGAGGCTAGGTTATTAAGAAAAAGGTTTTCGAAGCTAGCGGAAAAACCATCGATGCCGATGGCGTCGGTTAGAATTTCTCGCGCAGTCGAAAATTCTCCTCTCCGGAGATGACCATATGCCATCATTACTTCCACTTTACCGATCTTGTCAACTGTCGGGTCATCATCAACTATTTTTCGAGCATCCTTCACGCAGATTTTTACGCCTTTTTCATCATAGTTATGCCAATAATAGAAGCTCAGACGATGAAGTAAGTCCATCTTAAGCCTGGGTTCGTAATCAAATTTAACTAGAGGTTCAATTTCTTTTACAGCATCTCCCGGCTTGCACAGCATAAGTAAACACTCAGCAATCGAAACAGAAATCTCAAAAAGGGAATCTTTTTCACTGGGTTCTAAAGAATTCTTTAATGACCGCAGCACGCGCAGAGCTCTGTTTGGATTTCCGGTAGCCAAAAACAATTGACCTTCATAAATGGAAAACTCTTTCTTGTAAAGCTCCCGTGGCACCATCGCCAATAATTGACGTAAAGCCACATATTGGCCCTCTTTAAGCATTTCTGTACCAATTTCTCCAAGCATGTCGACGGCCTTGCGAACGTTATCTGAGTGAATATACTGCTCGATTGCATTCTTCTTATCGTTTGATTCCTCATACGCCTTTCCTAGCCTTCCCCGCAACCTTCGAGTGCCTAAATCTCCAATGCGTTCACATAGCTTGTCTTGCAAGAACTCCCGAAACATGGGATGGAATCTATAGAGATTGGTGTTATCGAGACGCGTTGTGAATAGATTCATTATTTCAGCGTGTGCCAGACTCGAATTAATTTCAATGCTCTTGAATGCGTTTTCACAGATTGTGGGATCGATAGGATCCAGGAGCGAACATTTCTCTAAAAGAATCCTCATCTCCTTCGGGTGCCGTCCCAAAGCCTCCTCAGCCAGATACTGATACACGTTCTTTTTTAATCTACTTCCAGAGATTATTTCGGGTACATTTTCTCCACTTCTCAGATGCTCCTCTGCCAACACTAGGCCCGCAGCCCATCCCTCCGTTGTTTTTAGAAGTCGCTTGAGAATCTCCTCGTTATACAAAACATCCCACATAGTCGTAGTCAGATCCTGCAATTCATCAAAAGAAAATTGTAGATCTCGCGCTTCGACCTCCTTCATTAAACCTCTGGCTCGAATCTTCCCGATCGGCAAATCTTTTGAGGTTCGAGTGGAAAAGCAGATGGAACAGTTCGATGGTAACTCTTCAATAAGAAACGGAATCATCCAACGCAAATATTCGGATTTCGCTATTAAATGGAAATCATCGAAACATAAGAGAAGTGGCGCGCCCAACAGGTCCTTAAACTCTTCCATTAATGTAGTTATGATGTATTTTCCCTCGAGGGATACATCTCTGGCTTCGACATATTTTGATGCCGCGATGGTTCCGACACCATTGCATGCTTGAGATATGCCAACAATGAGATGCTTCAGGAAAAATGATAAATCTTGATCAAGTTCATCAATCTGATACCAAACAGCAGGACCCTGATGATTCTGCGCAATCTGAGCCATAAAGGTTGTCTTACCATATCCTGGACCAGCAGAAATCAGCAACAGACGCTCATCAGATAGTGAATCGGCAACCCTTAATAATCGGGGGCGGTCCAACACTTTTCTCATTTGCGGCGGCCTGAACTTGTTCGTGATCGCCTGTTTTTCTAACCGCTTAAGATCCTCTGAAATCATTCAGTCGGTGCCCTAGTCAGTTGAGTTAGCGAGAATGTCTAATCCGGTACAGGATGCGCAACAGATGATCCATGTTTATGGTTAATCAATATAATTATAATCGCTCCGTTTGTCTATAATACTTTGGTCGCATATTCACCCATTATCTACACTCACAGAACAAAAAAGACCCCGCCCGCAGCCGCGAACAGGGTCCTTATAAGTTATTGTATTATGGGCTTTACTGCGGTACTACATTCGAGGCCTGGAGCCCCTTCGCACCTTCAGTAATCTCAAAGGTAACCTTCTGGCCTTCGTTGAGGGTTTTGAAGCCATCAACCTGGATCTCGGAGAAATGGACGAAGAGATCTTCG
>Ga0172371_10000744_pt1 | contig 51424 bp, 46 predicted proteins | sample Lak12m_FD_114543 | JGI IMG/M metagenome (GOLD analysis project Ga0172371, IMG submission 114543) | Freshwater microbial communities from Kabuno Bay, South-Kivu, Congo - kab_022012_12m | ecosystem: Environmental > Aquatic > Freshwater > Lake | place: Democratic Republic of the Congo: South-Kivu... | reverse complement strand
AGGTATACGTGTTAATGGAAAAAAATGTAGTTGAAGTTTGGGAAAATTGTCTGAAGATCATCAAAGACAATATAAACTATCAAAGCTACAAAACATGGTTTCTGCCGATTAAACCTCTTAAACTCCAGGATCACGTACTTACAATCCAGGTTCCCAGTCAATTCTTTTACGAGTGGCTCGAAGAACACTATATCAGCCTGCTGAAGAAAACCATCAAGAAAGAACTCGGAAACGAGGGTCGCCTGGAGTACAGCATCATAATGGATAATTCTGAAAATGAGCCTGGTCCGTTCGCAATACATGTTCCAACAACCGAGAGGAAAGCAACGGCCAATCCTTCTGTTTCGATGCCCATCGATCTGAACCGCGGAACCTCTAAAGAGATCCCGAATCCATTTATCATCCCCGGCCTGAAAAAAATCAAAGTTAATTCACAGTTAATTGAGAGTTACTCGTTTGATAATTTCATTGAAGGTGACTGTAACCGTTTAGCCAGGTCGGCCGGTTATGCAGTTGCAGAGAACCCGGGTAAAACTGCCTTCAATCCGCTGCTCATCTATAGTCAGACAGGACTTGGAAAGACGCATCTCTCCCACTCCATCGGTCTTCAGGTGAAAAATAATTTTCCTGAAAAGACGGTTCTCTACGTCACTACCGATCAGTTTATAAACCAGTTTATAGATTCAGTTAAAAATAACAACCAGAACGATTTCATCCATTTCTACCAGATCATTGATGTCCTGATTATTGATGACATTCACAATCTGGCCGGAAAAGAGAAAACCCAGGATGTTTTCTTCCATATTTTCAACCATCTTCACCAGAAGAGTAATCAGATCATCCTGACTTCCGACAAACCTCCGGTTGAGATGAAGGGTATTGAACCCAGGTTGCTTTCCAGGTTTAAATGGGGCCTTTCTGCGGATCTGCAGATTCCGGATCTGGAGACAAGAATTGCTATACTCTATAAAAAGCTTTACAATGACGGAATTGAAGTTCCGCAGGAAGTTGTGGAATACCTGGCATACAGTATCAATACGAATATCCGGGAACTTGAAGGAGCATTGATCTCTCTGCTGGCACAGTCCTCCCTGAACAAAAAAGTGATCACGCTGGAGTTAGCCAAACAGATGATTGATAAGTTTGTAAAGAACACCTCGCGTGAGATCTCCATCGACTATATCCAGAAAGTTGTTTGCGACTATTTCAATATCCCGATTGAAATGATCCACTCCAAAACCAGGAAACGGGAAATTGTTCAGGCCAGGCAACTTTCCATGTATTTTTCCAAAAAGCACACAAAAGCATCCCTGGCCAGTATCGGCCTGCACTGTGGGAATAAAGATCACGCAACAGTATTGCATGCCTGCCGGACCGTTAACAACCTGGTTGAAACGGATAAACAATTCCGGCAGTTCGTTGAGGAGCTTGACAAGCGCATCAAACTGTAAAATGACGCCAAATCTCTCATGAACGTTTTATTTGTCTGCACGGGGAATATCTGCCGGTCACCTTTGGCTGAAGGAATCCTGAAAAAAAAGTATTCAGAAAAAAATATCCACGGGGTTATTGATTCTTGCGGATTTGAACCCTATCATTCCGGGGACAGTCCCGACCGAAGGGCTCAGCAAATTGCCAGGGCCAATGGAATAGACATCTCATCTTATGCTGCCCGTTTATTCAGAATTGAGGACTTTGATCGGTTTGACAAAATATTTGTCATGGACAGTTATCATTACCAATCTGTTATGAGAGTAGCACGCCATGATAAAGACCGTCAGAAGGTTGATTTTATCAGGAATGTTGTCCTGCCTTGCCAGAACAAACCGGTTAAGGATCCATATTACGATAATTTCTCCGCGTTCGAAAAAGTATTCAATCAATTGGATGAAGCTTGTGAAAAACTATCTGATTTAATATCATTACAGAAAGGTGCATGATCCAAACCCCGCCACCAGCTCCAACATTAAAGGAAATACGTGAAGCTCATAAAAGGATATTGCCTTTTATACACCGGACGCCGGTAATTTCATGCCAGGGAATTAACAAAACCGTTAATGCTGAGGTATGGTTCAAGTGTGAGAATATGCAGAAGGTTGGAGCTTTCAAAGCCAGGGGAGCTACAAATGCAGTTCGTTCACTTGAACCGGCCATCCTGAAAAAAGGTGTCGCAACGCACTCTTCAGGCAACCATGCACAAGCGCTTTCCTGGGCTGCGGGTCTCGCCGGGAGCCTTGCACATATCGTAATGCCATCCAATTCAAGCCGCGTAAAAATTGAAGCGGTAAAATCATACGGAGGCCTCATCACCCTGTGCGAACCCACCCTGGAATCACGTGAGACAACTCTAAGATCTGTCCTTCAACAGACAGGATCAATTGAGATCCATCCTTACAACAACCGGAACATCATTGCAGGTCAGGCCACAGCAACAGTAGAACTGATTGAAGAAAGGGAGGACCTTGAGATCATCATGGCACCTGTCGGTGGAGGAGGCTTGCTCAGTGGCACGGCGCTGGCCTGTCGCTATTTATCTCCTGATATATCTGTAGTTGCTGCCGAACCTGCACAGGCTGATGATGCATACCAGTCGTTCAGGAAGAAAACAATTATCCCATCCATCAACCCAAACACGATTGCCGATGGTCTCAGAACCTCTTTAGGTAGTATTACATTCCCCATCATCCTTGAATACGTTGACGAAATCATCACTGTGAGAGAGGAATCAATCATTTCAGCCATGCGCCTCATTTGGGAACGGATGAAAGTCGTTGTTGAACCTTCAGCGGCAGTACCCTTAGCCGCCTTGATTGAAAATCCTGACCTGTTCAGGGGGAAAAAAATCGGGATCATTCTCTCTGGAGGGAATGCTGATCTTGAAAATTTACCCTGGTGATTATGAAATGTGGTAACCTTTATCTGATTCCCACCACTATTGGTGATTCGAGAGCTGAAGATGTATTGCCCGAAAAGACACTTGAGGTGATCCGTTCCCTCAATTCATTTATTGTAGAAGAGATCAGAAGCGCCCGTCGGTTCCTTAGAAAAGCAGGTTTTAAAGGTGATTTCGATTCAACAGAATTTTTCCTTTTCAATGAACATACCGACAGGCGGGACTTGTCGGCACTCCTTTCTCCCATGGTTGCCGGTATCGATACCGGCCTCCTTTCTGAGGCAGGAACTCCTTGTATTGCTGATCCCGGGGCAGAAATTGTAGACATTGCCAGGCAAGCAGGCATCAGAATCGTTCCTCTTACCGGACCTAGTTCAATTATTCTTGCGTTGATGGCTTCAGGATTTAACGGCCAGAATTTTACTTTTAACGGCTATATCCCGATTGAACGGAAAGAACGCCAGCAAAAGATCAGGGAAATGGAGCGAATGGCACTTGAGAAGGATCAAACCCAGATATTTATTGAGACACCGTACAGGAATAAAGCTATCTTTGATGCACTGGTTCAAACTTGTAATCCTGCAACAAAGCTTTGCATTGCAATGGATCTCACACTTGAAAGTGAATCGATTCTGACCCATTTTATTGGGGAATGGTCAAAAATTAAAGACCTTATACCGAAGAAACCAGCTGTTTTTATGCTTTACCGATAAACCGAACTATTTGTAACAAATCCCTGATCGCATCGTCTAACAATACTTTTCAAAAGCCATCAGCCCATTGGAAACAATTCTTTCGATAAACAACCTCTCCAAACGATATGGCCGCATCCAGGCAGTCAATCGGCTATCTCTGGAAGTGACAAAGAGCCAGGTATTTGGAATTCTGGGTCCGAATGGGAGCGGAAAAACCACGACGCTTGGCATGGTGCTCGATTTAATCCGTCCCGATTCCGGCAGTTTTCAATGGTTCGGTAAAGAGCCATCCAAGGAGAGCCGGAAACGGATCGGTGCTGTCATTGAGACACCGAATTTCTTTCCCTATCTAAGTGCACGAAGAAACCTGGAAATAGTGGCAAAAGTGAAGAATTTTGACAATTCAGACATTGATAGAGTTTTGCAACTGGCCGGTTTATATGATCGAAGGAACGACAAGTTCAAAACTTACTCTTTTGGAATGAAGCAGCGTCTGGCGCTGGCTTCTGCCCTTCTTAACAAACCCGATATCCTGATCCTTGATGAACCAACAAATGGACTTGATCCTCAAGGAATTGCGCAAATAAGGAGGTTGATCCTGCAGGTCGCGGGTGAAGGGATCACGATCATCCTTGCAAGCCACCTGCTCGATGAAGTTCAAAAGATCTGTAACCATGTTGCCGTTCTCAACAAAGGAAATATACTGTTCAGTGGTGCCGTGAAGGAGGTTCTGGCGGTGTCCGATTGCATTGAACTTGCCTCGAAAGATAACGTAAGGCTGAAAGCTGCCATTGAAGATCATCCGGCATTTCATTCTATTGTCGAATCTGAGGGCATCTTGCTTGCAGTATTCTCTGAAGATGTAAGACCCGGCGACATCAGCGAATACCTGCATGAAAAGAATGTTACCCTTTCACATCTTGCGGAAAGAAAACGCACCCTTGAACAACATTTCCTGGAACTCCTGAAAGACAACCAATCATGAAGCTTCTCACCATCGAGCTCAAGAAGATCCTACCGTATAAAACGTTTTGGATCATCATCGGACTCTATTTTCTTTTTCTTGCTCTGGGCATCATCATGGCAGAATACATTGTGAATGCCATGGTGGACGACGTTAACAAACGCCTTCCTATCCCTCTCCCACACGCTGTTTTATTTTACTTCCCTGACATCTGGCAGAACCTCACTTTCTTTGCCAGTATCCGGTTCGTACTGATTTTCCCGGCTATTGTTATCATTATCCTGATTACCAATGAGTTCGTTAATAAGACAGTCAGGCAGAATATTGTCAACGGTATGTCTCGCACCGAATTCATTGTGTCAAAACTCCAGGTAGTTTTCTTGCTCGCCCTGGTGATAACAGTGATTCTCATGCTCGTGATGTTCGTCTTAGGAATTATCCATTCAGACAGTCAGAGTATGTCGATGATATTCAGCGGATTCTCTTTTGTTACAGGATTTTTCATCCAGATGCTCACGTATCTGTGCTATGCCTTCTTTGTCGCATTTATCCTCAGAAACACGGGCCTTGCAATTGCCCTTTTCACTCTTTATACGATCATCATTGAACCGGTTATCTATTTCCTGTTACGTGCACCTTTTATGTGGGAGAATACGGTGTATACATACCTTCCTGTGAATGCCGTGATCCGGATTGTTGAATATCCATCCATTCCCGCATTGAAAAAACTGATGAACTTTCAACTCCAGGACAGCGTATCCCTCTTGTCCTGTACAATTCCCCTTATCTATTCTGCTGTCATGATCGGGATTGTTTACTGGACCTTTAACAGGAAAGACCTTTAAGTGACGTACGAGGTACGATCTACGAAGTACGATTCAGAAGTCAGAATTAGAAAGGGCGAAGTCAAGTACCAGTCTTCTCAGGCTGAACGGATAGAACGTGTTGCTTATTGATCAGCTTTTCCAGTGCTTTCAGTCTCGAGAGAAGTGGCGGGTGTGAATAATGGAAGAAGACGTAAAGAGGGTGTGGCCGCAGATTGCTCAACTGGTTTACCGACAGTTTCTTTAGGGCCGTCTGTAATTCCCGTGGATCAAACTTTTCACCTGCAAACCGGTCAGCAGTGTATTCATTCTTTCGCGATAAAACATTATCAGCAAGTCCCAGAATCAAGGACAATGGGCTGTATAACATGCCAAAAGCAAGGACTCCAAGTTGAAAACCGGGTGTCGCTTTCAAATCCGAAAACCCCGCGAGTGACTGACAAAGACTTGCCGCTAACGGGCTGTCCCGCCGGATAAAGAGCGACAGGATGAATAACATCAAACCCGTTTGAAGCACGGATATTAGAATTCCCTGTCTCGTATGTTTTTTCTTGTGGTGACCAATTTCATGGGCAAGAATAGCAACGAGTTCGTTCGTGGTGTGGTCATTTATCAGGGTATCGTAAAGCACGATCCGCTTCTTCATCCCAAGTCCGGTAAAATAAGCGTTTGCTTTGGATGAACGTTTGGATCCGTCAATGACATATATGTTTTTCAGGTGAAATCCCGCCTTGTTTGAGAATGCTTCAATAGCATCCCGTAACTCCCCCGGTTGAAGAAGTGTTTGCCGGTTGAAAAGAGGAACAATGAGGTTTGAATAGAACATCGTCATGAAAATCATGAAAACCGTTACCAATCCCCAGACAATCAGCCAGAATTCGTTTCCTGTTGAATTGTAAATCCAAACGATTAGTGCCAGAAGCCCCCCGCCGATTAAAGATCCGATTAGCCATCCTTTTAATCTGTCCATGATAAAAACCTTCAGTGTGGTCTTGTTGAAACCGAAATTCTCTTCTATCACAAATGTATTGTAAAGATCGAATGGTATTGATAAAACTGAAGAAGCCAGGCCAATTGCTCCAAAAAAAAGAAGAGCCAGCAGGACCGGATTAACAAAATACGCCCTTAAAAAATTATCACCCCATACAAAACCTCCGGAAGCCAGAACCAGCATCATAACCAGAAATGAACATGCTGATGTGAGCCAGGAAAATTTCTGCTTTGCTTTAAGGTATTGCTGTGATCGGGAGTATTCCGCTTCATCATAGATCCCAGTCAGTTCTTCCGGTAAATTTGCGCTCCATTGGGTAGTGTTTAAATATTCAAGAAACCGTTCCAGAGTGAAATCGATTAACAGGATGAAGAGAATCAGGTAGAAAAAAATAATAGTGCAATCATTCATCAGATACCGGTATATTTACGGAGAACCCATTCTCCAGTCAGCAAACCAACGATCAGCAGGAACACCCAGAATGCGTTGATCAACTCCGAAAAGGTTCTTTGGACGTACGAAATGGCATGGATCTCTTTGTTTTGTTTTAACAACTCAACGAGTGTATCGAGTTCACCTGGATAAAGCAACCTGCCACCATGACTCTCAGCAAGCCTGTACAGCAGATTATGGTTCGAAGTAAGGTTAATTGCCTCCAGGTTTACCGGGGTTACAATGAAAGATCCTTGTTTCTCATAGTGATTCTTTCCGGAAGTAACATCAGCCCTGAAGCTATATATTCCGGGAGGGAACGTTCCTACCCTGAGAAAATAGGCTTTGCCTGTCTGACCAAAGGTAAACGTATAGTTATTTCCAGATTCGTCCGTTATCACAACAGCGATATCCGGATCATTTATCAGCTCGTAACTCTGGTTATACAACTCTGCTTCCATCTCAACAGGCTCATTTTCTTTGAATTCCGGCTTCATCCGGATACGTAAAAAACTACGGTCCTGCTTGACTGCAAGGAATTGAACTGTTTTTTGTATCAACTCATCAAATGCGAGACATTCTCCCGTGAGGGTAAAATTTAAAATTCTCCATCTCCAAAGATTTTCGCCGGTGATAAATCCTCTTTTCCGGTCAGGGAGCTGAGTAAAACAGATCAGTGGAAAATGACTTGTAATCCCGTTTATTTCCTGGAAGGCAAGCACTTCCATAAGAGGGGAATACTGATAGGTTCCAAAGGGACTCTGCAGTGGAGAAAATTGGTTGAACAGTCGGGAAAGGGATTTGTCGACGGTAAAATAGGGGAATGCTTCGTTCAGAACGGGTAAGGACTCTGAGAAGGAGAGTTTTGGAGTAGTCAGGATCAGTCCTGAATTCAAGCTGTTGAAAGCAGGGATATCGGAAAGTGAACCAAAGATAAAAAGAGCCCCGGGGAGTTTACTGATTATTGACTCTGATAAATCTGCGCTTTGCATACCGGGAACCTGGTAAAAGATTACTACCGGTACACTGTCAGGATGGAGAAGGAATTCCTTTGATGTCTTTTCGATGAGCTCATATTTTTCGTTGCCTTCAAGCGCTTTGCGTATGGCTCCCAGATCCGGATGAGGGGCATCGTAAACGATCAGGATCTTTGTCCGGACATCCAGCACCTCAATAAAAATGTCCTGTCTGTTATTGTCAGGGCTTAATTCTCCAACTACCGGTTTCAATTCAATGGTATACCTGTGCCATCCTGGTTCTTTTGCTTCAAGAAAAACAGGAATCTGTCCGGAAAAGTGGTTTCCATTAACGGATATTTCTGAATTCCAAAGCATGGCATTCTTTTCTTTCACAGTGAGGTTGACAAATTCACCATTACATGCTTTGGCATCTACCTGAATTTCAATGGGAAATTTATCCCCCAGAAAAATCCGGGCATTGAATAGCACCTTCCTGATACTAAGGTCACGCCGAATGGATGTATCGCCGGTTGCGATCATATAAAGCGGAAAGTTAATGTCTTTTGCAGCGTAGTATGGATCTGTCCCGAAATTATAGATCCCATCTGACGACACGATGACAGCTCCAACATTCCTGTTCAGATACCGGTTTTTGATCTCTGAAAAAAAATAAGACATGTCTGTCAGTTTTTCAGAAAAATCCGTTCTCATTGGGGATACAACATCCTCTCCGAAGGAGTATGTCCTGACATCAAACCTGTCTTCCAGTTCAGTGATACATGATTTAAGGTTCTCCTGGTATTGACCTTTAAGGAAACCGGAGTCACTATTCAGAACCATGGACTCAGAGTTGTCTTGTCCGACAATGATGACCGGTTTTTCAACAGATGATCGCTGCTGCCTTACAAGAGGAGAAAGCAGGAGAAATGAGATCAGGAAAACACTAAAAAACCTGCAGACAGACATGAGCCGCAGAACCCAGGGTTTTACTATCTCTTTGTTTGTCCTGAAATAAAGAAGGAAGGCATAGGTCAGCCCCAGGAACAGACAAAAGACAATAAACCAGGAAGGATATTCAGTCAGGAGTCCCAAAAGATCAAGAGTTAAGTATGCATTCCACCACAGACACTAATAACCTGTCCGGTTACATATGTGCTCAGATCAGAAGCAAGGAATACAGACACATCAGCCACATCGGCAGGTTTTCCGGGTCGTTTCAGGGGGATCTTCTCAATCCAGGCTTTGCGGTACTCCTCAGGGATCCTGGCTGTCATCTCAGTCTCAATGAATCCCGGTGCAATCGCGTTTACCCGTATATTTCTGCTTCCCAGTTCCATCGCAACAGATTTGGTAAATCCTATAATCCCCGCTTTGGATGCTGCATAGTTTGATTGCCCGGCATTCCCCGACAAACCCACGACAGAACTCATATTTATGATACTTCCCTGACGCTGACCCAGAAGATGTTTCTGGATTGCTTTGGTCAGGTTGAACACCGATTTCAGATTCACGTTGATTACAGCGTCCCAATCGGCTTCACTCATTCTGAGGAGCAAGGTGTCGCGGGTGATGCCTGCATTATTCACCAGTACATGGATCGACTGAAAGTCTTCCAGTACCTGGGCAATGAGCGTTTCACTACCAGGTAAAGAACTGGCATCAGAGGCATAGCCTTTCCCCTTGACTCCCAGGGTGGCTAGCTTATTCTCAAGATCTTTTGAGTCATCATTATACACGATGTCAGAAAATGCAACATTAGCTCCGTGCTCGGCAAACCGGATGGCGATTGCTTTTCCGATTCCCCTGTTGGCTCCGGTGATCAGAGCTGTTTTCCCTTCAAGAAGTTTCATTTGTTAGTAGGTTTGATTTTTGACAAATATAGATATATCGCGGGAACTAGATCCATTTAACAAGGTTGAAATCCTGGCGATGCGGTAACAAAGGATTCTTTGGGTAAAGCCTGAACACATAATCATAGACACCTGCCTGGTTAATCGGAATATCACAGGTAAACGAAACTATATTCCGTTCTGCCTTCTCCAGTTTCATCTCTCTGATGAACAGAGGCTCTTTTACTTCATCATTTACCTTTTTACCAAACAGCACTTCTATCCCGATATCGGTACCCGAAAGCTCATTCAGGTCAAGGATGATTTCAGCGCGGAACGGCTGACCCAACTCCAATGGTTTCTGCGTTGAGTCAGGTGTTTTAACCGATAATACTTCAAGACTGTCCCATCCCCTCATGACTTTCCGTTTCCATGAAGCGATGTGGCGGGCCATTTCATAATTTTTACCGATGATGACTTTGGATCGTTTAAACATGCGGTTGTAGTACCTTTCGTAATAGTCGTCCAGTTGTCTTTTCATGGTAAAGTGAGGAGCTATTTCCGAGATTGTATTTTTGATGTACGATACCCATTCGACGGGGACCTCCTTTGAGTCCCTGGTGTAATAGAGTGGAACAATTTCTTCTTCAATGATGGAGTAGATCGTTTCGGCATCGAGTTCATCCTGAAATAATGCGTTATCATAGGTCTCCTCTTCCCGAAGAGCCCATCCGGCATTTTTGCGGTACCCTTCGGCCCACCAACCATCCAGAACGCTGAAATTTATAACTCCGTTCATGACCGCTTTTTCCCCGGATGTGCCTGAGGCTTCAAGTGGCCTTGTAGGTGTATTCATCCAGACATCCACTCCGCGGATCAGGTATTTTGCAAGTTCAATATCATAATTTTCAACAAAAAGTATCTTCCCAAGAAATTGTGGCAGGTGCATGGCTTCAAAGATTCGTTTGATCAGATCCTGGCCAGCTTTATCATGTGGGTGCGCTTTACCCGCAAAAATAAATTGAACCGGTCTTTCTTCATTGTTGACGATCCTCGCCAGCCGGTCAAGATTACTAAACAGGAGGTGAGCCCTTTTATACGTTGCAAAACGGCGGGCAAAGCCGAATGTCATTGCGTTTTTCGGCAATGCCTCCCTGATCTTGAACATGACTTTCGGGTTCTCATTCCTGCGGGTCATATCATTATAGATCCGGTTCAACAGGTATTCGGAAAGTTGATCTTTTTGTTTCAGTTTGGTTTTCCAGATGATTTCATCGTCAACGGTATGGATCTTTTTCCAGTAAACCGGATTGGACTGATCCTTCAGAAACTCCTCTCCGAAAACCTTCAGGTAGAGCTGTTGCCATGATTTGGCGGTCCATGTTGGATAGTGGACGCCATTTGTTACGTAGCCAATATGAAGTTCATTCGGGTAATACCCCGCATAAAGCTTACTGAACATCTCCCGGGAAACACGGCCGTGAATCCTGCTGACCCCATTTATCTCCTGGGAAAAATTCGCTGCAAGGACACTCATCGAGAATTTCTCTTCGGTGTCATTTTCCACCATTCTCCCAAGATTCATGAACTGGTCCCATTTAATATTCAGGTGATCCGAGAAGTGTGAAAGATACCTTCGCAGGAGATCTTCAGGGAACGTGTCGTGACCGGCAGGAACTGGTGTGTGTGTTGTAAACAGCGTGGTTGCTCTAACCACCTCGATTGCCTGTGAAAAAGTAAGCCGCTCATTCTGGATATATTTCCTCATACGTTCAAGCCCAATAAACGCAGAATGTCCTTCATTGCTATGATAAAGGTCCGGCTTCATCCCTAAAGCATCCAGGGTCCTTATCCCGCCAATACCCAGTACGATCTCCTGCCGCAAGCGGTTTTCCTGGTCGCCTCCATACAATTGGTGGGTAATCGAATGGTCAGACTCCTGATTTTCTTCAATATCGGTATCAAGCAGGTAAAGCGGTATCCTTCCGACATCTACACGCCAGATCTTGGCATAAAGAGTACGACCCGGAAGGGCAAATGTGATCTTGACCCAATTCCCGTTTTCGTCGCGGATAGGGTTCAGCGGAAGATGCGTAAATTTCTGTGGGAAAGAGGTGGCAATCTGATCGCCGAACAATGAAAGAGATTGTCTGAAATATCCGTAACGGTATAACAATCCAATTCCAACAATGTTGGAGTTTGAGTCACTGGCTTCTTTCAGGTAATCCCCGGCCAGCATCCCAAGTCCCCCGGAAAAGATCTTGATAGTGTCATGTAACCCGTATTCCATGCTGAAATATGCGATCATCTCCTTCGGTTTCTCCTCCCCTTTTGACATATATACATCGAATTTGGATAAAACCTTCCGAAGGCGGGAAACAAATTTTTCATTGTTACTTAACTCCTGCAATTCTTCATATGTCAACGATTCCAGGAGTGCAACCGGGTTGAATTTCAGCTCGTACCATCGGTCGTGGTTGATCTGTTCAAAAAGCTCACTACCCTCGTAGTTCCATGACCACCAGAGGTTTAGGGACAATCTTTCCAGTCCATCAAGGTTCGTCGGAATCCGTTGCTGGATCAGTACCTTCTTCCATTCCGGCTTTACATCGTCAATAGTTCTGATGGTTGGCGTTTTTGCGTGCGGTTGTTTGCTTCGAAACTTATCAACCCGGCCGGATGTTTTACCGAGGGCAATCGAGTAGGCGTTTTTATAATGAACGATCAGGTTTTTCCAAAGTGCGGACCTGGATATTTCAAAGGATTTGATCCTGATCTTTATGATCTCCTTTTCGGTTTTATTTGAGCAGAGGATAACATTCCTCACCATATCCTCAACTACCTGCTGTGCATTATCATCTGTGCGCTCAACAACTGAAACACACTCTTTGATGGTTGGGAACAGATCTTTGATCCATTGCCCGAAACCGGACAGAGTAGTAGTAATTGTAGGTATGTGAAATGCAAGGCTCTCTAGAGGTGTGTAGCCCCATGGTTCATAGTAGGACGGGAATATGGAACCGTCGAATCCGATTAGAAGATCGTAATAGTCAAGGTTAAAGATTCCATCTTCACCGTTTAGATAGGCTGGAACAACTATGATCTTCACCTTGTCTTCCTTCCGGTTTAACAGGTTGTTTTCACTGATACTCCTGAGAATCAGGTCATTTTCCGGTTCATGAAGTCCGTGGGTAAGATACTCTTCCTGCAACGGATGGGTAAAATCGGGATTCCCGATCCTCGCAAGCAGATCCTGCCGTGGACCCGATTGATAAGCTGGAACCGTTATGAATGCAACAACGGGAGCGCCGAGTTTATCCAGGGTGTTCAATCGTCCCATTGTATCAATAAAAAGGTCTATCCCTTTGTTGTGAAACTCGTACCTGCCACTGGTGATTATCAGGATGCTTCCCCGTGAAAGTTCCTGGTTGAGCAACCCTTCTGCCACTTCAAACAATTTCTCACGGGCAATGTCACGTTTTGCATAATACGCTTCCCGCGTCGGGACAAAGGAATCCTCAAATCCGTTGGGTGTGATCTCATCAACTCCTTTGCCAAAAAACTGTATGCATTCATTATCGGTTATGCTGCTCACGGTTGTAAAACAATCCGATTCCAGGGCAGCTAACTTTTCCAGGGAATATTTTGAAACGACTCCAAACCTCTGCGCAATTTCATTTCCGTCATAGGATGAGAGATTGTTGTACAGGGGAAGCCTGTTTCCTGCGATGCATCTTCCAATTACAGTGGCGTGGGTAGTGAAAACAGTGCCTACCTGGGGCACATTCTCTTTAAGATAAAGGATCCCTGTCCCGGTCATCCATTCATGAAATTGCGCCACGATCTTATCCTGGTGGGAGAGGTTGAAATTATAAAAGCTCTCTATGATCTTTCCGGCAGCGTACCCGAAAAGGGCTGGTTCAAGATAGTCCCAGCCACCGGGCAGCGAATCAAGCTTATAGGATTCCCAGAATTTTGCCAGAATTGCATCTTTATCTTTAAAAAAATTAGTAAAATCAACCAATACGGCAATTGGCTGCCCGCTGATCTTCCATCTCCCGATTTTCAACCTGAGCCCTTCGTCTTCAGCATGCTGACGCCATGATTTATATAGAAATTTGTCTTCCTGAAACAGAGGATTGTCATGGGTTTCCTTCCATACATCCGGGCCAATAAGAATGTAATTATCCTTAAGCTCATTAACAAGCGTCAATGCTTTTGTTGAAATTACCGTGTAAATACCACCTATTTTATTGCATACCTCCCAACTTGTCTCAAACAGGTAGTCGGGATCGACTACACGTTGTTCTTTTATTGCCATATATGTTTCAGGTTATTTTTTATTCTTTTTGCCGGCGGTTTCTTCAGCCTCTTTCTTTACCTGTGGAGAGGAAGTCTTTTTCAATTTCACCTGTTTAACAGATGAATCTTTCACTGAGGTCTTTCTCCTGGTCGCCTTTTTTTCTTTGGCAGGTTCGGTTTTTTTGGAGATTCTCTTTCCGGTAGTGGGACGAGCAGTAGTTTTTTCAGCCAGGATTGTCTCTGGTTCAGATGAAGGTGGTTCTGGTTCTGACAAAGTTTCTGTCCGATCCTGTTCCTCAACACGGATGATGAAATCAGAAAGTACATTCATATAGTTTATGAATGCCTCATATGGAGATGGGTATGGGTTAAAATATTTATGTACTTCACCATCGGAAAACCATTTTGTGCACATGTAATAAAAATGATCGCTGGTCTGGAGTCGTTCCCAATCACGTATAACATCCGGCTTACCACATGCAACAACCTGTTTTTCTACCTCGTAAAGTTTTCTGAAGGCTTCGTCCTGAAGTTCATTTCCGAGCCAGGCTGTAAGATCTTTTTCTTCGTCAGCCCATGAAATAGGAAACTGGACACTAACAGGAGCAACAGGTTGAAGTTGCCCGCTTACTTCTCCCGGAGTAGAGAAACGGTAAGAAGAATGTGTCAGGACAGTGTTTGGTAAATTATAGAAAAAATCAAAAATTCCGGTTTCTTTCCACTGCTGTTCTCCGAGCGTCTCATAATTTAAAAAAAGATTGATCACTTCTTCATTTTTAGGGATCTTGTTCATCCACCCGACAAACTTCTCTGTCGTGACGGGCCATTCAGACCACGTGCGATTAGAAAACCGGAAAATAATATCATCGCTCAGTCGGAAATTACGAAGCAGCAACTTCAATTTTGGATTTACCGCGCTGTAATATAAGAAGTTAGGACTTTTCCATCCCAAAATATGTTTCGCTCCTTCTGTAAGAAGGGTGGTAAAGCCAAGGTCAGCCACCAATTTTGCAATGTCGTCATTAAAGATAAGCTCAGTATTTCGGAAGGTTTTTGGGCTCTGGTTAAATAAATCGCGGATACGGTCATGGTGTTTTGAAACCTGTCGCACAAACTCCTCACTATTTCCTAATGATGCAAGAGAATGGGAGTATGTCTCGCCGGTAAATTCAACACACCCGGTTGCTGCCAGTTCCTGAAACCCATGAATCACTTCCGGTGCGTGTTGCAGAAGCTGTTCAAGTGCAGGCCCTGAAATACTGAAAGTCACCTTAAAAGATGTTCCGAACTCCCGGATGAGGTCAAGTATCATTTTGTTTGCCGGAAGGTACGATCTTTCAGCTACCCGGCGAATGATGTGCCTGTTCTGGTAATCATCATAATACTGGTGATCCTGGCCAATATTAAAGAACCTGTAAGTACGTAACCGATAAGGTTGATGGACCTGAAAACAAAGATTAATGAATTTCATAAAGCTGTTTTATATACTTCCAGTATGTTGAAAGCTGCATTCTCCCACTTCAAACTATCCACCTCTTCTTTCCCGTATCTTGCGAACATTTTCTGCAATCCCTGATAATGGAGGATCCCATAGATGGCATCCGCCATTGCATCAATATCCCAGAAATCTACTTTTATTGCATGCTTCAATACCTCGGATACCCCCGACTGCTTTGAGATTACCACAGGGACATTCGAACGCATCGCTTCAAGTGGGGAGATCCCAAATGGTTCAGAAACCGAAGGCATTACATAGACGTCACTCATGGCAAACATGGTATCCACCTCTTGGCCTGAAAGAAATCCTGTAAAATGGAACCTCGTTCCCATTTTCAACTTTGCAATCCTTCGAACCATACGGTTTAACAGGTCACCTGAACCGGCCATGACAAACCGTACATTCCGATCTCTTTTCAATACTTTATGGGCTGCTTCCACAAAATAATCGGGGCCTTTCTGGTAGGTCACTCTTCCCAGGAAGGTGACCACTTTCTCTTTTACATGCTTTTGCACATCGGTCAGCTCTGGACGGTCGGATGGTTCCACTGCATTATGGACAGTAAAGACCTTTGCGGGATCAATTCCGTATTTTTCAATAACGATCTGCCTGGTAAGGTTGCTAACGGTAATAATTCTGTCAGCCTCTTCCATGCCTTTTTTCTCAATCTCAAATACTGAAGGATTAACATTCTCACCTGACCTGTCAAATTCTGTTGCATGTACATGAATCACCAACGGTTTCCCGCTGATATGTTTTGCCGCAATTCCTGCTGGATACGTAAGCCAGTCGTGTGCATGAATAAGATCATAGTCATGCTGGCTGGCCAAGGAAGAAGCTATCAGTGCGTACCTTGAAACTTCCTGCATCAGGTTTTTTCCGTATTTACCCGTGAAAGTGAACTTCCTGGAGAACACTGATATTGTTTGTTCCTGCAGATGATGTTCATCTTTTTCAATGAGGTCATTAAACTCCTCCTCTCCAACGTAGGGGATCAGGTTTGACCCAATCTCCATATATTTAATCCTTTGCCAGAACTCCTGGTGTTCATTCTCCATAAAGTCCATGGTAACATCACTTGCGTTTAGAAGCCGAAACCCTTCGTGTGTTTCATCACCATAAGCTTTTGGCACCACGAAAATAACCTCTACACCCAAATTGACAAGTCCTTTGGTCAATCCGAAACAAGCAGTTCCCAATCCACCAGTAATGTGTGGAGGAAACTCCCAACCGAACATCAATACATGCATTTCAATTTACGGATTACGAGTTACGATTTACGATTTCTCGCATTTGTCATTCCTTTTACATGATTCACGTTATTCACGCTATTCACGGTCTTCATATTCATTAATCATCCTGTGCACACGCAGGATTTCAGCTACTGATCCTGCCTGCGAGATTGCGCCCCTCGGCGTATGAGGTGGATCCCCGTCATATATCTCAGAAATAGTCCCAACCCCATGTTCAGTCAGGGTTTGATAAAACTCTTCATAATATCCTTTGATAAAGGAAAGTCCGCTTTTTCCATGGATTCTAAGATATCCTTCCGCAAAATGGCCAAAAAGCCAGGGCCAAACTGTTCCCTGGTGATAGGCCTGATCACGTTGTGTTTGGTCACCGAAACAGGTTCCTTTATAGGCAGCGCTAACGGGGGTCAGGGTCCGCAATCCCCTTGTAGTTAATAGTTCCTGTTTAATCTTGCTGAGAATTGTTTTCCGGATCTCTTCGCTTACAGGGCTGTACTGCAAAGAGGCCGCAAAAACCATATTTGGCCGTACCGACCAATCAGTATAGTCCCCGTCAATATAGTCAGCAAGGTAGCCTTTCTCTTCTTTCCAGAATTTTTGCCGAAACTCTTCAGGGATTTTATCTGCAATATCAGTCCACCGGTCTGTAAATTTCTTATCCCCGTTTTTTTCAGCCATCTCCATACAGAATCCGACAGCGTTGTACCACAAGGCATTGACATCTACGGCCAAACCATTCCTGGGGGTGACAGGTTTCCCGTTGACGATAGCATCCATCCAGGTAAGTGCTTTCCCGGGAATTCCAGCATATACCAGGCCATTCGGCTCCATGAAAACATTGAATTCTGTCCCTTCACGGTAACCTTCCAGGATCTGCTTCATTATCCGTCCATACTCCTTCCACACCCCCTTATGATCACCTGTGCTCAAGTAAAACTGCTGTAGAGTCCAAAAAAACCACAAAGGAGTGTCGGCACTGGTGTACTCTGATTTTCCGTCCGGTCCGTAGTTAAAGAAAAGCGGACCTTTAATGTCTTTCAACAGGGTATCAATAACCGCCTTGCAGGTTTTAACATCTCCGGTGGTGAGAGTAAGGCCTGGCAATGCTATAAAGGTATCACGGCAACGCCTCCCGGACCAGGGGAAACCGGAAATGATATCTGTTTTTTGTCCCCGTTTAACGATAAATTGCTGCGCGGCATTGATCAGGCAGTTTTCAAAACTATCCCTGGGAAGTCTTTGTTTAAGCTCCGAAGTATATATCCGTTTAATGGTTGCAGGAGTAATTTCTGAAATGCCGGCCGAAAAAAAGACAGATTCTCCGGGTTTAATATCAAATTCAAAAAAACCGGGAACCAGGAGATCTTCAAGAAACTCGTATCCACGCTCCATTTCTTCCTGGTATTCAATATTATAATACCAATCCGGCGCATGTGTATATTCGTTTTGTTTAGATATTTGCATAAACAGATCCGTATAGCCATGGTATAGCTTCATCCGGGTTCCGCCTTCCACTTTCTCATATTTTTTATCGGCAAATATATTTTCCTTGCTCAGATGGTGAACATTCCTGAATGCAAGAAATGGACGAAGTCTTATCCGGGTTGCAGAGTTTGCTTCGTTGAGCGTATACCGGATGATAATCCTGTCCTCCCTGGAGCTGAAGATCATCTCTTTGGCCAGTATTACCCCTCCTACACGATACAGCAACCGGGGTACTTCCATGATCGTGAAATCCCGTGCATACTTATGACCCTTGGGATTGTATGTACCACCCTGATACTTGTGAATCCCAAGGTTGAACTCAGCCTCTTCCTGGATGATCGTCTCGTCAAGAGATGAGAGCAGAACATGGTTCTCGTGATCAATACCTGGCTGGGGTGTAACAAGCATACCATGGTACTTCCGGGTGTTACAGTTAATGATGGTTGAACTTGCATAGGATCCACCACGGTTCGAACGGATCATTTCACGATGCAGAGAGTATTCGAGGTTAACCAGCTGGTTTTTATCAAAATTGATATAACTCATAACAAACGGTTAAAGAAAGGAACTGCAAATTTACAATATTAACGGCATTTTACGTTTAAATAAATGTTTACGAATATAACTACTTTTGCGGTATGGTATTGATCCGGAAACATTTGCTCGTTATCCTGCTGGCAGGAATATTCTCGATTTTCTTCTCCTGTAAAAAGAATGATAAAGTCACTACAGACCCAGTCTTTAAACTTTCATTCTCCGAGGATACGGTCTTTTTTGATACCGTGTTTGCAACAATCGGATCGGTAACAAAGCGTCTTATCGTATACAATGACAATGATGGTTTGCTTGCTATAAGCCAGATCCGTCTGGCTGGCGGCGATGCCTCCTGTTACAGGATCAATGTTGACGGAGATCCGGCCCTGTCAGTCAACAACATTGAAATCCCGGGTCATGACAGCATTTTTATCTTTGTTCGCGTGACTGTAGATCCAACTAATCAGAACACCCCGTATATAGTTTCAGACTCAATTCTATTCTCCTTCAACGGAAATCTTCAGGACGTGAACCTTGTTTCCTGGGGTCAGAATGCACGGTTTTTTAAACAAGCAAACCTTCAGGGGAACATTGTATGGGATAGCCTCCTCCCTTTCGTCATTTATGGCTCTGTGCGGATCGACACCTCTTCCTCCCTGTTGATCATGCCTGGCAGCAAACTATATTTCCATAAAAATGCATATCTGGCAGTTTCGTACGACGCCACTCTTAAAGTTTTCGGGAACCTGGAACATCCTGTCAGGTTTCAGGGCGACAGGCTGGATCCCTTCTACAAGGATCTTCCCGGACAATGGACCGGTATTTTTATTGAGAGTGGCTCGAAAAATCATGAAATCAATTACGGTATCATAAAGAACGGAGTATTCGGTATCCTGATCGACGAAAATTCCGGCCAGCCTGATCCGGTTTTAACCCTGGATAACACGATTGTAAAAAACACATCAGCTGATGCGATCTTTGCCTATGCCACTTCCATCACATCGACAAATTGCGTACTGGCAAACTGCGGAGGATCAGCCTTGTGGATCGAAAACGGTGGAACCTATAATTTCCGGCAACTTACCATTGGCAACTATTGGAGCAGTTCTGTCAGGTTCTCCCCTTCACTCTACATCAGGAACCACTCTTTTGACACAACAGGAGGCCAGTCGCCCGGACCACTGATCAATACATATTTTGGAAATACGATCATTTATGGATCTGATCCCGATGAAATTCAGTTTGATGAGATGGCGGGAGTCCCGTTCGATATTGTCTTTGATCACTGCCTGATGCGGACACAATTACCTGTATCAGATCCGCAGCGGTATATCAGCTGCATGACGAACGAAGATCCCCTTTTCATTGACCCTTCGATGTTTGACTTCGGGATAGATTCCCTGTCACCTGCCATAGGAAAAGGTATTCAGATGGGAGTACCATTTGACATTGATGGTATAGAGAGGGGAACTACTCCTGATCTTGGGGCATACCAATGGGTCCCAACACCCCGGTAGGATAATTACTCTTTTTTCAGAGCCTTCAATAGCGTGGAACCAATGTCGGCAGGAGAATCCACGACGTGAACGCCGCATTCGTTCAATATCTCTTTTTTTGCCTGGGCAGTATCTGCTTTTCCACCAACGATAGCTCCCGCGTGTCCCATGGTACGTCCTTTTGGGGCGGTGGCACCGGCGATGAAGCTGACTACCGGTTTGGTTCTGTGTTCCCGGATCCAGTAGGCTGCATCGGTTTCCATGTTTCCGCCAATTTCTCCGATCATCACAATTGCTTCGGTCCCGTTGTCGGCCATAAAGAGTTTCACCGCATCGAGGATCGTTGTTCCGGGAATCGGATCTCCACCGATCCCGATCACCGTCGACTGTCCCAGTCCTGTTTTGGTGACCTGGTCCACAGCTTCATAGGCAAGCGTTCCGCTCCTGGACACCACTCCTATTGTTCCGGGTTTATGAATAAATCCCGGCATGATGCCTATCTTGGTATCAGGGGGAGTGATAATTCCAGGACAATTCGGGCCAATTAGGTGAATTCCTTTTTTCGTGATATAATCCTTTACCGGTATCATATCATTCACAGGGATCCCTTCTGTTATGCAGACAATGACCTTGATTCCAGCGTCGGCAGCTTCGGCAATCGCATCGGCAGCAAAAGGCGGCGGCACAAAAATGACGGAGACATCTGCTTGCGTGGCCTTTACAGCCTCGGCAACTGTATTGAATACGGGCCTGTCGAGATGCATTGTACCTCCTTTTCCTGGGGTCACGCCTCCGACAATATGGGTACCATAATCGATCATCTGTGCGGCGTGGAATGATCCTTCGCTTCCGGTAAATCCCTGAATGACAACGCGGGAGTTCTTATCAACTAATACACTCATTTCAATTTACGAATTACGAATGAAAGTCAGAGGTTTGAGGTATGAAGTAAAATTTATAGATGCACTCATATATATACTTGAATGCATAGATTCGTCTTCTGGCTTCAAAGATATGGAATATGGGGGAAATGTGAAAATTCTTTAACAAATAAATAGAGCAATGCAGGCATATCTCGTTGTTTGCCTCTGAGCCGGCAACTAAATTAATGATCAGGCAAATAAGATCCAACTTCGAATTTAGTATATTTGTTACATGTTTCTTTACGATATTTCCGATACCATCTGCGCACTATCCACGGCCCCGGGGACAGGAGCAATTGCGGTTATCAGGTTATCAGGAAATGAGGTTCATACCATCTGCAGCAAAATCTTCCGTGCATCCAACCCTGGGTTCTCCTGTTCTGGTGCACTTCCCTACTCCATTCACCATGGATTTTTTCTTGAGAGACAACAGCTTTTTGACGAAGTACTGATCAGTCTGTTCAAAGCGCCGCACTCGTATACGGGAGAAGATGTCATTGAGATCTCATGTCATGGTTCTGAATTCATCCAGCAGCAGATCCTGGATGCTCTGGTTCAAGCCGGATGCAGGCTTGCCAAACCCGGTGAATTCACATTGCGCGCCTTTCTCAATGGTAAGTTTGACCTCACTCAAGCCGAAGCTATAGCCGACCTTATTGCATCCTCTTCCCAGTCGGCCCACGACCTTGCCCTTGCACAAATGCGTGGTGGGTTCTCGAAGAAAATCAAAGAGTTACGCCAGAAACTGGTTGACTTCACCTCCCTTATCGAACTGGAACTCGACTTCGGAGAAGAGGAGGTAGAGTTTGCTTCAAGATCTGAACTTCTCCTTCTGCTGGATGAACTCGAGGCAGAGATCTCCGCTCTTGTTGAGTCATTCTCCCTTGGGAAAGTGATCAAAAAAGGGATTCCTGTTGCCATCATTGGAAAGCCCAATGTAGGCAAATCGACCTTGCTCAACACATTGCTGAATGAAGAGAAAGCGATCGTATCGGAGATTCCCGGAACAACCCGGGATGCCATTGAGGATACGATTGTATTGGAAGGGTACAATTTTCGTTTCATTGATACGGCCGGACTCAGGGCTTCGGAGGATCAAATTGAAACAATGGGGATTGACCGAACATGGACAAAGATTGATGAAGCTACGATTATCCTCTATCTTTTTGATGCAACGAAAGACTCCTACAAAGATGTGGCAGATGCCCTGGCTGAATTTGGGGATATTCTTGAAGATCCAAACAAACGCCTGATCCTTATTGGGAATAAGATGGATATGCTGGAAGAGCTTCCTCATGGATTTCAAAAGTTTGTTGAACACGAAACGATCTTTGCCTCAGCCAAGCGCAAAGAAAACATCCATATGATTGCTGACAGCCTCCTTAAGACAGTCAGGACACATCAGATCTCAGACGGGGCAATTGTTTCCAACACCCGCCACCTCGAGGCTTTACAAAAATCACTCGTGGCTATTGTTAATGTAAAGGAAGGATTTCTGAACAACCATCCAGCCGACCTTGCAGCGATCGACATTCATCAGGCTCTGCATCACCTTGGGGAGATCACCGGCGAGATCACCACGGATGAGATCCTGGGGAATATTTTCGAAAGATTCTGCATTGGAAAGTAATTGTGAATAAACCATGAAAGCACGAGTTATTATCATGCGACTGGCAGGGACCATCTTTGGACTCGTTGCCATCCTCCATCTGTTGAGAATTCTTCTGGGAGCCAATGTTATTATAAGTAATTGGTCGTTACCACTCTGGGTCAATTGGATTGGGTTTTTCGGAACCGGAGTGCTTAGTACCGGATTATGGTACCTTTCGGGCAAGAAGTAAGGTTGGTGAAGAAAAGCTATACCAAAAGAATTTGGGTCGAAGGGGATCAGTTTCAACTATCCCCTGAAAAGGTCGAAGGTGCAATTGCATTAGGTCCTGCTTTGGATGTGAACCCCTCTGTTGAAAAGGATGAATTAGCACTTCATATCGATGATATTAGCGGGATTCCAGATTATGACCTTGCAACGAATCTTTGTGAATACTTCCGGTTGACTACCATGGAAGCCCAGAGGATCCTCTCTCAGATAAAAAAAGCAGTGAATAACCGGGCGGAAACAGCCAGACAAATATGTCCGTTGTGGTCTTACTCAGAGGAATCAATGTCGGTGGTCATAAAACCTTCCGTCCTACTATCATTGCTGAACAATTGAAACAATTTCGATGTCGTCAATATCGGTGCAGCCGGCACCTTTGTGATACGAAAACCCGTCACCCGGAGGTTGCTCCTTGCAGAGCTCGAACCAAGGCTCCCTTTTGCCACAACTACCCATTGACATTCCGGATAGTGGAAGATGGTTACTCAGAATCCTCGCCCGGGAGGATCGATTCGTATATGGACTTTACTGCCGTGACATGAAGGTCATTGGATATCTTGGTCAGCTCGACCGTATCTTCGGCGTACCAGTGACGACACGCAACTGAAGTACGATCACCGCGATCGCAAACGCCTTGGATATCGACAAAACCGGTTTCTCGAAAAAATCTCCTTAAAGCGATTACTGTTAGTGCTTTTTCATTAAAATCAGTGAGAAAAAGAAGCCAGGAAAAAAAAACCCATGTAGACGCCCGCACAGGTTGGCTCGAAATTTTCTGACGAAGTTACCTCCGAACAGATGCCCCGGAAGGCGGGACATAAAACTGTCTAGTGCGACCTCCTTCCGGAATTGTCGCCGATGATCGGTTCTTTTCATTCTCATATGAGTGTCTCCGTAAAGGCCTTCAATCGCTTTCCGGGCGAGTTTTAAAATGGATCATGCTGTTTGCTTCCTGCCAATTACACTACATAGGTGAGTAATTAGTTTTTCGGTTAACTTTGCAGTTCACAACCCTGAATAATCAACTCACCAAAAAAAATTATCTTCAATGGCAGAACTTAAAACAAAACAAAACGAAGTTGATGTTCACGAATTCATCAATACATTCGCTGCTTCTCAACAGAGAAGAAGAGATGGACTGGAATTGTTGAAGATAATGAAAGATTTTACCGGATTTGAGCCAAAAATGTGGGGGCCTAGTATCATTGGATTTGGCAGCTATCATTATAAATCGGCAAGAAGTCGTCAGGAAGGAGATTGGCCTTTGGTCGGATTTTCTCCCCGCAAAGCAGCCATCTCGTTGTACATTTATTCGGGATTACCAGAGCAGAAAGAATTGCTAAAGGATCTGGGAAAATTCAAAATGGGGAAAGGCTGTATTTACGTCAACAAATTGAGTGACATCAATTTGGAAACGCTAAAGAGGATTGTGAAATTAACCATTGATTATTTGCAAACAAACTAAACGGTGCGTATCATCCTTAACAAACAGATTAGGACAACATCAAATGTGTAATTGACCTTCGACAGCAACTGCCTGAAGATTTTGAATTCTACAGATCGGTATTTGGCGGTGAATCCATAACCCCGTACCTGATAAACCGGCTGGATGCCGTCCTTCACATCGACGCGGGGTTTCTTGGCCTCTACAAAGAATAACCGCTTCCCTCCCAGGAGCCGGAAAGAATAACCGGGGGCCTTGGTTGCCCCGCCCACGTTCACTTTATCCTCATGGATCAACTCGCGGTAGGCTTCGGCACAGCCATGCGAATTGTCGATATCCTATTCCAGGGCTTTTAAAAACGGATCAATGAAATCGCGCCGGGTTAGGATTTCATTGTACTCAGAAGCTCGATAGGAGCCATGTTGTTCTTCAAACCGGGCGATTAGCGATTGAATTCTTTGGAATGCAGCTTCTTTGGTGGTCATTAGCGAAATATCATACGATAACCAAACAAAGTTATCGAAATCAATCAAAAACCTGAATTCCTTTTATTAAATCCATTTTACCCTTGAACATACCCGAAGTTCCATCAAATGTGTTATGCTTCATCACTACGATCTTCGCAATGACATGTGTTGATGTACTGATGTGCTGATGGGGTTATTCAGGAGTTGTTATTTAGTTGGCTGTTACCAGCTTTTTAAATAGCGTAAGGTCTTTGGTACGGAGACGATAAAAATAAATTCCCCCGGGTAGAGTGGATGTATTGACCGTTATCTCATGGCGGCCCGAAGCCAGAAACTGGTGGAGCAACGGTTGGATCATGACACCGGAAGGGCTGTAAAGTTCCAGTATAACAACTTGTGAGGCAGGCAGAAAGAAGGGGATAATTGTGGAATTCTTGCACGGATTCGGATAATTCTGAAACAAGGAAACCGACCACTTTCCGGAAGGATTTTCAATGCCTGAGATTTCAGGCTTGATCACGCTGAAGTATACATCCTGTCCTCCATTGAACGTTGCTGCCCAGGCAAGATAAGCCCCGGAATTATCCGAGAACATATCGAAGTAGTCACCCATCCGCATCTGCACAGGCCACCCTATATGAGGATCAAAGGATTCGGATAAGGAAAAATTCTCACTCCAGGTATCGCCCCCATCCACAGACCATGCATAATAAAGGTTTGAAAGTAATGTGCCCGGATTTTCCCTGGTATCGAGCCAGGTGACATCGATTCGTCCGTTTGGTGCAACCGATATGGACCCAAACCATTGCCAGGCATCCTGATTCGTGTCGGAATTGATCCTCAGGGGGGAGCTCCAGGATAAACCGCCATCCCGGCTCCTCGAAAACATCAGATCGCAGGGATCTGCAGTGGACTTTCGCTCCACCGAACAAACCAGATATAAAGTACCGGAATATGGGCTGCTTCCTGTGTCAACAGCAATGGTAGCCTGTCCCAGCAACCCGGCCGGATTTGGATTTGCGTTTCCTGCAAACGCAACGATACTCCCGTCAAGATTTAAGGTCGACGAATAATCCCATGTAACGGCCTGTCCCGGTAGTTGGGCATCAGAAGATCTGGCCACAACAAAGTCTTCGTTCTGAGCGCCACATACAAACAACTCTCCCTGCCTGTTAATGGTGGAGGTTCCCCAGTAGGGTTCACCGGGAATGGAGGAGCAACCCTCATAACTGATACCCTGGTTGGTCGAACGGGTAAAGATATCCGGGGAACAAGGTCCTACAGAGGACCAATTGATATAACAGTTTCCGGATGTTATATCAACCGACATCCATTGTTTATCACCACCGTAAGCATAAGTGCCTGTATCCCAGGTTACGCCTCCATCAAAGGATTTGAAAACATCACACCATAGTCCGGAAGTGGATAAAGCCAGGCTGCTAAAGTAGAAATTACCCTCCCCGTCACAATCCAGAACAGGATCTGATCGCAAAACACCCGGATCTATGACTCCGGGGAAGGTCCAGGTTTCACCGCCGGTAAAGGTATAGGCGTAACCAGCCTGTCTGAAATTGCTTCCAATCGTATCAAACTGTCGCCAGCCAATAACCATGTTCCCTGGATTCTTAGGATTGAACGCGATGGAAGGCTCGTTGGCAGCATCTCCCAAAATATTCAGGCCTTGCGCATTCAGGTTGACCTGGACTGTGGAGATCTCACGGGTTGAATAGGTGTATGGAGGGGAGGTAAGATTTCCGGAAGCTGCGGAATACCTGGAATGATCGTAAAGATTCTCCAGGACTTGCTTTTCGTGTTTTTTTCGGACGGACGGATACCCGGTCTGTGCGATAAACTGGGTTGGAATGGCCAGGATTAGCACAAAAAAGGCGAAACAACGCCTGAAGAAGATATTTTTCATAGTTGACAACGATGGATTCTTTTACAATTTTATCATGGGTCGGCATTCGAAGTGAAAATCCTTCCAGTTTTGTAACCGGATAAAATACATCCCATTCGTCAACTGTCCGATATCGATGGTTACCATGTTCGCGGTAAGATCCTTTACTTCTATCATCACTCTACCGGTAATATCCATGATCTGAACTGTCATGTATGGCGAAAATGACTGGCTGGATTCAATCTGTATATGGTTTTTTGCCGGATTGGGATATACCCGTGTGTACTCTTGTTCTTTCGATCCGGGTATCCCGGCGGGATTATCCAGGATGACGTTCTTCAGTTGAAAAAAACTGTTGTTTGTTATTTGATAATGCCTGAAAAGAGAGGAATATGAAAACACGCCAAAGGAATAATACTCCTGGTTATCCGTATAAAACAGGGAACTGCCGCTTTGGCCTGGAATACCCACAGCGTTTGGACTGTTCAAACCCAGGAATGGACCCAGGCAGTCAATCTCTCCATAATTGTAGTAAAGGGTATCTCCGTTGTATATGAGGAAAGGATTTATCGGATTTGGGGCCGAAGGATAGCTCAGCTTATGAAAAACCTTGCCCGTGAAGTAATTTGTATCCTGTGAAAACGCGATACCTATCCAACCCGTCTGTTGACCAATGGGATCAGTTAATTTTAATAAGGCGATGTCATCAGAGGGCTGGTTCGTATAATAGTTTTTGAACAGATAGATCTTCTCAACGGTGCTGGAAGGCAATTGAGGATTGGACTCGCCATTATCATAGGCAGGATATGCCATCAGGCTGTCACATAGCCAGCTTTGTAAAGTGGGAGAAAACAAACAATGCGCAGAGGTGAGTACAAAATTTTCACTAACCAGGATACCGGAACAGTTGTGCTCAAGTGTTCCGTTTTTCCATGCGAACAGCTTAATGGCTGTCCTGATGGGATAGTCAGTCACTTGATGGAACAGCTCTGCCCTGGCAATATCGCTGAAATTCGTCCCCGGAAACAGATTGGATACAGGTGGGGTCAGGCTCAACAAGGTTTGATCTCCTAGGATTCCCACGGAATACAAAGTATGATCAAAGTGAATGGAAGTATCAACAGGGACCGGAAAAATCTCCGTTACCTGTTGATTGAAGATCTGGTATTCGATAATTGTATCCTGGGAAAAAACCGTTTGTACTTCAAGGTTTGCAAACAGAAACAGTAAAACCGTAAATACTCTCATCATCGTAAGTTGTTTATCACATCCTATAACGGGAGAAGCTAATAACTATTGCAATGTTATTTACCGCTTACACTTCAAAATAGTCTTGAAGCGAAAAATACTCTAACTGTATTAAAACAATCATATGCAGAGCATGGAAAATCTGAAATTATCAATTCTGAACAAAGGAGTCAATTCACTTGTGCACTATGGACTGTGTACTGTGATAAAGCTGGTATAAAAATAAGTATGGATGGTCGTGACGAACCTTTCAAATCAATTTCCCCACTGCATACCTAGATCAATAAAGGAAAATCGAATCATTTGTACATTTTTGCATTTATTCTGCAATTTTGTACAAAGCAATAAAGCTTCTTAACAACACAATGAAAACGACACCCGAACACGACCACCGCATGGCAAAGACGGTCTTTGCCACAGTCTGGCCTTATTACATCAAAAAGATTGAGAGTAAAGGCAGAACAGTTCATGAACTGCTTCAGGTGATCGAATGGCTCACTGGCTATGATGAGAAAAAACTGAAAGAGTTGATCGACGAAAAAGTGACCATTGAAACCTTCTATCAGCGGGCCACCCTGAACCCGAATGCACAACTGATCACCGGGGTGATTTGCGGTTACCGGGTCGAGGAAATCGAAAATCCGGTAACGAGACAAGCACGTTACCTGGACAAGTTGATTGATGAACTGGCCAAGGGCAGGAAGATGAAGAAGATCCTGCGGGGATGAATCCTGTTACCAATTTTCACGGATTTTTCTGTCATTTTTTGTACCCTATTTGTACCTCATTGCCGTAACTAACATACTTCGTTTCAAAAATTACAAAGAAAGATTTCTTTGATGCCAGGCCCGAAATAAATTTGACCAGGCAAGAAGGTGGATTTTTATTTTATGAACGCCTGCCTGCGGCAAACAATAAGCGCATCAAAACTACATTGCAACCCGAACCTGTTATGCATTAAATAAAAACCGCTTCGAACACCAGTGAAACCGCTTGGGGCCTGTTCGGGGATAAAAAAAAGTCCCGTCAACGACGGGACCCAAAATCTTAAATGGTTCGAATATTTAAACTATGCAAGTCTAACATTTACTGCATTTAATCCTTTTCTTCCTTCTTCCAAATCAAATGTAACTTCATCATTCTCCCTGATGCTGTCTTTCAGCCCGTTTGAATGTACAAAATACTCTTTTGGTGAATTTGAGTCCTTAATAAATCCGAATCCTTTCGATTCATTAAAAAATTTTACTGTTCCTTTGTTCATGATATTGTGATGTAAATTAAAATGTGGGCGCAAAGATATGATAATTAAACGAGATCCTGCCTTTTATTTTCAAATGAATCGGTTCCGGGCCATGACAATTGTTGTATGAGGTCAGGTGTGTCGGTATTTTTAGTAATCTTGCAAAAAAAAAGAGATGAAAAGACATTTACTTTTACTCGGACTACTAATTTCCTTGTCAGGCTACAGCCAGCAGCTTGTTTTAAAAAGCGTTACCGATTTAAATGATCTTGAAACCTTCCGGTCTTCACAACCCCTTTCCATCCATCATTTAGGAAATGATTTCTTAGTGGGGACCCTCTCAGGCAATATCCCGGAGGGAACGACCGTGTTGAAGCAGGATCCATGGAATGCTGGAGCAGACTATTTCCTGGTATGGCTCCCGGAAGGTAATTCCAAGGCGGCGCTGGATAAACTGGCGGGCAGCAGCAAACTGCTATATTCCGATGAAAAGAAAGCAATTGTGGAAACTGATCCGGCATCTCAACCAGGACCGGAACCTTTCGTACACGGTGGTGTCGTCAGGATCTCCCCTGCAAGCTCCTGGCAGCCTGATGCGATCAGAAGTTTCAACTATGTAATCGACACGTTTCCTGAAATTTATAATTTGATCGCCCTGGTTGATACCGGAGAGTTCATGCCGACCATTCGTCACCTGGAAAGCTACGGCACAAGGTATTGCGAGTTGCCCCAGGCAGTCGAAGCCCAGAACTGGATTAAAGCAAAATTTGAGGAATATCAGGCACTTCAGGTTGAGCTTCAGGATTTCCCATTCGGATCAGGATCCAGTGATAATGTAATCGCAACCTTGCCCGGGAAAGTGACACCCGACCAATACATCGTTGTCGGATCTCATTATGACTCCTACGCATGGGGCGGAAATGCCCCGGGAGCAGACGACAATGCCTCCGGAACAGCTGCAGTCCTTGAGCTCGCCCGTATCCTTAGCCAGTTCGAGTTTGATAAGAGTATTGTTTTTTGCACCTTTTCTGCAGAGGAAGTTGGACTGGTGGGAAGCGAGTACTATGCTTCCCATGCCCAGCAGCAGGGAATGGATATCCTGGGGTATTTCAACTTCGACATGATAAGTTACCGGCATGGAAATGACCCGATCCACACAGACATGATCGCTCCACTATCGGCTTCGGAACTGGTGAATTTTTACAAAGGGGTTGTTGCGATCTATCTACCTGATTTTCAGGTTTATAGCGCGCAATTGTCTGGGGGCGACAGTGATCATACTTCGTTTAACAACAACGGCTATATGGGTATCTTCCCTTTTGAAGATGTTCCGAATTACAGTCCTTATATTCACACAGCCCAGGATGTTGTTGGTATTAGTGTAAACAGCCCTGAAATGGCGAGCACATTTATCCAGGCAAACCTTGCCTCTGTGGTCTCCCTTGCCGTCCCTTACAACCCTGTTGGCATACAGGACAAACTGATAGACAGAACAACCCTTCATATCTTTCCTAACCCGGCTACTTCTCATGTAACGTTAAAATCGCTGGTGAAAGAATCTCAACATGTTAGCATTTACTCCAGCCATGGCCAGAAGGTAATCGAACAGGTGGTGACCGGCCAAATGACGATAGATATCACTTCGCTTTCTGCAGGTGTCTATATAGTTAAAGGTATCTCAACGGCAGGTTCCGCGTTTCACCGGTTAATCATCGGACCATCAAAATAACACATCCCGGGAAGGGATGATCCCTGTTTCAGGAATACTGATCATTTCATCAGGGAAGAAGACTTTTAAATTCAGTATACCTCGCTTCGAACAGTTCTCCATGAACTCCACCCAGTGCATTGAATTCTTCGTCAATTTTTTCCAGCCTGTCTTCAGGTGAGGGGTGGGTGCTCAGAAATACGGGGGGATGCGGCTGGTTTTCCATCATTACAAAGAAATCGCGAAGCGAGGCGGCATCATACTCTGAAGGATACAAATAACGCACAGCATATTTATCAGCAACATATTCATTGCTTCGGCTGTAAGCCAGCAATCCCAGGTTACCGGCCAGGGCTGCGGCCACCTGCGCCAGTTCATTTGTATTATTCCCAAGCAGCAATTGCAGCAGAAGCTCCAGTCCGTATACAATAGTAAGCTGATCAGTAGTGTGCCGGCGGTCGGCATGAACCATTTCATGAGCCATCACCCCTGCAAATTCAGCCTCATTGCCGAGCATCTTTATCAAACCGGTATAGAAATACATGTAGCCTCCCGGAGTGCAGAAAGCATTGATCACAGTATCATTGTTTATGATTGTACATCGCCAGGTAAAAGTCTCCTTGTTGTTCATTTCAGAAGCTGAAGCAAGGATCGTATTCCGAATCCTGTAAAGATGCGCATAAGCGGCAACATTCTGGGATGAATCCAGAACCGTAAACTCCTGCTTGTTGGCCCGGATCTCTGCATCTACCTGTAAACCAAGAGTGATATCATCGCTGACCGAGAAGAGATTGATGTTATCACCCTTTGAACACCCGGTAGTAAGTATTGTGATCCAGGCTGCAAAAACAATCCAGTAAAACCAAGTTAAAGATTTCATCGTTTATAATTTTGATTTCAGTAAAAGTACTAAAAAAACGGAAAATAACAGAAGCTACGGAGCCAGTCGCTCCAGAATCCATTTGCCTTTGAATTGCCTGTATCTGATCCGGTCGTGCAGCCGGTGTTCCCGCCCCTGGAAAAATTCAAATTCGACAGGTTTCACCAGAAATCCTCCCCATCCATCAGGGATTACGGGATCCGCTCTCCGGAATTTCTCCTGTACCTCGTTCCAACGGTTGTCAAGCCACATCCTGTCAGGTATAACCAGGCTTTGAGGAGATATCACAGCGCTTATCCGGCTTTCAATTGGCCGGGAAGAAAAATAGGCAACAGAATCTTTCCTCGGTATTTTCTTTGCAATACCGGTAACCCTGACCTGTCGTTCCAGTTCCTTCCAGTAAAAAAGAAGAGCTGCACGGTTGTTCATTTTCAACTCCTTCCCTTTGCTGCTGTCATAGTTGGTGAAAAAAGTAAAGCCCTTTTCATCAAAATCCTTTAACAGCACCATTCGGCTTGAAGGGAAACCTGAAAAGTTGATTGTAGAGAGCGACATAGCAGAGACATCTTCAATCCCCGCATCTGATGCCTGCCTGAACCAGAGGTGAAACTGACGAAAAGGATCCCGGTCAATTTCTTCCTCCGATAAATACATCTTTCTATACTCCCGTCTTATTCCTGAAAAGTTCATCCAATTTATTTGGAACAAATATAAATAATTTATACCTTTGTACACAATTAATTTTTAAAACCATGTCCAACGAAGTGACCAACTCTGAGTTGCAGGAGATTTCAGGCGGGAACGTAAAAAGTTATACGAATGGTGATGTTACCGTTTACTGGAGGTCTGAAAAATGCATCCACTCAGCCAATTGTATTGTTGGGCTTCCGGGTGTTTTCAAGGCTCATAAGCGTCCCTGGATTGACATGGCAAAAGCTGATTCCGAAGAGGTGATTAAGACAGTTGATTCCTGTCCTTCGAGAGCCCTCCTGTATATGAAGAACCGGGGAATTCCGGCACCTGACCTTGTAAAAAAACCGGCACCTGCAGGAAGTGCCGAAATAAAGATCCTGAAAAACGGTCCTATCCTGATTTCAGGCAACTATATCCTGAAGAATTCTGAGAACAGACAGATCGATGTTGAGACTGAGATAGCAGCCATTTGCAGATGCGGCGCATCCAGGAAGAAACCCTTCTGTGATGGGAATCATAATCGCACCGACTTTTCAGATTAACTGGTAAAAAAGATAAAATTTTTCACTATGATCGTTGGAATTTTAAAAGAGGAGATCCCGGAAAAACGGGTTTCCATGCTTCCCGAAACCGTGGCGGCGCTCAGTAAAATGAATATCACAGTTCTTGTGGAGCCCGGAGCTGGGTTGAGGGCATATGTATCAAATGATGCATACGAGCTTGCTGGCGCGCAATTGACGTCAAAAGAGCAGATCCTGGACCAGGCAGAGATGGTTATCAAGATAAATCCGTTGACAGATTCGGAGCTTCAACTGCTGAAAGAGGGCAAAATCTTTCTGGCCGCATTCAATCCACTCCTGAACAAGGCCTTTGTAAACAAGTTAAAAGAGAAAAAAGTGACCAGTTTCAGCATGGATGTGATTCCACGCACTACCCGTGCACAAGCCATGGACGTCCTCTCTTCCATGGCAACGATATCCGGCTACAAAGCTGTATTGACCGCTGCCCTGCTGCTGCCAAAATTTTTCCCGATGTTTATGACAGCAGCGGGAACCATAAAGCCTGCCAAGTTATTGATACTTGGTGCCGGCGTTGCGGGACTTCAGGCTGTTGCAACGGCCAGGAAACTCGGAGCTGTTGTTGAGGTCTTTGATGTAAGGGCAGCTGTCAGGGAGGAAGTGATTGGCCTCGGGGCAAAATTTGTGGAGGTGGAAGGTGCGATTGATGACAAAACAGCTGGCGGGTATGCTGTTGAACAGACAGAAGAGTTCAAAAAAATGCAAGCACAGGCAATTCATGATCATGCTGTAAAATCGGATGTTGTGATATGTACGGCGCAGATACCAGGGAAAAAAGCTCCTGTATTGATCACACGAAAAACGGTTGAGGAAATGATGCCGGGAAGCGTTATCATTGACCTGGCAGCATCCACAGGTGGAAACTGTGAAATGACAAAAGACAATGAAGTTGAGGAGCACAATGGAGTACGGATCGTTGGAGAATCTTCCTTCCCGGTAAGTATGCCCAGTGATGCAAGCAAAATGTTTGGTAAAAATGTATTCAACTTCCTGAAACTGATGTTTAACAGCAAAGATGAATTCTATATGAATTGGGAAGATGATATCATCCGCGGCACGTGTGTCACGCGAGATGGAGAAATTATCAATGAGAGGGTCAAGTCAGCAATGAACGTATAAACAAAAAGGAAATGGAAGACGTATTAAGATTTTTCTACGATTACAGGGAGGCGATATTTATCATCATCCTGTCGATCTTTTTAGGGATAGAAGTTATCTCGCATGTTCCCTCCGTGTTGCACACGCCACTCATGTCGGGCGCCAATGCAATACATGGGGTTGTCATCATCGGCGCCATCATTGTGATGGGTCATGCCCATAACATCCTGTCCATGATACTTGGATTCATAGCAGTGGTGTTGGGAACGCTGAATGTTGTGGGAGGATTTGTGGTGACCGACCGGATGCTAGAGATGTTCAAAAAGAAGAAAACCAAAAACTAACGGCTATGGAAATGTTCTCCTCACAGATCAGTATTCTTGAAATGTCGTATATCCTGGCCTCAGTTCTCTTTGTGCTTGGATTGAAAAAACTAAGCCATCCGGCCACGGCCCGAAGCGGGAACCTATGGGCAGCAGGCGGGATGTTTCTGGCAATTATCTTTACCATTCTGTTTCACAAAAAAGACGGGGAGCACATTGGAAATATTCCATGGATTGTTGTCGCACTCCTGATCGGATCTGTTGTTGGATGGATGGCTGCCAGGAAGGTTAAAATGACAGCAATGCCGCAGATGGTGTCTCTTTTTAACGGGATGGGTGGAGCCTGTGCCGCATTGATATCACTCATGGAATTTCCGAATATTCCGCAAGACCTCATTATCAGGCACGGAATGTTAAACGGGGAAACATTTACCATCCTGATGGGCTTGATGATTGGAAGTGTCTCTTTCTCAGGCAGTATGATAGCATTCGGCAAACTGGATGATAAGATCGGCGACATCAAGACCAAAATGATGAGGTATTTTAACCTTTCATTTCTGATCCTGCTTCTTGCAATGGTTGTATATATCCTGCTTATGCCTGAAAAGCCGGATATGATATGGATATATGTTTTCGCCGGACTGGCCCTGGTTTACGGAATCACGTTTGTACTGCCCATCGGAGGCGCTGATATGCCTGTTGTCATCTCGTTGCTCAATTCGTTTACCGGCGTGGCAGCTGCGTTTGGAGGATTTCTCTATGACAACCAGGCGATGCTGACAGGCGGAATTCTGGTAGGTTCTTCAGGCACTATCCTGACAATCCTGATGTGCAAGGCAATGAACCGGTCGCTGCTGAATGTCATTGTAGGCGCATTTGGCGGAAGCGCGGCCGGCAGTTCTGTGGGCGGGGATAAAACCGTTAAGGAAATCTCTCTCAGTGATGCTGCTGTTCTCCTGAGCTATTCATCGAAGGTGCTGATTGTTCCCGGTTACGGGCTTGCAGTTGCACAGGCGCAACACCTTTGCCATGAACTGGATGACCTTCTCACCAGCAAAGGGGTTGAAGTAAAGTACGGGATTCATCCCGTGGCAGGTCGGATGCCTGGTCACATGAATGTTCTCCTGGCGGAAGCAGATGTCCCTTATGAGAAACTGACAGAAATGGAAGATGCAAACAAGGAGATGAACAGTACAGATGCGGTGATCGTTGTAGGGGCTAATGACGTGGTTAACCCTGCTGCTGAGGATGACCCGGCCAGTCCGATTTATGGAATGCCTGTGATCAAAGCCTGGGAAGCAAAGAATGTGATCGTTATGAAGCGGAGTATGGCGAAAGGATACGCGGCAATAGAGAACAACCTTTTTTATCACCCCAAAAACAGGATGCTTTTCGGAGATGCCAAAGCTTCAATGCAAAAACTTATTGCCGAAATCAAGAACCTGTAATAACAGTAACGTCGAAAGAAGAGAATGAGAAAAGTAAATACCGGGTGCAGTTGCACGACATGACAAAAGAAGTGACGGCAACCAAAAAAAAGAGTGGGGGCAACCTGATAGGTTGCCCCCACTCTTTTTTTTTGCCGGATTACTCTTTGATCAAACCCTGAGCTACTGAATCAGCGTGAGCAGCTTCAGCCTGAGCCATTGCTATTGAGTCAGCAATTCTCTGCTGTTCTGCCTGTACCATCGCCAATGAATCAGCAACACGGATGGAGTCAGCAATTCTTTTCTCTTCCTGTTCTTTTGCGCTGGGGCCGCAAGCATATAAAAAAGCTACAGCACCAACTACTAATAAGGTCGCAATTTTTTTCATCTGTTGATTGATTTTTGGAATTCTATGCAAAAATACTCCTTTGTTAGGGTACCCTCCAAATTTTCAATGAAATATTTTTAACATTTTTTAACATATCTTCATAACTAACTGGTTATTAGCTAATTTATTTTTTAACAATTCGTGAGAAGTTCCGGTTAAACAACCTATTTGTTTTTATCTCCATACCCGGGATAGTTGACGAAAATCAGTACTTTTGATGTACACTTGGTGAAATGATTTTATGTTGATCCCGTTGGCCGAGCAGTTAAGACCAGAAAACCTGGATGATTACCTGGGACAGGAGCACCTTGTCGGGAGTAATGCAATTCTTCGCAAAGCTATTGAATCAGGAAATATCCCGTCCATGATCCTTTGGGGACCTCCCGGAGTGGGAAAAACCACCCTTGCCTATATCATCTCCAGACAGCTAAACAGGACATTCTATACACTAAGTGCGGTCAGTTCGGGAGTAAAGGAGGTAAGGGAAATCATTTCGAGCGCTGCAAAAAGTGGCGATAGCCCTTTTCTGTTTATTGACGAGATCCACAGGTTCAGCAAATCCCAGCAGGATGCCCTTCTGGGCGCAGTGGAGAAAGGTGTGGTCACCTTCATTGGGGCTACTACCGAAAATCCCTCCTTCGAAGTGATCTCTCCTTTGTTATCACGCTGCCAGATCTATATCCTGAAGGGGCTGGAAGAAGAGCAACTGATCCGGCTGATGGTCCAGGGAAAAGAGAGGCTTGAGCAAGCACTCGGGATCACCATACGAATTGATGAATCCGAAGCACTTTTACGCATTTCCGGAGGGGATGCCCGGAAACTTTTAAATGCTCTTGAACTCGTTTCAACAACCGCTTCCAGGAAAGATCCGGTGGTTGTTATTACCAATGAACTGACCCTTGGAATTATACAGCAAAACCTGGCAATTTACGATAAGGGGGGGGAAATGCATTATGATATCATCTCCGCTTTTATCAAATCAATCCGCGGAAGCGACCCTAACGCTTCAGTATACTGGCTTGCCCGGATGGTCGCCGCCGGAGAAGACCCCAAATTCATAGCACGCCGGATGTTGATCCTGGCCTCGGAAGATATCGGGAATGCCAATCCGAATGCTCTCTTGCTGGCTACATCCTGCTTCCAGGCTATCGATGTGATCGGCTATCCCGAATGCGACCTGATCCTGTCCCAAACGGCTATATATCTGGCATGCAGTGTAAAAAGCAATGCATCATACCTGGCTATCAGGAAAGCGTCCAAAACCTTCAAAACTCATGGTGACCTTCCCGTTCCTCTGCACATCCGGAACTCTCCTACCCAATTGATGAAAAATATCGGATACGGGAAGGATTATAAATATGCTCACGATTATGACAGGAATTTTGTTGACCAGGAGTTTCTTCCCGAGAAACTTTCCGGAACGACATTTTATGAGCCTCAGAAAAATCCAAGGGAAGATGAACTTAGAACCCGGTTGAAAACGTTATGGGGAAAGCGGTACAGGTATTAGAGAAGGATCGGGTTTCGAGGTTCAAAGGTTGAGATAGAATCCGGGCAATGTCGGGGCATGCACCATAATGGAACAGAAGGCAGAATTGAAAATCAAACCAATTCGTCCTTCGAACTGCGAAGCACTCATGAACACTATTGAAAATCAATAAATAAGTGAATAAAATCGAATTATTTGTAACTTTATTTTCATCTATATGTTAATACAGGAGATCCCAAAGATCAGGTACGCTGACAGCGGTAACTTTTTGTTAATCGCAGGCCCATGTGTTGTGGAAGATGAATCCAGCCCACTGATGATAGCAGAGCGGATTATGAGAATCTGCGACAAGTACAGTATTCCTTTTATACTTAAAGCATCCTATAAAAAAGCGAACCGGTCACGATCCGATTCATTTTCCGGCATAGGTGACGAGAAAGCGCTGAAAGTCATTCAAAAAACCGGTGAAACACTGAATATCCCGGTGATCACAGATATACATACGGAAAATGAAGCAGGAATGGCAGCCGGATTCGTTGATATTCTTCAGATTCCTGCATTCCTTTGCCGCCAGACCGAACTTTTACTGGCTGCAGGAAAAACCGGTAAACCCGTTAACATAAAGAAGGGCCAGTTTGTTTCAGCCGACTCGATGAAGTTTGCGGTAGAAAAGATCTACCAGACCGGTAACAACCAGGTGATGCTGACTGAGCGGGGCACCACTTTCGGGTACCATGACCTTGTTGTGGATTTCAGGAATATCCCTGAGATGCAAAAGTTTGATATCCCCGTTATTGTTGATGTCACCCACTCGCTTCAGCAACCAAATCAAACCAGCGGTATAACCGGAGGACGACCCGATCTTATTTCAACGATCGCCCGGGCATCGATAGCTGCCGGTGCCGATGGGATCTTCCTGGAAACCCACCCAAATCCGGCACACGCCCTTTCAGATGGAGCGAACATGTTACGGCTGGACCTGCTGGAAAGTATTATCGAGACCCTAGTCAGGATCAGGAAAGCATTGTAGCGTTCGTCAGTGCTAATTAATGACCACTTCTTTTATGCCACCGGTTGTCTCATGGAAGTTGACCTTCCATTTTGAGGCGGGTAAATAGGTCACTACTCCCAGTTGGTTAATCATACACTGAGTCTCTTCAACAGTTCCATCAGGAAGGGTTACACTCACTCTCGCAAGCTCAGGGATCCTGTAATAAAACCCATGGGTTTTATCCTCCTCAACTGCCCTGTTCAAATACCCTGATACCTGAGTTGTATTACCTACACGCTGAACATTTATAGTAATTGCCCTGCCACCCATTTCATCCAGATCCATAACACCTTTGCCTGTCAGGAACTTGAAGATTGGAATCTCGGTATTGATCTGGTTGGCAAAAGGGATGTACTTGTAATTATAGGAATAGCTCTTTTGGATACTGATACCGGTAAAAAGTTTCATGTATTCCTTCTCCAGCACCTTCAACTGGGTATCCATGTACTCAAGGGTCTCCCGGTTATAACTTACTTCCTGGTAACCGGTAAGCAGGTTAAACCGGTTTTCCTTGATTTTTGAGATAAAATCCGCAGCCTCCCGTGCCTTTTGTTCCGGCGACTTTTCCACCATTGTCCGTTTGAGGATCTGCCGTTCAAGTGTTAGTGTATCGATACTGACCTTCCGGATGATGGTATCCACTTTCTCAAAAACACTGATATCAGCATAGTATTTAAAGATCTCTGGAAAAACATCCTTTTCCGTTAACGTAATCCCGTTATTTTCCTGTAAAATCCTGATTATCCGTTCAGCGGTATCTGAAGCATTCGGAAGAGTACCAAGAATCAAGCCTGACTCACTGAGGTTAAGCAATCCGGCTTGCTCAGACTTTGAAATTTTCTCACCCAGCTCAACGAAGTAATATTGTCCGGGATCCGGTTCGGCCGATGTGGTTATATGTATACCCGATATCTTGTATTCCACAGAATTAGTCATGACCACATTCTGCAATCCAAGATAGCGCAGCGCGTAATCAGCATACGGACCTTTGTAATTCTCAATCCTGTCGATGACTACTTCAATATTAACCACAGTCCGTGGCAGTGCGTAGAAAACACCCTGCTGTGAATTTGGAGCAACAGATTGGTCAATATGGTAAACACTGATCTGGCTCTGAGCAAATCCTGAAAGGACAACAAGAAGGAGCAGCAGGAAGCTCCCATTATTTATTGGATTCTTCATGATATTGAAAATTAGGTTAATTAGCGCATGAACAATAACTCCCTGTATTTTGGGAGGGGCCACAATTCATCATCAACGAGCATCTCCAGTTTATCAACATGGTACCGTATCTTTTCAAAATAGGGGAAAACCTTGAAGCAGTATGCATTGGTTTTCTCCTCAATACCTTCCAGCTTATTGGCCACTTTTCTCTCTTCGATCATGTTGTGGACATAGGTTTTGATTTTATCAACATGTTCTGAAATCTCTGTGATTGTTTCCATCTGGTTGTGAGAAAGTTTACCATATGTCTGATAATCAAGAACCTGTTTCAGGCCTTTCACATTTTCGATCAGGGTATTCTGGTACTTGATGGCAATAGGGATAACATGATTAGTAGAGAGATCGCCAAGTACACGCGACTCGATCTGGATCTTTTTGGTGTAATGTTCCAGCCTGATCTCATAGCGGGCTTCAAGTTCGCGTTTTGTAAGTACATGATTCTCTTCAAACAGTCTCTCAGTTTTCGGGGAGATCAGCGCCTTGACAGCTTCAGGAGTAGTCCTGAAGTTTGACAATTTCCTTGCGGCAGCCTCCCTGACCCATTCCTCGCTGTAATTATTGCCTTCAAACCGGATATCCTTAGATTCAATAACATACTTTTTAATCACCTGGAAGATCGCGTCATCTTTCTTGACCTTCTGCTCGATCAGGCTATCTACTTCCCTTTTGAAGATCTTCAGCTGGTCGGCTACGATCAGGTTGATGGTAATCATGGCAGGTGCGCAGGTATGGGAGGAACCAACGGCCCGAAATTCAAATTTGTTTCCGGTAAAAGCAAACGGCGATGTTCTGTTGCGGTCGGTATTATCCAGTAATATCTCAGGGATCTTCGGGAAATTTTTAAGCAACCCTGAATCGCCTTCCGTGCTGATCCTGATCTTTTTATCGCTCTTTTCAATGATATTCAACAGGTGGGTGAGCTGCGCGCCGATAAAAGCAGAGATGATTGCCGGAGGAGCCTCGTTTGCTCCCAGGCGATGATCGTTGCCCGGGGAGGCAATGATAGCACGGATCAGGTCAGCATGATCATGAACTGCTTTTAGTGTGTTGACAAGGAACGTAAGGAAGCGCAGATTGCTTTTGGGTGTTTTGCCCGGGGATAGCAGGTTTTCACCGGTATTGGTCGCCAGGGACCAGTTGTTGTGTTTTCCCGAGCCATTGACTCCGGCATAAGGCTTCTCATGAAGAAGTACCGTAAAATCATGTCGTTTTGCAACTTTATCCAGCAGGTGCATCAGAAGCTGGTTATGATCCACCGACAGATTTGCTTCTTCAAACACAGGTGCACACTCAAACTGATTTGGAGCCACTTCATTATGCCTGGTTTTCACAGGGATTCCCAGCCGGTGAGCTTCCAGTTCAAAATCCTGCATAAATGTGACCACCCGTTGTGGAATTGTTCCGAAATAATGATCCTCCAACTGTTGATCTTTGGCGGATGAATGTCCAAACAAGGTCCTTCCGGTCAGCATAAGGTCGGGTCTGGCCAGAAAAAGCGCTTCATCAAGAAGGAAATATTCCTGCTCCCATCCGAGGGTAGCAAACACCTTTGTAACATCCTTGTCAAAGTAGCGGCAAACATCTACAGCTGCCTTATCAACAGCAAAGAGGGCTTTCATCAGGGGAGTCTTGAAATCAAGCGCCTCACCCGTATAGGAAACGAATACAGTAGGAATGCATAAGGTTCTGTCCATAATAAATGCAGGGGATGTCGGATCCCAGGCAGTGTATCCCCTGGCTTCAAAGGTGCTCCGGATACCACCACTCGGAAAACTGGAGGCGTCGGGTTCCTGCTGGGTAAGCTCAATACCCCTGAATTTCTCGATCCCGGTCCCTCCTTCAACCGGATCAATAAAAGCATCGTGTTTCTCGGCTGTGGCTCCTGTCAGTGGCAAAAACCAGTGCGTGTAATGAGTGGCTCCATGGTTTATGGCCCATGACTTCATACCCGCAGCAACCTGGTCTGCAACCCTCCTGTCTATCTTGATACCTTTTTCAATAGCATTCATCACCTGCCTGAACGCCTCTTCCGTCAGAAATTCCCTCATAGCGACCTTATTGAAGGTAAGTTCGCCGAAATATTGTGATGCCCTCCTGTCAGGGAACGCTACTGTTTTCCTCGACCGGCACATAGCCGATTGAAGTGCCATAAAACGTATGTTGTCCATGTCTGATACACTTATTGTTGATCAGTCTTATAATTCGAGATTAGAGATCCGCGATTCGAGATAAGAAATAATCCTGCAAATGTAATTAATCCATTTAAAATTAAGAGCTCGAAACCAAACTTATAGCCAAATAACAGTTCATTAGAATAACTGCTCAGAATGTAGCAGAGAACCGGAGAAAGTATTGCAAGGAAAGGCACAAAACGGTCCCTGACATTCCGTTTCATAAAGAGACCGAATGCGTATAGGCCTAACAGAGGGCCATAGGTATAGCCGGCGACAGTAAAAAGTTTATCGATCACGGCCCTGTCGTTTATCGCCCTGAAAAGGACAATCACAACAAGTAAAATCACTGCAAAGGCGATATGTACCAGGTACCTGATTTTTTCTTTTTGCTTTTCTGATAATGAACCCGCCTTGTCCATTCCAAGAAAATCAATGCTGAAAGATGTCGTGAGCGATGTCAATGCTCCGTCGGCGCTGGGATATGCAGCGGATATGAGTCCGATTAAGAAGACCAGTCCGGCAACCGGTCCAAGATGCTGGAGCGCAATGATGGGAAATAAATCATCGGACCGGGCGGGCATTTCCATTCCGGTATCCGCTGCAAAGATGTAAAGTGAAGCCCCAAGGAACAGAAAGAGAAAATTAACGAACATCAGAACAATTGAGAAGGAGAACATGTTTTTCTGGGCATCCTTCAGTGTCTTGCAACTCAGGTTTTTCTGCATCATCTCCTGGTCGAGGCCGGTCATTACAATCGCTATGAATGCGCCACTTAGTATTCCTTTAAGGAAGTACCGCTTATCAGCCCAGTTCCCAAAGAACATAGTTGAATATTCACTATCAAAAACTGTGTTCGTCAGACTTCCAAAAGTCATGCCCATACTTTTGGAGATCAGGTAGATTGACAAGCCAAGAGCAAAGAGCATAAATGTGGTCTGAACAGTATCTGTCCAGATTATTGTTTTTATTCCGCCTTTGAATGTGTAGAGGAGAATCAGGATGATAAATATCAGGGTTGTCACCCAAAAAGGGATTCCCCAAGCGTCAAATACAAAGATCTGCAGAACATTTACAACCAGGAACATACGAAAGGAGGCTCCGATCACCCTGGAAAGGATAAAATAAAACGCTCCCGTTTTGTAAGACCAGAAACCAAACCGGCTCTCAAGGTATGAGTAAATGGAAGTCAGATTAAGGCGGTAATAAAGCGGCAACAGTACCGTTGCGATAACAGCATATCCGATAAGGTAACCGAACACCACCATCATATAGGAAAACTGGGTATCCCCTACCCAACCCGGTACCGACATGAACGTAACCCCTGAAAGTGACGCCCCTATCATCCCGTAAGCGACAACCACCCAGGGGGATTCCTTGTTGCCGATAAAAAATGCGCGGTTGGTGGCACGTCTGGCCGTAATGAATGTAATGACAAACAGGAGCGCCGTATATGCCAGGAAAATTATAAGGATCAGGGACGGGGTCATGATTTGGCGTTGGGTGTATGAGGGTATGAGGGTGGAGAAATAGTGAAGTGGTGAGGTGGTGAAGTTGAGATGGGTGATTGTGGGTGGCGGACTGCAGACTGCAGACTCTGTATGGTTTCAGCAAAAGTCCATAAGTCCGGGAAATTAAAATCTATCAACTTGTGACCTTTGCGCAGGTCGTGCATGGTCCCTGAAAGAAAAACGGTTTTCATTCCAAGCCGGCGACCGAAAAGCATATCTGAGAGTGAATCGCCGGCCATCACCGACTTGCGAAACTGGATTCCAGGGAACTCTTTCCTGGCTCTCAGACCCATACCAACATCCGGTTTACGCATAAATGCCCTGGAGGTTGCCAGGTGCGGGGAATAATAGATCGCATCAATCCGCCCATCCTGCTTTTTTACTTCATTGATCAGCATCGAATGGATCTTCACAAGGGCATCTTCCGTCATAATGCCTTTACCCACCCCTTGCTGGTTGCTGACAACAATGACCGGACCTACCAGTCCTGATAAAATTTTCAGCGCATCCAAAACTCCCGGCAGCCAGATAAACTCTTCCCAACGCTTGACATATCCGTCCACGATCCTCTTATTCAGGACACCATCACGGTCGAGGAACAATGACCAGGATGTATCAATCATCAAATCGCTTAAAATCATCCTGCGCCTGTTTAAGGGTGTCTGGTATCCCGATATCAAGAAAATAGGATTTAGAAGGGAATCCAAATATCCTGGATCTGGTATAATACTTTTCAAAGCAATCTTTCTCCATCGAAAATCTGCCCCTGAATTCAGGTTCCATAAGGAACATCTTTTCTACGATATAGGTACCGCCATTAATAAACCCTGTTCCTGCACCTTCCTTTTTCTCTTCAAATCCCACTATCTGAAAGTTCCGGTTCATTGCCACACGTCCGTACCTGTCTGTATTCTGAAGTTCCCGCAACGCTATTGTAATATCAGCATTATTGCTGATGTGTGCATCCATCATCCCAGCAAGATCTACCCTGAACATGCTGTCACCGTTAATAGCGAAAGCCCTGGTCCCCTCAATTTTCCATAAAGCCAGCCTTATTCCCCCTCCTGTCCCCATCGGCTCTTCCTCTTCGGCATAATCAATCCGCACATCACGATAAACTGATCCGAAATGATTCTTGATTGTGTCCCGCATGTACCCCACCGACAGAACGACATGTGTAATCCCGGACATCCTGAGAAAATCAAGCAGGTACTCAAGAAATGGTTTACCATTTACCGGCGCCATTGATTTCGGCAATGTATTCACAACCTGTTGAAGCCGTGTCCCGAATCCTCCGGCAAGTACGATTGCTTCCATATTTCAGTCGGCAGTTGGCAGTGGGAATAAAGTGGATTCAACAAGTTCGCAGATGATATGTCCGATCATGATGTGTGACTCCTGAATCCGCGGGGTGTCGGATGAAGGAACGTTGATCAGGTAATCGCAGCAATCCTTCATTTTGCCTCCTGACGCACCGGTCATTGCTATCGTTATCATTCCCATGTCGTTAGCTACCTCAAAGGCCCTGATAATATTCTCGGAATTCCCGGAAGTGGAGATCCCGATAAGTACGTCACCTTCTTTGCCGCTTCCTTTAACCGCCCGGGCGTAAACCTCTGCATAGGAATAATCATTTGCCACGGCAGTCAGGTAAGAAGTATTGACATGAAGCGCTTCCGACGGCAGCGGGGGCCGGTCATAATAGAACCTCCCAGAAAATTCTGCCGCGAGGTGCTGCGCATCGGCTGCGCTTCCGCCGTTTCCGCAAAAGAAAACTTTATTCCCGTTACAGAAGGCTTCAGCACACATAAGAGCTACTTGCCTGATAAGTTCGATCTGAACGTTGTCGGCCAGTATTTTCTTTTTAACTTCAATGCTCTCTTTTATTGATTCTGAAATTCGCATACATTAAAATTTAATGTAAAAATACGGTTTTAATGACAAAGGTCCGGGATCCGGGATCCGGGATATAGGATGTGAGATTTAAGGACAATATTAAAGGTATTGAACAATTTCATTTATTGGTTTGCGGTTAAGATGTCGGGTAAAATCTTCAGGTTCTTTTGCCGGATATCCAAGTGACAGATAAGCAACGGGTTCAATACTATCGGGAAGGTCCATTATCCTGGAACATTCCGATGCATCAAAGTTGCATATCCAGCAGGTTCCCAGACCCTGTTCAGCAGCAGCGAGTGTTATATGATCGATGATGATTGAAACATCTATATCTGTATGATCTTTACCATCATTTCTCTTCCAGCCGGTTGAATGATCACCGCAGAAAACAAGAATAACAGGTGCAGTGGCAAACCATTCCCGTTTATAAGTAGGATTCAGTCTTGTTCTTATCTCTCCATCACGGATCACATAGATCTGCCAGGGTTGATAATTTGCAGCCGAAGGTGCAAGCCTTCCGCACTCAAGGATGTAATTCAGCGTTTTTTCTTCTACCGGTCTGTCGCTGTATGCCCTGACCGAATACCTTTTTTTTGCCAGTTCAAAAAATGTCATAGTTTATCTTTTAGGTTTGCTTCGTTGTCATATTCCTTATAACGAACCATCAAACCACAAAGTCGTATAAGGATGCCTCAAAGGCGCTCAAAGGATTTCCGTCCTCGCCTTCGTGCAGAACTTCTTCGCCTTCGTGGTTTGCTTTGAAAATTATATACTCCACGATTTCAGACCTTTACCAGTAAACTCGTACCGTTTGGTTTGCCCTCCGAATTGCCGGAGAGCTTCAATAACCCTGGACCTGGTATTACCCGGGCAGTAGAAAAACATAAAGCCTCCTCCTCCGGCTCCCGATACTTTTCCCCCCAGGGCGCCATTTCGCATTGCCGCACCGTAAATCTCATCAAGCCGTGGATTGGTTATTCCGTCAGCCATCTTCTTTTTATATTGCCAGCCAAAATCAAGGATCTCACCTATCCGGTCAATATCACCTTTCAGCATAGCTTCCTTCATCATGACCGATTGCTCTTTGAGTTTGTGCATTGCCTCGATCGACCTCTCATCACCGGACATTACTTTCGTCTTTTGTTCTTCGATGATGGTACTTGACAACCTGCTGGTCTCAGTATGATATAAAATGAGATTGTGAGCCAGCTCGTCCAGATATTTCTCTTTGATCCTCAGTGGATTAACTATCACTTTATCCTCTTTGAAGAACTCCATGAAATTCACTCCGCCAAAGGTAGCTGCATACTGGTCTTGCTTTCCGCCTGACATATTCAGGTCAACACGTTCAATTTCAAATGCAAGATGAGCCAGGTCATATTCTCCCAGCGGGATGTTCAGCCATTCGGCGAATGCACCGAGAATAGCAACAACCAGGGTGGATGAACTTCCCAGTCCTGATCCCGGCGGAGCATCCACATAGGTTGAGAGTTCAAATGAGAGGGGTTTTTGTGTGTAATCCCTGACAAGCCGGTTGTATATTCCTTTGATCAGGTCAAGCTGTCCGTCCAACGGTAACTGATCAGTGGATCCAAACTCCAGGGTTTTCTTCCGGTCCAGTGTATTGAGAATGATTTTTCCATCCTTCCGTGGCTGGATCGTTGCCATGGCATACATGCTGATCGTGGCATTCAGAATGGCGCCACCGTAAAGGTCTGAGAACGGTGCAACATCCGTTCCCCCCCCTGCAAGGCCCAGCCTCAGTGGTGCCTTACTGCGTATAATTCTATTCTGTTTCCTGTCATTCATGTCATTCGTCATTCATGTCATTCGTTATTCCTGTCATTCCTGTCATTATCAATAACGTCTCAATAGCCTCTGTCATATTCTTCCAGCTATATTTTTCCTTTTCAGTCCTGACAACCTCTGAGAACTCTGCTTCTTTATGCCCGTTATAAAACCGCAAGATGGCATCGGAGATCTCTTGCGCGCTGAGGCTGACGACATACCCTGCCCTCCCGTCGGGAACAAATTCCGACAGGCCCCCGACGTCAGTGATGATCATCGGCTTGTTAAAATGATACGCTATCTGGGTTACCCCGCTCTGAGTGGCTGTTTTGTATGGCTGTACCACCAGATCCGAGGCACAGAAGAAATCCCTTACCCTGGAATCAGGAATAAAATCATTGCTCATAATGACCAGATCCTCCAATCCTTTCTCTTTTATGATTTCCTTGTATGGTCCGGGGTCGCAATAAAACTCTCCGGCAACCAGCAGCTTCAGGTTCAGGCTCCGGAGCCTCGGATCTGCAAACGCTACAAGCAACAAGTCCAGGCCTTTGTATTCCCTGATAAATCCAAAAAACAGGATATAATGACATGCCGGATCTAGGCCTAACTTTTTAACTGCTTCCTGTTTAGGTATCGAATCCCCGAAATGATCGTAAAGCGGATGTGGAATAAAGAGCTTGGGTTTTTTACGATCAAATTGCTCAAGTTCCAGTAAAACAGATCTTGACATCGCGATAAACGCATCTGCCGAACGCACAAAATAGGAGGCCAGCACCCTGTCCCCTGGTCGCTTCTCATGTGGAATGATATTATCGACGATGCAGATCACTTTTGTATGCCTGTTTCTTCGGACAATCCGGCAGATTGTTCCAAGACAGGGAGCCATAAATGGCATCCAGAACTTCACCACCATGAGATCCGGCCTGAGTTTTCTGATCTCATTGCCAGTCCTGATCCAGTTTAACGGATCAATCGAATTCACTTTTGTGCGAATCTCAAGGGATTCAGGACCAGGCTCATCAGAATACTGGGATTTTCCCGGGAAAAATACCGAAGGATATTGCAGGCTGAATGAATAGACGATCACCTCTTTGCCCTGATGATGGTACTCTGTGGCAAGTCGTTCGTTATAAGCAGCCAGTCCTCCCCGAAGAGGATAAGCCGAACCTAGGATCACGATTTTGCCTGGGGCTCCCATTCCTTTATAAAGATAGCTCCTTATCCGAGGTTTTTTTGCTCCTCAATAAGATATGTGTTTCGATCGTGAGCACTCCGGGAGATTAATTCACCAAGAAACCCTGCAACAAAGAGCTGAGTGCCCAGGATCATAGCCAGGAGTCCGAAAAAGAACAAAGGTCTTTCGGTCATTTTATACCCTTCATAGAAAATCCGTTCATAGGCTAGAAACCCGGCAATCCCGAAACCGGCAAGAAAGAGCAGGGTTCCCCATAATCCAAAGAAATGCATAGGGCGTTTTCCAAAGCGGGAAGTAAAGGAGATGGTAAGCAGGTCAAGATATCCTTTGAAGAAACGATCGGGGCCGTACTTCGTTTTCCCATATTTACGTTTCTGATGATGAACCACCTTCTCCCCTATTTTTGTGAATCCGGCCCATTTGACTATTACTGGAATATACCTGTGCATCTCCCCGAACACTTCAATGCTCTTGACTACATCGCTGCGATACGCTTTCAGGCCGCAGTTAAAATCGTGAAGTTTTATCCGGGACATACGACGCGTAGTCCAATTAAAAAAACGGGTAGGAATTGTTTTGGAGACAGGATCATGTCGTTTCTTCTTCCATCCTGAAACCAGGTCATAACCCTCTTCAACAATCATCCTCCTGAGTTCCGGGATCTCTTCAGGGCTATCCTGCAGGTCAGCATCCATGGTGATCACCACATTGCCCGACGATGCCGCAAAACCACAATTGAGAGCAGCGGCTTTGCCGTGGTTTCTACGAAACTTTATTCCTTTAACAGATGAATTGGAGTCTGATAACCTTGTAATTACCTCCCATGAATTATCACGGCTTCCGTCATCCACATAAATTAGTTCATAAGTCAGGCCATTGTCTTTCATGACCCGGTCTATCCACCGGGTAAGTTCAGGAATAGACTCAGCTTCATTCAGCAACGGGACAACTATGGTTAATTCCATCCGGATTGGATTAAATGGACTGGGAGGTCATTGACTTATCCTCCTTTTTAAGGAAGATAGAGGCAATGAGGGCTATAACGGCGCTGATCAGAACCTGGGAAACAAAGCCCCAGATAGTGAGCATAATTGGCGACATGAACGCAGCACTCATCTCCATTGCCCTGTCAATCTCATCTTCAGAAAGCTGTGGACTGCTCTCGATGGTACTCTGCCGGCTCATCTCAATAATTGCCTGAACTGCATCAGGAGCAATCACCGTGAAAAACAAATAGGTATAAATTAATCCAAGAACAGCAGCAAACAATCCAATCAGGAAACTCGTTTTAAAGGCCTGGCCGTACGTCATAAATCCGTTCAGCGACTTTTTCCGGTAATCGAGCGTTCCCCATATCATCCCTCCGATCAGAAATACGTAGCCAATCGATGAAACAGTCCGGTTAAGGAACATGTCGAGGAGATACAGGATCAAGCTGAAAAGGATCATCACTACGCCGGTAATGATGCCATAATTGATGCCATTCATGGCAACTGATTTGGGTTTTTCTTCCATGGTGATTTGTTTTTTTTATCGTACAAGCAAACATACGAAAAAACCGGATTGGAATGGAATCAAATCCGTAAATTTTCTACCTTTGCACCGGGTAAGTCTTATACGACCAGCTCCTGTCTAACTCCCCCAGGTTCGGAAGGAAGCAAGGGTACGATGGTCGAGCGGTGCGATATAATGACTTGCCCTTTTTTATTGCACATCATTGCACATCATTGCACATCATTGCACATCATTGCACATCATTGCACATCATTGCACATCATTGCACATCATTGCACATCATTGCTCATCATTGCACATCATTGCGCATCATTGTATATCTTTGCAGGTCTTGATTTGAATTCGTAAATCGTAAATCGTACATCGTAAATGTTACTAAGGGTTCATCCTGACAATCCCGGAGAAAGGCAAATAAAGATCATTGTTGAATGTCTTCGGGGTGGTGGCGTGATCATATGTCCTACTGATACCGTATATGCCCTGGGATGTGATGTCACGCAGATAAAAGCTGTGGAGAGGGTGGCAAGGATCAAGGGAATAAAGCTGGAGAAGGCCAATTTCTCCCTTGTATGCAGTTCCCTGAGCCAGCTTTCCGATTATACGCGGCCAATAAATAATCATATTTATAAGGTAATGCGAAGAGCATTGCCCGGTCCATACACCTTTATCCTGAATGCCAGCAACAATGTCCCCAGGTTTTTTCAAAGTAAAAAGAAGACCGTGGGGATCAGGGTGCCCAATCATCGGGTGCCTGTTGAAATCGTTGAGCTGCTGGGTAATCCTATCATGACCACTTCCATCCACCACGAAGATGAGATCCTGGATTACCTGGCTGACCCGGAAGAGATCTATGAAAAATTCTGTCACCTTGTGGATATTGTGATCGACTCAGAACACGGCGGACTTATCCCTTCTACGGTAGTTGACTGTACCCACGACGAGCTGGTCATTGTAAGGGAGGGGCTGGGAGATCCGGGAATATTGGAATAATATCCTGATTTTTGGATCCTGAATTTTGATTTAAGGTTTTAGAGTTGTATTTTTGCACGCTCAAACGAGGTTGATTCGCTAGCTCAGTTGGTAGAGCATAGCCCTTTTAAGGCTGGGGTCCTGGGTTCGAGTCCCAGGCGGATCACTATAAATATTGATTAACAGATATTTAAAAGAACTCAGAAGTGGGTTCTTTTTTTATGCCCGAATGATGCTTTGATCCATTATTATCACGTACCGTCTTCAATT
>Ga0172371_10000743_pt1 | contig 51447 bp, 55 predicted proteins | sample Lak12m_FD_114543 | JGI IMG/M metagenome (GOLD analysis project Ga0172371, IMG submission 114543) | Freshwater microbial communities from Kabuno Bay, South-Kivu, Congo - kab_022012_12m | ecosystem: Environmental > Aquatic > Freshwater > Lake | place: Democratic Republic of the Congo: South-Kivu... | reverse complement strand
GAGCTGGCTATGGGACTCGAACCCGCGACCTGCTGATTACAAAGGAGGGAGTAGAAAAATTTTAAGATTTTTTATTGCCATAAAATATTATTTTATAAGTACTTAATGGATGTGCCATTTTCAAAAATATCAGTGAAGTAGTAAATGAAGTAGTAAAATTATTATTAGACATATTTAGCTCTAAAATCATTCGTGATTATTGTAATTCTACTATCCATTCTTTTATAAACTTCATCAGCAATGTTCTCAGGCACACCACCATAAAAAGCCTCGGCAATAGAACCATTGATGCAAGCTAAAGTATCAGAATCCCCACCTATATAAATTGCTTTACGAATTGAGTCCTCAAAGTTTTCAGAAATTAAAAAAGTAAAAATTGCTTGAGGTACGGTATCCTGGCAGCTTTCATTGAAGCGACAATTTTTTCTTAAGTCTTCAAGATCCAAATCTAAATTGTAATCAAAATTCCTTTCAACAAATTCTTTTATTTCAATTTTAGAATTTTTTGTTCGTGCTAGAAATATTGATGCTGCCGTAGCCTGAGCTCCTTTAATTCCTTCAGGATGATTGTGAGTTACTTCTGCACTTTCTTTTGCTTTTTGTAATACTGTTTCCATATCATTGTATGCCCAGCCTATGGGACTTACTCGCATTGCTGATCCGTTTCCCCAGCTGTTATATGGTCTTGGATTCTTAGATCGAGCCCATTTGTGAAACATACTACCGTATCCAGCATTAGGATATCCTAAATAATACTGACGAAGTTTTTTTTCATATGGAATGTCATTTAAGATACTATCAGCTAGAGCAACAGATAAAACAGTATCATCTGTAAATTCAGAATCAGTACGGAAAAGTGGAAAGTTAAATTCTGGCTTAACGTCCGTGAATTCATATACAGATCCTATTATATCTCCCGTTATTGCTCCAAGCATATAATAAGTTAAACCTTTTTGCCTTTGTATTTTTTATTATTTACAATTTTCATCTTTATTAACTGAAATTAAAAGTCTTAATTTCTTCTATCAATTACTTCGTATACATATATACTAATCAAATAATTCAAAATTATCTTTGGCTGTTTTTTTTACAAAGTTACTAAACTTCCATTTACCTTTTTCTATCTGTGCCTGGCTGAGTGCGATTCCTCTATTCCAGCGACTATTTTTCATTCTTGCAGGACCAGCATACCATTTCTCTACCAATTTTTTAACCTGTTTGGAAACTTCAGTTTGAATAATATTGGTACTACTACCAAGTTGAGTTCTAAATGCACCTATCAACAAGTCTGTTAATTGTAATAACTGACAATCTGAGTATTCTTGACAATTCTCTTTTATATGATTACCAGTCCTGTCATCAATAAACACATTTTCACATATAGTACAATATTCTTTTAATCCAGATAGTCTCATTATTATCCTGTCAATATCAACATTACGTTGATAATGTTCATGCCCGTCCAAGTGTAAAGATTTAATGGTGATTTTGTTTTCATTATCACCTAAGAAATGTAAACCTCCTTTTAATGCAATTCTTAAAGAAGTTTCGATCTTAGAAGCATAATCACTATACCAACTGTTATTAAAATTTTTATGATCATCCTCAATCCGGAGTAATATAAATTTACAACCAACTATTGATATAAATTCCTTAGTTTCGACCGATCGTCTACTAGAATTGAAAATAATCTTCCCACTATAATATGGCATAATCTGATTTTTTCTAAATTGAATCAGTGAGACTGCTGCGATAGATAACCAGGATTGTATTAAAAAATATTTTTTCCCTTTTGCCTTTAGACCCTTAAATGTAATGGGGTCTTGAAAACCAAAATTATCTCTGACTTCAAGAATTGAACTCAATAATTGTTTTCTAGTATTACGAGGAACAAGCAATATCCCATGCCAATATCCATCTACCTTTGATTCATCATGATATAAATCGTAGTCCATTGTTATTTCTTTCTAAAATTGTAGAGCATCCGTTTCGTTTTCATTGGTTCTCATATCATATCCTTTTATTCTTTAGTTGAGTTTAATAAACATTGTGAAGTCTAGTAATCCGGAAATTTCTTCTTGCAGTGCTTTTGCTTTTCTAAGCATAGAATTAATATTATATATAATTGTTCTCTTTTTATAGATATTTACTGTTTCGTTAAGGTATCTTATAAGAAATATTTTATCAAAATCTTGTACTATCGAATCTGACTTTATAATATCTCTAATTTGCTTTTCACAGCAAATAGGTCTTATAAATATTTCGAGTGATTTGTTTATACATTCGAATAAAGGGGTTTTCAATTCTATTTGAAGCTTGTTATTTCTTCTAATGAATCGTATCTCAACTTTAAGTACATCTTGTTGAAATAAGTGCCAGTGTTTTTCTTTACATAATAAGTTAAACCCATTATCAGAGGCAAAGAATTTTATCTTGTTGTTAAGTTCTTCAACTCTATCTATGTTTTCAAATAGATTCACTTCTAAAATTTCCTATTTGCAAATGGTAACTTACCTGTAATTTGAAAAAATTGATTTAATAATTTTTCTTCTTTATTTCTGGGCTCAGGTGGATTTCCTGTTGGTAAAACCCATATCTCAAAGTTCTCATTTCCTCTAAGCTGCCAAATAATTTCTCCACCTTTGTGTGGGCCTCTATCCGTAATCAATCCTTTAGAATGATTTATAAGATCAATTAATCTTGACTTAAGTGATCTAGGGGAAGCTGCTCCTGCTAATCCATAGTAAAGTATATCTGCATCCTCTACCCATTTATCTGTGAGTTTTTCAACTTCCCAGGGATGAATTACATTTCCATTAATCTTGGCTTCATCAGGTGAAAAATAAACCGGTTGATAGTCATTGGGTTTCGTAATTGCATATATACCAGATGAATTCAATCCAGCTATTTTAGGAAAATTATTTTTCTGGAGATTCTGAACCGACCCAATATGTATGAATTCCGATTTTATCAGAAATTCTTTTTTATGGACTTTTTCATTTTCAGGAATTTGTTCTAAAGCAGTATATCTATAAACATAATCTATCAATGGGTTATTAGCACGATAATCTCCCCCAGATGGATTATCGTATTTTATTTTGTCAATGACCTGTTCATCACGACCTTTTAACCCCACAAGAGCCTGGTTACGAAGAAATAAATTTGAATAGTTACGCGTTCTACCGTGAATCTGAAATGGTGATACTTCGGATCTATCGTCCTTAATGTAGTTCTTTCTTTTGTTTACCAAATTAGCAATTTGTGAGGTGGGTAAAGGTTTACCAGCTTCTTTTAAGATCTGTACTATTTCTTCGTGTAGTGTCATTTTATTCTCTTTCAAAATTTCTATACCAAATATAGTTAAGGAAAGAGGGGTCAGGATTGTGGCAATGTTGCGGCAATTTATATCGGTTTTATATCAATCATAGTATTTTCTACCACTTGAAAACTCTATCAAAAAAGAATCCTTAGCTTTGAATCCACCTGAATTAGTCTTTCTTAAATTATTAAAACTAGTGGTAAATCTTATTGAGATTTTGTTTGTATCTATTATTATAAATCTATCGTGGTTAACATCACGAGTAGGGGGATTATATTTTTTAAAGTCTTTGAATATTGTTTTACCAAATTCTTTTTTAAGACGATTCTTCACTTTGTTCTGCAATAAATTTAGCTTATTTGGTTCGCAATGAATCTCGACTGCGCTAATATTTTCACACAACTTAAGTAATTTGAAAATTAACTCAGCATCATCATCATACTGTGGATTCTTAAATAAGAATAAATCACAAAACTCAATTTTAGAAGCATTCCTTAGGTATGGTTCAAATAGTCTTAAATCATGAAATTCCTCCCCTGGGGAAATTGTTATGTTCTTTGGAAATCTAAGTAGATAGTTTTTAGAAGAATAGTCTACTGAGTTGAATGATTTTAAATCGTAAAATATCAAATCATCGATATTTTTGTGAACACTGCTTACGCCTAATTTATCTGGAGTTTGGTAAGTAACAGCTAGGAATGGATCTTGAATGCTATTAACCTGTATAGGGTTATATTTGATATTTCGAGGCCCAATTAGATCATCAAATATTCTTTTAATATTTTGGTCATTGATACTTTTACGGATTTCCCTGAGCTCATTTAACCATCTAGAACCATTTTCATTCTTATCTATGTATACTTGATGAAATAGTTCAAGGTTTTCCGTTAGCTTAAAAAAGGATCTTTGTGATTTAACATTTACCCAGTCCTTTATTAAGTCTGCAATTATTTTAGTATTTAGTGCAATGGGCTGCATCAATTTTTCCTATTAATTTGAGCATCAAGTAAAGCATACGCTAAATCAGAAGCTTCATCGAAAAAACCATCAGGCCAGGGTTCTTTAAAGAAGCCGTTGTCTTCCATTTCCATTTTTTTGATTGATGTCGTTCCTGTTTTTTCATCTTTATCAAAATAGTATACAGCAACTCTATCTTTTTCAATTTCGCCTTTAGCAATAAGAACTTGTATTTTCCTGATGATATGTTCACTATGAGTTTCAATAATAAAATTGCGATTTTTTAGTTGCTCGTCGAGAAATATATTTATTAGATTTGCTTGTAAAGATGGGTGAAGATGCAATTCTGGTTGCTCAATAATACAAAGATCCTGGCTAAATCTATTGTGACCTCCCAAAGTTGTATAGGCTTTATAAATGATAGGCAGTAATTGTTTAAATCCAGAGCTTGTATGTGAAAGATTTATTTTTTGTCCGTTCTCAAGTAAGTATAATCCGTAGAGTGAATTTCCAGGCGAAATAGGCTCAAAGATTATTTCCTCGCCTAATTTTAATTCTTTTATATGCTTATTAACAAAATCTTTAAGTGTTTGTGTCAGGTGTGGTTTTTTTAATAAACCAAGTATTCGGTGATCAATGTACTTTGTTCTATCATCAAGATCATATAGTAACCCATAATAAATGTCCTTTCCAAATTGCTCATATTCACATAGATACTGTGATTTAGGCGTTTCTCTGAGGGCAGGTACGTATGAAATATTACCCAATAAATAAGTAATTCTTTGTGGTAATATATTATACAGAAGAAAAAAAGTAAAAATAATATCTTTTATTAGTTTTTCCTTCTCTAATTCATTTAAACCAAGCCAATAGAATTCATACACTCCTGATTTAATAAATTGCGATAAGAGCAGCATTAAAAGTTCAAAATCCTCTGCTATTGCTTTATCTGAATAATTTTGATAGTGTATCGGTGAACCAAAATATGAAGTAGCAAATAGTTCTTTTGCAAAATCATTTTTTTTTGGATCCTCAAAAAAAGAAAATTCTATATTGTGATCTTGGTAGGATTTATCAGAAGCTTTTTTAAAGTAATAGAAACCTCTGAAAAATTAATTGACATTGGTTAAAAATATAAATATAGTTTGCTGCAAAAGTAAAAGGAATAAAAATGCGAAGTAATAAAATAAATAATGCAGATTTGTTTACCAGTGCAGCAAATGATAAGTTCAATAAGCACATAAAAACCCAAAGCAAACAAGCCCTAGAAGTAATAAAAGAGAAAGTTAACTGGGATAGTCTGTTGAAACCATTAGAAAAAGAAATAAACAAACAAAAAGAAAAAAACTCTCCAGCAGGAAGAAGAAGCATAGACTTATTAGTGATAGTAAAATGCTTTATTCTGCAAAGAATATATGGTCTTTCAGATCCGAGACTTGAAGAAGAAATAGCCGACAGACGAAGCTTTCAGATATTTCTTGATTTGAATAGCCTGGATTCAATACCAGATGAAACTACTATTTGCCGCTACCGGGAGATGTTTTCACGTCTGAGACTGGATAAGAAATTGTTTTATCAGTTTAATGAACAACTAAAGAGTATGAATCTTATCTTAGGTAAAGGAACAATAGTAGATGCAACAATAAAACAAGCACAAGCTACTCCACACAGTAACAGAGATAATGATGCAGATTTTACACAAAAGCGAGGTAAAACCTACTATGGTTATAAGGGACATATTGCAATTGATGAAGATAGCGAAGTGATAAAAACAGTTGAGTTCACAAAAGCCTCAGTTCACGATTCAAATCAATTTGAAAGACTAGTTGATTATTCAGAACAAGCAGTATTTGCAGATAAAGGCTATGCAAACAAAAGCAGACGAAACAAGCTTGAGAAAAACAATATCTTCGATGGTATTCTTGCAAAGGGATATCGCAATAAAACCTTGAGTAAAGCAGAGATAAAACTTAACAAATTACTTTCAACAGTAAGAAATAAAGTTGAAAGACCGTTTGCATATATGAAGCGAATCCTAAATTACCAGCGCTGTAGCTATTACGACTTAGAGAGAAACAGATTTGAATTTATTATGAATGCTTTCCTTTATAACATCAGAAAACTGATAACAGCAACAACATAGAATGCTAAATCAAAAAGATTACAATCAATTGCTTTGGATTTCAGAATATCAAAGAACAAAAAGACAATCCCTTAATTGGAATTATCAAAAAATTTTTTTAATAAACTTTATTACTCTTTTTTATTAAATAAGTTAATTTTTCAGATGTCTCTAATATTTATATATGTCCTTTTTATTAACATTTTTTAGTGTTATAGAATCTAATGGCGATTCAAAAAGATTTTTTTGTTCAACAAAATTAAATCCAATAAAATATGTTTCAATTTTTGTAAAAACATCTGGTGCAATTCCTGTCAACTGCATTTCATACAAGGATGTTAAATCAATAAAATTTTGAAGTATTTCAGCAGACATTCTTTTTATAGAATCCAAATTCTCATTCTCCAGAATTTTCGAATCTATTTTAATATCATTAAAATCCTTCCCATAAGTAATAAGTCCAACAGGTAATTTTATTTCAAAGTCAATCTCTTTTTCTTCAAACGAATTCGTATTGATTTCACTAAAAGAAAGAAATTCAAAATACTTCGATTTAAAATATGAGGTATTTACTCTTTCGCTTCTTTGTTTGTCTAATTCTAACTGAGCATTTTGGATATTATGAGAAAGAAATAAAAGTGATTGTAAAAATGAACTTTTACCGGATCCATTTTTACCAAAAATGAATGTTAGGGGCCTGATTTCAAAATTATTGACTTCTTTAAGGCTCTTAAAATTCTTTATACTAATAGAAATATTACTATCTGAGAGCACTACATTCCTCAGTATTAATTTAAAATTATTTCGCCGGCCAATCTTTCAAGCTGGTACCGTTTTGTTATATCAAATGATTTAGCATTATCGGTAATGTAGTTAAATAAATTATATTTACTTCCATTCCAATTAAAGCTATTTATAAAAGCAACTCGTTTATCCCATTCAAGTATTCCATTCAGTTTATAAGTTATGTGTTGTTTTAAATGAAAAGATTTTTCATCGTTACTTTTTTTAATCTTATAAAAAAGATTATTTCTGCTGGAGTCTGCTCGTTCAATTTGGTTTTTGATGTAATCAATTAAATAGTTTTTATCTTTTGCGTAATGATCCTGTTTCCAGTTGTACATATTAATTGGTGCGGTAGCACCGTTAGTGCATACATATCGTAATATAAAATGATTAAATGCTAAAGCGGCGAACCCAGTTTCAGAATTAACGATATCAAATCCAAAACCACATTGATCATTTACTATTGGAGCAGCTTCAAATTTTTTCTTGGTATAGAATCGTGTCATATAATCGTTATGTGAAATTTTTGTGATCTCCAGATCCTTAATAACATCGTAAATTTCCAAATTTGTAACCTCGGAATACAATTTACTTGTTATAGTTTTAGCTTCATTATTTTCTAAATGTATATCAACATTCCAGGCTTTAAAGTTTTGTAAAGTTTCATTTAAGACTTTAATAAAGAGTTCATCACTAATTTTACTTGAAAAATCTTCCGGCAGTTTATTCCATTTTAATAGTTTCCTTAAGAATGAAGTTCGGACTGGATATTCCTCAATTTTATTAGAACTAACTCTTAAAAACAGATTTCCCTTAAGATTTATTAATCCAATTTTCTTGGGTGATATCTCAATCTTCCTTCGTTGCCTGCTTTTAAAGAAGTCCAATACTTCTTCAGCAGGATTCAACTTAAATATTTTTCCTTCAATTGTGTTCATAGTTTATTATCTTTTTCCTGATAATAAATCTATGAAACTATTACCCCCGTAAGATTTTGGCAATGTTGTGGCAATAAACTATCTACTTATCCTAATCTTTTCTTTTAAAGCTCTAATGCCGTAAAACTTTGCACCACGATTACCCTCATTGGAAATTTCAAACTCATTTGATAGAGTTTCGTTATCTAACTCTGCTCGAATTTTTTTATTTGCTTTGGTTACATTACCTCTGAATGTAGTCAATAATAAGTCTACCCCATTTTTCAACATTTTTCGAAGAGGATCCCTCATTGATTCTAAATCTGGATAACTTTCTTCGTGATAATAATATATCTTTTCCAGAAAATTTACGGGAGCAAATATTCCTGAAAATTTTTCACTGCCTAAATCATCAGCAACTCTTTCGGCAAAATATCTGTAATAAGAAAATTCCATTGGCGCCAAATTGATTGGTACATTTCCAATTTTTAATTGACCTTTTGAAATATCAATCACAGCTACTGGTATTAAGTCTTTCCTAATATTATCGACCTCTTCTTTTAGTCGAATTATTTTCGGTAATGATGTATCTATCAGTATCGGAATATTTTCAGATTTACCAAACTTAGGATCTCTAATTTTAATTAGGTTTAGCTTATTTGTTTCGGAAAAATCACCAGATTCAGATAGTAATATCCAGCAAACTTGCATAGCGGGTGTACCCGAAGAGATTGCAGCTGTATATCGTATTTTTTCAGTCTTCGTTAGACTATCCGTGAACTGCTTAAGAGTTAAATAAATTTGATTGTGGTCAGTAACATCTTTGATTGGTAGTTCTTTTATCTCTGTTTTCTTTGTTAGTCTTCTCTTTTTAATTTCTGATCTTATGTACTCAGAAACTGTTTGATAATTGACGTCTTTACTACTTGATTTATTCCAAAGAAGAATTACTTCATCAAATTGCTGATTTGACAAGGCAGATAAAATGGCGCCATCATTCGGGCCCTTAAGTTTACCTGCATCATTAGTGCCAACGAAAGAGAGAAGAATATTTTTATTTAGTTTCATAATATCTTTCGATTAATTATTTGCCTAACCCACCAACTCAGTATGTGTATTGTATTTTTCGGAGTGTTGCTAAACGTGACTAAACTTTACAATCAGTCTCAAACAAAAATACTTAATTGATTACATTAAGTCTAACATTTTCTGATTCATTATCTTCTAAAATTTGGAATAAGAACAGTAATACTAACTAACTAGGAGTGTTACTATGTCTTTCACGATAGGGGCAGATCCTGAGTTGATCTGCCACAGAAACGGTCAGTTTGTTCCTGCACATAATTTTTTCAAATCTAATTCTTCGTTTGGTCTTGACGGTTGCGAATCAACCGCAGAGATCCGTCCAGGTTTTTCTGAATCCCCTATTGATCTAACATCAAAGATTTATCAGATATTAGATTATGGTCACGACAAAGCGCCTGATCTTGAGTTTATATCTGGTCATTATGTTAATGATTATTCAATAGGCGGTCACACACATTTTTCTATCGACCCACTTCCTGAAGTTATCGATGGACTGGATATTGTTTTAGGTTCTCTTAGTAATTGCATTGATGATAAAATGCAGAGACAAAAACGGGAACGTTCTGGTTATGGTAAAAAAGGTGCTTACAGAAGAAAGAGTTACGGTTTTGAATATCGCACACCAGGATCATTTCTTCTATCACCATCTGTTACATTAGTTCATTTTACTTTATCAAAGCTAACTGTTGTTGGAGTTCTTGAAGACAAAGTTGATTTCAATGAGTTAAAGAACAGGCAGCATTCCTGCACATTTCTAAAATCACTTAAACATTCATTACATACAATTCCGGATGATTGCAGAGAAGGACTTAAAGAACTTGATACACTTCTTGGCAAGAGACTTAACTGGAACCAGGACATACTTCCTAACTGGGGATTAAGGAGAGCAGCATAAAATGCACTGTCATAATTGTGAAGAAGAACTCCGTGATGATCAGGTTCGTTGGGCATTTGAAGAACCTTACTGCGAGGACTGCTTTGATAATATGTTCAACTACTGCTGCAGATGTGATGGAGTGATCTATCGTGAATCAGCTCATTATAATGATGAAGGTGATCCGTATTGTTCAGATTGTTATGAAAGTAATTATGATGATGATGCACCGGATAATCCTGATGTTAGTGATAGTGACAGAGAACTTGTTGTAAAACTTTCAAGAAGTTGGCTTCAAGGGAAGATCGAAACACGAAGACCACTGTTCATAAACGATAAGGATATACTGCTTAGAACGATCAAAGACAAAGTTGGGTTGGTTGATAATCCAATTTATTTATTTGGTCTAACAGACAGAGATGAATATCAATTATCTGTAAGTGCTGATCTGTTTGAAAAAGTTCAATCCTTCATTCAGCTTAATGATATTAAAGCAATTGTTGTATCCAGTCCCGGATGTAACAGACTTGGAATATCATTAACACTTCGTAAGAATAATCAGAAAGAAATAATTGATCTGATTAAACAGATCACCACAGTACAAGAACTGGTTCCCGCCTAACAATTAACAAGGAGTAAAAATATAATGTGCGGAATAATGGGTTATTATTCCTTTGGGAAGACTATACCCGACAAAGAAAAAATTACAAATATGTTTTCACTTTTAGAATCCCGCGGCAGAGATGCCTCGGGATACGCATTTATAAAGAATAACAATTTGGTAGTTAACAAAGCTGCCATAAAATCATCAGAGCTTGTGAAGACAGAGGATTGGAAAGAACTGGTTCTCCCCTCTTCAATGATTCTTCATACAAGAATGAAAACACAAGGATCAGAAAAGAATAACGCAAACAATCATCCACTGTTCTCTAAGAATGGAATTGCAATTGTTCATAACGGAATCATATACAATGACAAAGAGATCTTTGGAAAGAAAGAAAGAGATGCAGAAGTTGATTCAGAAAGCATTCTCCATCTTCTATCAATGAAAGTTAAGGGTGATAAAATCAAAAGATTGTTTGATAAAGTGGAAGGATCTTTTGCTGTAGCTATGCTGGATAAATATTTCCCTGAAAGATTAGTTCTTATCAAGAAAGATAATCCTATTGATCTGTATTACGATTCAAAGGACGATATACTTTATTTCTGTTCAGAACGAGAAATAATGCAGGAAGCTTTATCAATAGAAAAAACTACTGTACGTGGATTTAACCTGGGAGAAAAAGATTTTCACTTCTATGAGATGCATAACAACTATGCATTATTCATAAACAGTGAAGGTGTTGAAATTTATCAGAAGTACCATCCATCAAAAAGTAAATGGTTTGATAGAAGATATCACTACTCAAATACACCAGAGGAAATGATAATTGAATGTCCGTGGTGTTTTTCACAGACAAACTACTATGATGGTAAGTTATTCAACAAATGCGAAATATGTGGAATGGGGATAAACGAGGAGGATCTATATGTCATATAGTCCACAAATAAAAGGCGATCTTATAAGAAGATTGTATCAGCTTAAACAAAAAGAAAAGCGACCGATGACACGACTAGTAAACGAAGCTGTAATAGAATACTTAGAAAAAAAGGAGAAAGATAATGATAAAGAAAAGCAAAGATATTTTTGAATCAATAGCTGATTTAGTTGAAAAGGTTCTTAAGGAAATTTTTGGAGGTAAGAAATGAAAGGATGGTTAGGATTGGTTTTTATTGTTGCTGAAGCAATCGTACGAATAATTATCTGGGAAAATGATAAATGAACTTCCTTGATGAACTTTTAGAGGAAGCTGAAATAAAAGAAGAGGAGCAGACTGAGGCTTATTTCGATCTGCTCTTACTTCAGATAAAGCAGCTTACTAAACAGATTGAATACAACTTCTCACAGAGTGAGAAAGAATGTTCTATGATTAACAGTTTTGTCTTTCATAAGAATACACAGCTACAGGAAAAGATCAGATGGTTAGAGATGAAGCTTGAAGCTTTCATAAAAGAAAAGAAAGAAAAAACAATCTCTCTTCCTAATGGAACACTTAAGATGCACAAGAAACCGGATAAAGTAGAGATAGAAAACATTGATCTGTTCTTGAAGAAAGCAAAACCGGAGATGCTTACTGTTGTTCCTGAAAGTTATAAACCGGATATGAATAAGATCAAGAACTACATCAAATCAAAACCTGTTCCTCCGGGAATAAAAGTAGTTGAAGGAAAAGAAGAATTTAGTTACAAATTAAATGGAGTAAATGATGGCAGAGCGGAAGAAACTGGAACTGGAGTTGAACAAAACAATGAGCTTAGAGTTGTTGTTTGATGAACCTATGGTAGGTCAAAGCAGATTTGGTGAGTATTACTTGTATGCAGTTAAGAATGGAACTGATCAGGAATATTCATTCTTTGCACCGACAGAAGTGAATGAACAAATCAAATCACTTCGCAAAGGAGAAAGATTTGAGATCACAAAGCTTGCTGAACAGAAAGGGACAAAAATCCTAACCAGTTATGTTGTTAAACTGCAGAAGAAGAATCTTGAAAGTCCTGTAAATGATATAAGCAAAAACTGCAACGATAATTTCTATGAGTTAATGTTATCTTCCTGCAAGGATGCAGTTAAGATCCAGAATGAATTAGGAGGATTGATGGATGCAAAATCTTTGGCTGTTACTTTATTCATTGCTAGAAGTAAAATAAATCAAAATGGTTATGCCGGTTAAATGTCCGGCATTTTTTATTAGTAGAGAATGATATGAAAGAAATATATGGTTTTAATTATCAGCAGTATGGAAATTGTGGACAATTTGCTTTATTAAATGCTTTGCTGCTATTGGGTATTCCGGTTACAAACAAACAAGCTCATATAAAAACAGGAATCACGATTACTAAATCAACTTTCAGTGGAACAGATTCTAAAAATATTGCAAAGGGGATAAAAAGTTTTAATTGTAAAGCAATAAAATTTCATAGTGATAGTGAATCAGAAACAAAAAAAGAGATTGACAATTTTCTAAGTAAAAATATACCGCTGATAATTGGCTGTGAAAATTATGATCATTGGGCAGTGTTAGCAGATAAAAAGGATAACAAATATTATTGGTTGGATTCAGCTGATGAAGATATTATTGGATTATCAGACTGGGATGAAATTGAAGACTGGATTAAATATGAGGATGAAAATGATTACAAATATTTCTTTATTGCTGTTAAACCAAAGAATTCAGGTTATTCAATTACAAATCTTAATCAACTGTATAAAATAAGTTATAAGAATGAAGATCTGTTTTTTACTTGTGGCGAAATGTTGCAAGACTTGCTGGAGATATTTTATTTTAATGATAAAACAAATTACTCAGCAGGAATATTGCTCAACCAGTATAAAGAAATAATAATAGATGGTATTTGCAGATTATATTATTATGCAGATAAAACTGAGATAGAAAAGTTATTCAATGATTATTTAACAATTGCTGAGTTGTATAATTTGAAAGTTGATAAAGAAATTAGAGTTCAGGCTTTAATTGAGTTTACAATTTTATTAACATTATGTTTATTTGAGTAAGGAGCGAAAGCTCCATTACTCATTTATTGTTCTACATTAAAAATTGCTATAGGGGTTCTTTCAAAAAATTATAAAAAAAAACTGTCCAACTCATTGGCGGGGTACCAATTTATTTGAACCTGATCTGGTTGCTTCTGAGTAGGAACCAGCAATGCCGGGGTGGGTATTAAAATATCGGCAAATATGAAACCGGTTGTGACTATAAAAACTGGTCAACAGATATATTTTTGGTGTGTAACCTTAGAATACGAAAACGGGGTCCGCTGATTGGGGTTAGCCCCTGTCTTAAAAATAGTAACTATAGTTGCCCTCGTACTTATCTTCGATTTCACTGAAAGAAATTCTTTCATCCCTAATAATTCCATTTTCATCAAAAGCAAAAGAGGATAAAATATTATTAACTCCAGGATGCAATCCGGCGACTGGCAATACTCCAGCAACAAAACTCACTAAAAGTTTATAAAAATCTAAACGACTTAATAAATCATTCTGTGGAAAAGATATGTTGAAATGTGCACGTAGTTCTCTAGAATAATTTAATATGTTGTCAAAAAGAGGTCCAAATAATGGATGATATCCATTCCTTAAATGAATAAAATTGAACTGTAATAAATAATTGAACTGTGATTCACTCCATTTCTGGTCATCTGGAAAATCTTTATGTAATTCTAATTGATGAGCGGGTTCGTTATCGTGACCACAATGAACGTGATAAAGGCAAGGCAGTCCATCGCTTTTATAGCCAGCGATATGAATGCCACATACCTTATCTTTCCAAGGTTTGCTAAGTTTTTCCAATTCTTTATTTAATTCTTGAGATAATTTATTGCCAATACTTTCAGGTGTTTCATTTTCATTAATAGTATTTTCTATAAAATCATTAATCCAATAGTCAAGCCTTTTATCTGGTAGGCTAGCAAATCCCCACATTGAAATACCAACATTTGCTTTTGAGGAATACTGAACTTTAACTGCTTTGGGATTAACATCCCGTTCTCCGTTGTCATTTGTGGTAGTAACGGCTGAATCTCCAACCATTACAATTCCCACCTTAGAAATATCACTAACGATTAATGTCATATTGTAACCCTTATTAAGTGGCTAACGGCCTTGTGCCTAATCCGCCGTAACGATTAAAGCAATAATTAATTATCTATTTTTTTATATAAGCGTTTAAACCAATAACCACATGTTTGCCATCAATTACACATTCTGTGGTCACGTTGCCGTGCGTTGTTGCTACCACTAATGTTTTGCCAGATGCACTGGGAGTTGGTGCCTGCATATCAATACTGATGATGAGTTTTCCATTTTCTATTTTGACTTCCATATTGTTCTTCTCCTTTAACTATTTATTTACTTTTTTATTACGCAAATGCTGAATGCGAAAGAAGCGGTCGGCTTGAGTTGCTTTTTAGTCCTTATTTAACATAATGAGCTAAAAAGGATGCGCCTACAAAGTCACCCGACAAACTAAAACCCATTTTCTGCGGACTTAATATCCAATAGATTAATTGAGTCTATCTTATCTCTGTGTATGATAATGCTTAGTTTTGCTGGGTACTTGAATCTCATTTCACTGATTCTAAATGTCCATAGCATAATTTTAAGAAGATCTTCGTCACTGATATTTTTATGTTCTTTTATGCGCGTTATGCCTGAGCCAAATACTGGAACAGACACATTTTTTTGCGCGTAAATCCTATTAACGTTATCCCAAAAATTAATCAAAAACTCCAAATACTGGGGCATAGTGATTACGGCTCTATTTTTAAGATCAAACTTTGAAAATGCAGCTAAAATATAGTCATCACAAACGCAGACTGTCCCAAGCTTATATTGGGTTGACTTTCCGTTCCTCTGCACATCTGTCTTTATAATTTCGTCAGCTTCAAATTCAAATCCATTTATCAAGTTATCAAGCTCATCGACTGATTTTGAAAATTTCTCATTGATAAAAATTCCGTTAAGTGACTGCCTAGAAATAATTTTGTCGTCCACTTGGGTATCAAAGTACTCATTAAATGCGATAGCCTTGAATTCTGGTTGCTGAAATATATCCCCGGTTTTTATTAAAACCTTACTCCCCTCAATGGTCAGCTCAACACTTTCTAAATTGTTAGATCTGTACCACAAGCAGGCATACATACAAACAAGAAATAAGAAAAACACACCACCAGCAATTAACTTATAGCAATCGGGTATATCGACAAAAATTAAGATAAGGGATAGCAACGTAGCTATTATTGATATTTTTTCTAAAAACTCCTTACGAACTCTCCTGTCAAATATTTCAACCTTCATCGCACTACTCCATTAATCAAATTAGTTTTTGTAGATGTATATATCCGCTGACTTCTTTGTGCCCAACATAAACCCTTGGTTGTTAAGTGCTGTTTCTATAAGGTCTTTTTTCATCGGAATATGTAAGGTTGGAACCTTGTCCATAGAATTTTTGAAAATCGGCAATTTGTCCCATAGATTCTTTACCTCTTGTTTAAGCGACCCATTAGACAACAGACTTTCTTTGCTGTCATAGTCAGGATACACAGCAATTACTGGAAGGCCTAACGTATTTATTCCGTAATCAATCTCCTCCCTTAATGCTCGCGAGCTAACCGTTTTATCACTTAATAAGAGTACTATATTTTTTGAATACCGAAGTCGTTCACGTAATCTAGGCTTCAATGTAGATTCCCAATCACTATTATCTCGAACATTATAGGTTTTATCGTGTGAATCGACAAATGGAAAAGAGGAATCTTTCCCTTTCCATGACCTTAATAAGTTGTAATAAACAAAATCCTTTGTTGCATGAGCCCCCAAGGCACTTTCAGTAAATGGCTCTGCTACGTAGAACGCGCAATAATTCCCGTTTGATACTGCCACTATAATTCTCCTTTTTATGTTATTGAATTTCTAAGTCCACTAGAGGCCTGACGACGTTGCGCTTAACCCGCCGTAGCAAGTAAGCATTATTTATTTTTTGTATTAAAAAGACCCAGCACATAACATAAAGTCAGTCCCCCGCTGGTAAGGCGGTATTAAGGAGTATTTGAAGTAGGATTGCAAAGCGTAAGCATCAATGCAGTTGTAAATTAAATCATTATTCATAAAACATCAATCAACTATTGGTAATTAAATAATATTTTTACTTACTTTCGATTAATCGTTAAGGTGAATTATGAAGTATATAATAATTTCATTGCTCTTATTATCTGGATGCATTCAAGAAGTAAAAGAAGAACCAAAAATTGAACTTGATGCATCATTAAATATTACAAAAACAGAAGTAGGTTTTAATATATATTCAAACACAGGTGAGTTGATTTTAGAATACACGAAGCAAAATTACGATAGCGTTTCGCTTGTAACACTAAATGTAATTTATCAGACAGCCAAAAAGTCTTATAACCGAGAAACATTGAAGGAAGCTGGGAAGCATACTATTAACCTTGATGCTTCAGATATTTCAAGTGGGATGTATATTTATAAATTACAAAGCATTAGATTTGTTCAGAATAAAAAAAATAATTTTACTTAAATAAGAATTTATTCAAACTTCTCAGCATGGAGGTTTTTATTTTTTTAATTATATCTTATTGGAGAAAAGGTATGAAACATAAAATAATTCTTACAGTTGTTTGTATGATAATATTATCATATTCTAACTTATATTCATTTGACGGTGAGAGAAAAGGTTTTATACTCGGTGGAGGAATTGGAGCTGGCTACCTTTCTAATTCAAGTTCCTATGATTCTTATTCAAGTACCGACAATAGAGGTGTTTTTTTAACGAACTTCAAAATTGGTTATGCGCCCAGCAACACTTTGGAAATTTATTATATAAGCAAGGTATCATGGTGGGGTGAAACAGATATAACTTACACACTTGGCCTTTCTGCAATAGCAGTAACTGTTTACACCGACTCAGAAACAGAAACTGGGTTATCCATTTCCGGTGGGCTTGGATTATCCGCACTGAGTGCGCCATTTGAAACGGATGTAGAGTCATCTAGCGGATTTGGTGTCTTTGGAGGCGCCGGTTATGAATTCGCTAATCACTGGACCGTTGAGTTAGATGTGCTTTACTCATCAATTTCAGATGAAGGAGCAGATTTAAATTCCTTCGGAGTACTATTAACTGTGAATGTTCTTGCATTTTAAAAAGTTGCAGAACTAAGAAAATTATTTTATATAAATAAAAATTAATGAATAATTTGCAGGTCAATGTAATAAATAGAGATGTTGTGGCTTTAAAATTAAAAGTATGATTTAAATTTGAAAAATATGCGCCTATTTATCTCTACAATAGTTTTCTTATTTCTCTCCTCAGCAATTATTTGCCAAACTATTTCTGGCTATGTATTTGATGAGCAGCATCAGCCATTAATTGGGGGAAGCATAAGCATTCAAGGAACTTACATCGGTGTTGCTGCAAATAATGACGGGTTTTACCTATTAAAACTGCAGCCTGGAAATTATAAAATTGTTGTTTCATATATTGGCTACCAAAGCGATACGGTTAGAGTAGAAGTAAAAGCAAATCAAAACTTGTATAAAGATTTTGTGTTAAAATCCGCTTCAATTGTTTTAAGCGACGTCTATGTTTTTTCAAAAAAATTTAATTCTGCTGAGGAAATAGTACTGAATGCAATTTATAGAAAGGAAGAATACTTATCAAGGATTAAGAATTATGAGTACAGCGCATATTCCAAAACAGTTTTTATTCTTAAACCCGATAGCAATAAAGAAATAATTGGCGGCATAGCAGAAATACAATCAAAGGGATTTTTTCAGACACCAAATTATTTTCAAGAAATTATTTTAGCAAAACGGCAGACAGCAAACTTTTCTGAATTATTTAATATTTTTTCATCGGGTAAAATAATTTCAATATTAGATGATATTTTGATTATTGACGAACTTAACGTGATTAGTCCGCTTAATAAAAATGCACTTGATTATTACGAATTTGATATGATTGATACAACTTACTTCGGCTTAAAAAAAGTATTTAATATTTTCCTAAAACCAAAAAATAATATAATCCCTTTATTTGAAGGAAGAATTAGTATTATTGATGACATCTTTTGCGTGGTTGATGTTAAACTTGATGGTGGTGATAGAGTTAAATCAACTATGAAGTGTGATATTCTAATTGAGCAAACTTTCCGAGAATTTGAAAACTATTTCTGGTTTCCCGTACAATCTAAAATGTTTTCCAGCTTAGATATGGGCTTACCCAATGTAAAAAAGCTACACATCACTCAGCAGAATAATTTTACTAATTATATATTTAACAGCCCATCATTTGAACATGAATTTAATAGATATTCGTTAGCAAATGCTAATCTAAATGAACAAACAGCCGATAGTATTTGGGATGCAAACCAATATATTGAGCTCTCGAAGAAAGAAAAAGATGCTTACCATTCTATTGACAGTTCAATGGCGGTTAAAAATTTTTTAGTGAAGTTTATGATTAATCTTCCTGGTCTTTATCTAAAAATTAAGCAGATGCCAATAACTGAATTATGGGATTTTTACCGCTACAATAGAGTTGAAGGAAATTATTTAGGTTTTGGGCTTATGTTTAATAATTTGTTTGGAATTTCAAACGTTAAATTAGTTGTCGGATATGGATTTAGTGACTATATGCCAAAATATGATATTGAACTTAATCAATTTGTGATCACTGAAAAACTGCAACTCACTTTCTCCTTTTTCAATACTATAAAATTATTAAATGAATTTTATAACTATAGAAAATCTGATATTACTTTTCAAAAAATAGTTTTCAATAATGATTATGCTGATTATTTCTATTCCAAAGGATGGAGCTTAGGATTAAAATGGAATATTAGCAATGCTCGCACGTCTCTATCATTTTCACATAATTACGATTATAGTGCAACAGTTAATGCTGATTGGTCGCTTTTTTATAAAAGTAAATTACAACGAAATGGTGTACACATTTTAGAAAGCACATACGATCATATCGATTTTTCATTTAATTACGATGACAGAAAATATTTGGATTATGGCTGGGGATATATTCAAAATGATGGGGAAAACTATTTTAGGTTTGGGTTAGATTATGAAATAGCACCGAAACAAATATTTAATAACGATAATAGTTATCAACAAGTTTATATTTATGTAAATCCTTTTTTTAAGTTAAAGCCATATGCCAATCTTAATATTACGGCTGAATATGGCTATCTAGAAAATGATGAAGTAATTCAGAAAAATTTCCACTTACCAGGGGCTTATGGTTCATTTGGAAGCCCCTATCTATTTCGCACCATAAAACAAGATTCTTACATCGGTAATACTTATTTGGGTATCTACGCAGAAAATAATTTTAAGAATATTCTCTTTAATTTGATTCCTCTTGAATTTCTTAAAAATTTGAAATATGATTTATATTTATTCGGTAATTATGCCTGGATAAAAAATAAAAATTGGTCAAATGGATTGGATCCAAAATATTCTAGTAATGATTTTTCGGAATTTGGATTCGGAATAGGAAATATATTGCTGTATTTACGTATGGATTTTGCCTGGAGGATAACACCTGAACAAGATAAGAATTTCTATTTTAATATCAGCTCAAAATTTTCCTACTAATTTTAGTTATAACGATGCAACTTCATTTGATAAATTAATTTCTGTAAATTTATAACATATGAATTATTCACTTTTTATCTTTATTAATTACTTTGGCAGACTCAATTACTAAATAATAATTTACTAATCTCTTTAATAACAAATGATTAAAATCGGAAAACGTAATCTTCTTCTTAATGATTTTTATAAAATTATCTTTGGTCGAGAAAAAATTCAATTAGAATCTGAAGCTGTGAAAAAGGTAAATGAGGGATTCCTATTCTTATCAAAGTTTATCAATGGTAAAATAATTTATGGAATAAATACCGGTTTTGGCCCAATGGCTCAGTTTATTCTTGATAATGAAAATAAAAAGGAACTACAATATAATTTAATAAGAAGCCACTCTGCCGGTACCGGCAATCCAATTCCAAATGATTACTTAAAATCGATAATGCTGGTAAGGCTAAATTCTTTAGTTCGTGGATATTCCGGCGTTCATCCAAGCACCGTCAATATTTTAAAGCAATTTATTAATCAAGATATTTATCCTTTCATTCCAGAACATGGAAGTGTCGGCGCAAGTGGTGATTTAGTCCAGCTTGCTCATCTTGCACTAACGCTAATTGGAGAAGGTGAAGTGTTCTATAAAAACAAATTAGTGCCTACAAAAAGAATAATGAAACAAAAGAATATCCAACCACTTCAGATTCATATTAGAGAAGGGTTGGCTCTAATTAATGGCACTTCGGTTATGACAGGAATTGGCATTGTTAATTTGATCTTAGCAAAAAATTTGATCGATTGGAGTATTGTTGCATCTTCAATGATTATTGAAATTGCTGAAAGCTATGATGATTCATTCTCCAATGAACTGAATGTAGTTAAAAACCACTATGGGCAAAATAAAGTTGCTGAAGTGTTAAGAAATATTCTTATTGATAGTAATTTGACAAAAAAACGACTCAACTATCTATATAATGGGAATATCTCACGAGAGGCTATAAAATCTAAGGTCCAAGATTATTATTCCATCCGATGTTTACCTCAAATAATAGGACCAATATTAGACACTATCATATCTGCTGAGAAAGTTATTTCTGACGAACTAAATTCCGTTAGTGATAACCCAATCATTGATTCAGAAAATCAAAATGTTTTCCACGGTGGCAATTTCCATGGAGATTACGTTTCATTTGAAATGGATAAAATAAAAATTGCGATTACGAAACTTTCGATGTTAATGGAAAGGCAGCTAAATTTTCTTTGCAACGATAAGCTAAATAATAAATTACCTCCATTTGTTAACCTTGGTAAACTAGGTTTAAATCTTGGTATGCAAGGTGTTCAATTTACTGCTACATCTACAGTTGCAGAAAATCAAACATATTCATTCCCAAATTATGTTCATAGTATTCCAAGCAATAACGATAATCAAGATATCGTGAGTATGGGTACCAACTCCGCTCTTATATCTAAAAAGGTGATTGAGAATTCGTTTGAAGTTCTTGCTATACAACTAATTGCAATAATCCAAGCTGTCGATTATCTTGGCTTTAATAAATCATTATCAAAATACAATCAAAAGATATATGCTGATTTGCGTAAGATTGTACCGATTTTTATTAATGATTCGGTCAAGTATAAAAATATTGATAAAATTAGAAAATTTATTTTAAAGAAAATGTTATATTTAACTTAAAAAGCACCATTTTTAAGAAATAAATTGACCAGTTTACGAACTCTATGGTCAACTATCGACTTGGTTTATTAGATAAGGATAATCTAAATATGAAATATGCATTGATTACAGGTGGTTCGCGAGGAATTGGCAAAGCTATTTGCCTAAAACTTGTTCAAATGAATTATCATGTATTAATCAATTATCTTAATAATCGAACCGAAGCTGAGGATACACTTTCCAAAGTAATTGAGTTAGGAGGAACCGGCGAGCTGTTGAGGTTTGATGTTTCCAATCAAACTGAAGTCGAAAAAATTTTGGATGATTGGAATAGTGATCATCCTGATGAATACATAGAAATACTTATTAATAATGCTGGCATTCGTCAAGATGCTCTTTTGGTTTTTATGAGCAACGAACAATGGACTAATGTTTTGAATACAAATCTTAATAGCTTTTTTTATATAACACGGACTTTATGTAAAAGAATGATAACCAATAAGTATGGAAGAATAGTAAATGTTGTTTCACTTTCTGGGCTAAAAGGATTGCCTGGACAATGTAATTACTCTGCAGCAAAAGCTGGGGTTATAGCTGCTTCAAAATCATTAGCACAGGAACTCGGTAAGAAAAATATAACTGTAAATTGTGTGGCTCCAGGATTAATAAAATCAGATATGACAAATGATCTTAATGAAAAAGATCTTGTACAAATTATTCCAATGAATAGATTTGGTGAACCAGAAGAAGTTGCAAGTGTTGTTGCATTTTTAGCCTCTAAAGAGGCATCTTATATTACAGGAGAAGTTATTTCAATTAATGGTGGTCTCTATACTTAAGACATTTTAAATTTGGCTTGAAAATTGATTACACTTTATTTTAATATTATTAACTAAAATTTCTTTTTTATGGCAATTAATAGAGTCGTTATTACTGGTATGGGAATTTATTCTTGTATTGGTAAAAACTTAGAAGAAGTTAAGAAAAATCTTTTTTACGGTAAATCTGGAATTGGAATTGATCCTGAAAGAAAGGCGTTAGGATTCAGATCATCACTCACCGGACTCATTGAACAACCGATGTTAAAAGGTATATTACCAAGACGACTAAGGGTAGGTTTAGCTCAAGAGGGAGAATATGCATATTTATCAACTGTTGAAGCTCTCAAGTTGGCAATGATTGATGAAGAGTTTCTTGAGAAAAATGAAATCGGAATCATATTTGGTAATGACAGTTCTGCAAAAGCAGTCATTGAATGTGTTGATACTATGCGAGAGAAAAAAGATACAATGCTCATAGGGTCAGCTTCTATTTTTCAATCGATGAATTCAACCGTAACCATGAATCTTGCCTGCATATTCAAACTCAAAGGAATAAATTTTACAGTAAGTGCAGCATGTGCAAGTGGTTCTCATTCCATTGGAATGGGATACCTGCTAGTTAAAAATGGATTGCAGAATATTGTAATTTGTGGCGGCGCACAAGAAATAAATGCATACTCCATGGGAAGTTTTGATGCATTAAGTGCATTTTCCATACGCGAAGATTCTCCTGCCAAAGCTTCGCGCCCATTTGATAAAGACCGAGACGGACTTATACCAAGTGGTGGTGCGGCTTCATTAGTGCTTGAAAGTTATGAGTCTGCAATAAAGCGGGGAGCGAATATCCTTGGTGAAATAGTCGGATATGGCTTTTCATCTAATGGAGAACATATTTCTCAGCCAAATGTAGAGGGCCCTGTTCGTGCAATAAAAATGTCGTTAAATGAGGCTAATATCCGGGCAGACGAAATTGATTACATTAACGCTCATGCAACATCGACCATCATCGGAGATGAAATAGAAGCAAAGGCAATTAATAGTATTTTTAATATATCAAAACCATATATTAGTTCTACAAAATCATTAACAGGCCATGAATGTTGGATGGCAGGAGCTAGTGAAGTTCTTTATTCAATACTAATGATGAATAATTCTTTTATTGCACCCAATATAAATTATGAAAATCCTGATGAAGAATCGTCTAAACTAAATATTGTCTCACATACAATAGAAAACAATATTAATACTTTTCTATCAAATTCATTCGGATTTGGGGGTACTAATTCAGCAATCATTGTAAAAAAATTTAGGTAAAAGTTATGACCAGGGAAGAAATAATTCACCAAATTAATATTCTTTTTGTAGATGAATTTGAAATAGATGAAACCAATATTGGACTATCTTCAAACCTTTTAGATGTTCTGAAAATTGACAGTCTAGATCTTGTAGATTTAGTTGTGATTATTGAGAAGAAATTTGGTTTTAAGATACAGGCAGAGGATATGGCAGCAGTAAAGACCGTAGAAGATTTTTACAGTTTTGTCATCGATCGCGTGGATCAACAAAAGCAAACAGGAGGATTAAGTATTTAATACTATTACTTGATCTAAGAGCTATTTATTTAGTGTTATTAACTCAGATCAATTCTTTAATTCATCATGTTCAATATAAACATCAAAATTAGAATTTGTCATGGCAACTTGGGACGGAAAGACTAGAGGAGGCAAAACTGGTTATGGAATTTTCATCTTTATCCTCAAACATTTTAATATCAGCGTCGCATATTTCGTTCTGAGATTTGTTGCGTTCTATTTTATTTTATTTGCACCTAAGGCTTTTAAATCCCTTTTTTATTTCTATAATAAACGACTAGGGTTTGGATTTATCAAATCTATGACTTCCATTTATAAAAATTATTTTAAATTTGGACAGATACTTCTTGATAAAATTGCTCTGATGGCGGGCAAAGATAATATATTCACCTACGATTTCACTGACGAAGTACATCTAGCTAGAATTATTGAAGAAAATACTGGGGGTATACTAATAAGTGCGCATGTCGGAAGCTGGGAAATCTCTGCAAAGTTATTGAGCCGTTTAAATGGTAAATTCAATATTGTAATGATGGATGCTGAACATGAAAAAATAAAAGAACAGTTATCTAAAGTTGCACAGAATAAAAAATCAACGATAATATTAGTTAAAGATGATTTGTCGCACGTTTATCAAATTAATGAAGCATTATCAAATAAGGAATTTATCTGTATACTGGGGGATAGATACATAGCAAATAATAAAACAATAAGCCATAATTATTTCAATGAATCGGCTAAATTTCCTTATGGAGTTTTCTATCTTGCGGCAAGATATCATGTTCCAGTGTTATTCGTATATGCAATTAAAACCAAAATCAAGCATTATAAATTCTTTGTCACTACGCCTAAATATTATGATTCTGGTATGGATAGTACTAGTATTGATGAAACGGTAAAAATTATTTTAGATGAATATATTGAAAATCTAGAAGGTATTCTAAATAAATATCCTGACCACTGGTTTAATTATTTCCATTTTTGGGATGGCACTAAATGACATCTAAAAAAATAATCGTACTTGTTTCAGCTAATCAGTTTAAAGAACCATATCCAGTTTATCCAATTGGTCTTTCATACATATCAACATATTTTCAAAAACATAATAAGGATTTTGAAGTTATTATCTATGATATGAACATGAATGGAATGGATGGATTAATAAATACCTTGATTGAAAATAAACCAATGTATATTGGAATATCATTGCGTAATATAGATGACATAAGTTATTATGGACACAGATCATTTATAAATGAATTTAAAAGAGTTGTTGAAACAGTGAGAACGCAAACGGATGCCAAAATAATAGTTGGTGGTTCTGGCTTTTCCATTTTCCCAATAGATATTTTTGAATTACTTAATGTAGATTTCGGAATTATTGGAGAAGGCGAAGAAAGTTTTAGCCATTTAATTTTATCACTACTAAATAATGAGAGTTATGAGAATATAGAAGGTTTGGTGTATCGAGTCGCAAACAAAATAGTATTGAATAAAAGAATTTCATCTATAAAAAGTTTAGAGTTGAATTTCGATGATAACCTTGTTCCTTACTATTGGGCAAAGAGTGGGATGCTCAATATCCAGACTAAACGTGGTTGCCCACATAAGTGTATATACTGCACCTATCCATCTATTGATGGTGAAATGGTCAGGACATATGATCCAGATGAGTTAGTTCAGTCGCTGCAATTGCTTCAGCAAAAACATAGTATTGAATATGTTTTTTTTACCGATTCAATTTTCAATATTAAAAATGATTATAATAAACTTCTAGCACAAAAAATTATTGATAGCCGTTTAAATATTAAGTGGGGTGCATACTTCACGTTGAATAACTTAGATGAAGAAATGCTTTCACTTTATAAGCGGGCAGGCCTTACTCACATTGAGTTTGGAACTGATTCAATTTCTAATGCACAATTAAAAAATTACAGAAAACATTTTACAGTTGAAGATGTCATTAATAAATCCAGATTGTGCAATCAATTAAAAATAAATATTGCACACTTTCTGATATTAGGAGGGTACGGTGAAACTGAGGAATCATTAGAAGAAACATTTAAGAATGCAAAAAAAATTAACGATGCAGTTTTCTTTGTATATATAGGGATGCGCATTTATCCAGGAACAATTTTGTCAAAAATCGCAGTTGATGAATCCGTGATTAGTAAAGATGATAATTTGCTAGAGCCGAAATATTATATATCAAAAAAAGTTGATATTGCCTCAATAAAAAGAAGAGCTTTGTTAACTGGTAAACGGTGGATTTTCCCAGACGATGACCTGAGTGAAAAAATGAATAAATTGCGCAAAAAAGGATGGAAAGGGCCTCTGTGGGAATACGCAAAATATTGATTGATGACTTAGAGATTCTCCTTGAATTGATGTTACAGAGACCGCCTATGCTGATGATTGATAAATTGTTAGAATCTGATGATAAAATTACTAAAACTAATTTTTTTATAAGGGAAACTTGTATTTTTAGCCACGAAGATGTACTAACTGAGCCAGGGTTGATCGAAAACATAGCACAGACCGGTGCGGTTAGAATAGGATACCACGCAAGCATGCAGAATAAAAAAATACCATTAGGTTTTATTGGTGCAATAACTAATCTAAATATTTATTTTTTACCGGCAGTTAACACTGAATTGGAATCAACAATTTTTATTGAATATAATATTTACAATGCTTCTATAATTAAAGCTAAGGTTGAAAACGAAGGAAGAATAGCTTGTGAGTGTGAAATGAAAATATTTATATCTGAAGATTAAAATATTTTAGTTATTATACTTGACACTTGATAAGTTTAATTAAAAAAAATATCTAAAATATTAAATATAGAGTCAAAAAATGCAATTTAAATTATTAATAAACCGAACCAAATTGAATGTAAAATTTAGTGAAGTTGACTCACTTGGAATAGTGTGGCATGGGAACTACATACGGTATTTGGAAGAAGGTCGGGAAGCATTTGGGGAAGAATTTGATCTGAAGTATTTGGATATATATAAAGGTGGGTTTATCACTCCTATTGTGCAAATTCAATTAGATTATAAACTCCCTCTTGTTTACGGCGATTCCATGATTATAGAAACAACATATGTTGATTGCGAAGCTGCAAAAATGATTTACAATTATAAAATTTTCCGTTTAACAGATAATGCTCTAATAATATCTGGTAGTTCCACCCAAGTATTTTTAAATTTAAATAGGCAGCTTATGTTAACATTACCTCCATTTTTTCAAATATGGAAGAAGAAGCATGGTTTGTAATAATTTTATGCTGAAAAATTAATATGAATAGTGTTTATGTTATTGCTGACAATATTGTCAGCCCGCTTGGATTTAATACATCAGAAAACTTTGAAAATCTTGTTCTAAATAATTCAGGCATTAAACTCGTTGAAGATCAAAATCTTTTTCCAACCCCTTTTTATGCATCTAGTATTAATACGGATGAGATCGATTCTCATTTCGGGGAAATAAGTTCAGCAGGAAATTATACACGCCTTGAAAAAATGATGATCTTATCCATTGACAATGCTCTGCAACAAAGTAAAATTAATGCTCATGAGAAGGATTCAATTATCATTATCTCAACAACTAAGGGCAATATTGATTTGTTGAAGGGCTATGATAATAATATTAAAAACGAGCGGGTTTATTTATGGAAACTCTCTGAGCAAATAAAAAACCATTTTAATTCACCAAATGAGCCTATAATAATTTCAAATGCTTGCATTTCTGGCGTGTTGGCTCTTATATATGCCTCAAGATTACTCCAAAATTCTGTCTATAAAAATGTAATAGTAACTGGTGGTGATATAATTTCTGAGTTTGTTGTTTCGGGCTTTAAATCCTTTCATGCAATTAGCGAAGGTCCTTGCAAACCTTTTGATGTAGCAAGATCCGGGCTATCTCTTGGTGAGGGAAGTGGTACATTAATTCTGTCAAATGATAAAAAATTAACAAGCAATAAAGATGTAATTTCATTTTGCGGTGGGGCTAGCACCAACGATGCAAATCATATTTCTGGCACATCACCCTCTGGAGAGGGATTATTCCTTGCAATAATTAGTACATTGAATGAAGCAAAAAACCATTCTGTAAATTCTATTGACTATATCTCCGCTCACGGCACTGCAACACTTTATAACGATGAGAGTGAAGCCCAAGCATTGAGCCGAGCTGGCTTAGAGACAGTTCCAGTTAACAGTTTTAAAGGATTTTGGGGTCACACCCTAGGTGCAGCGGGAATAATAGAATCGATTGCAGCATTGCATTCTATGAAAAAGAATATTTTGATTAATTCATTCGGTTTCGATAAACTCGGTGTAACAAAAAATATTAATTTAATCAAAGGTTCAAGAAGAAAAGAAATTAATAGTTGTCTTAAAATAGCCTCGGGATTTGGTGGTTGTAATGCGGCTATAGCATTTAATAAATTATGATTAAAACAATAAAATCTTACTGTTCAATAAAAAATAATAAAGTCATTATAAATGGTCGGGTTGATCCCCCTATTTCGATTGATGGTCCATTGGATAGTTATTTAAATGAAATATATAGATCTAAACAACTAAATTATCCAAAATATTTTAAAATGGATAATCTTTGCAAGCTCGCTTTTCTTACTGGCGAGTTGTTGAAAATGGAGGATAATCTATTCGGTATTAATCAAACAGAAATTGGGATTGTTATTTCTAATTCGACTGGGTCATTGGATACTGATTTAAAATTTAATAGTAGCATTGAAGATAGGCAGAATTACTTTCCAAGCCCCGCCATTTTTGTTTATACACTCCCAAATATTATGATTGGAGAATTATGCATCCGTCATAAATTGATGGGTGAGAATGCTTTTTTCATTAGCAAAGAATTTAATCCTAAAATAATTTGTGATTACATCAATATTTTATTCGATTGTGAAAGACTTCAAGGGTGCATTACCGGATGGGTGGATGTAAATGAAAATAATCATAATTGCATATTGTTCTTGGTTAAAAAAGAAGAGCTAAATACAGGACAAATTATTTTTAATGAAAATACGATATTAAAACTTAATAATGGAGAATTTTAATTTTGGAAAAACTAATTGAAGATTTGAAGAAAGAAATAGTGAATAAATTGAGACTTGAAAACATTCAGTGGGATGATATTGTAACAGATGATCCGCTTTTTGTTGAAGGTTTAGGTCTCGATTCTATTGATGCTCTTGAACTCATGTTGATTCTTGAGAAAAAATATGGAATTAAGATAAATTCCATCGAAGATGGAAAAAAAGTACTATATTCCATAAAAACAATTGCAGAATTTATTACTGCTAATAAATAATACTGGTTTAATTTAATGCAAAGGGTATTTATTACTGGAGTCGGAATGATTTCTTCAATAGGAAGAAATGTTAATGAAACATTTTCTTCACTCAAAGCATTGAACTCTGGAATTTCAGAACTCACTTTGTTAGAGACAATTCATAAGAATCTAATTCTTGCCGCTGAAATTAAATTAACTGATGAGGAATTATTCCAGCTTGCTGGAATAAAACCACAAAAGGGATTTACACGTACAACTTTACTTGGAATTATTGCCGCAAAAGAAGCTGTTCAATGTTCTAGGCTAAATGACATTTCTAATCGTCGGGTTGGGTTAATCTCAGCTACCTCTGTTGGTGGAATGGATAAGACTGAAAAGGTTTATTTCAATCTGCTAAATGGAAAATCTGATTTTATCTACGCAAGCACTCATGACTGTGCTGACAGTACAATAAAGATTGCTGAAGTGTTAAAAATACGAGGACATATTTCAACAACAAGTACGGCTTGCTCTGCTTCTGCTAATTCTATTATGGTTGGAATGAGAATGGTTCAAAATGGTCTTTTGGATAAAGTTATTGTTGGTGGAACAGATTCGTTAACTAAGTTTACACTTAACGGATTTAATTCATTGATGATATTGTCGAAAGAAAAGTGTAAACCCTTTGATGATCAACGCGATGGTATTTCTTTAGGTGAAGGTGCTGGGTACTTGGTACTCGAATCCGAAGAAGTAGTCCTAAAAGAAATGAAAAATATTTTATGCGAATTAAAAGGTTATGGAAATGCTTGTGATGCTTATCATCAAACAGCAACATCTCCCGAAGGAGATGGACCATATTTGGCAATGAATAATGCACTACTGTCAAGTAATCTTTCTAATAAGGATATTGATTACATCAATGCTCATGGTACTGGTACTACTAATAATGATTTATCTGAATGCAAAGCAATGGAAAGATTATTTGATTGTAAAATTCCACCATTTAGTTCTACAAAAGGTTATACTGGGCATTGTCTTGGAGCTTCTGGTGCAATTGAAGCTGTGATATCTTCGTTGGCAATAACTAATAAGATTATCTTTCCTAATCTTAATTTTAAGCATAAAATGAGTGAGGTTGATTTTTCTCCGACTTTGGAATTAAAAGGAAATGTTGAAATTAAAAATGTTTTGTCTAACTCATTTGGTTTTGGAGGCAACAATACAACTTTAATTTTATCGAGGTGTTAAGTTGAAATTTTTCATTAATGGTGTCGGACTCATATCGCCCCAACAAAATACTTTCGATGAAACTTTCCTTAATAATATTTCAGGAATTGAAAACAAATATTATCAAAACAAAGAATTAAATTATAAGGATTATTTAGACCCACTCGTTTATAGAAGATTAAGTAGACTAATTAAAACAAATTTGGTTTCAGCTAAGATGTGTCTTAAAGACAGTTTGATCAATAATCCAGATGCTATTATTGTTGGAACTGGTTTAGGATGTATCGAAGATACAGAGAATTTCTTGATTGGAATGCTTGAAAATAATGAAGCACTTCTATCACCAACACAATTTATGCAATCAACGCACAACACAATCAGTTCTCAAATTGCAATTCTGTTAAAATGCCACGGATACAACAATACATTCACACATAGATCATTTTCTTTTGAGCATGCACTACTTGATGGTTGTTTGTTATTAAAAGAAAATAGACATTTTAATATTTTGATCGGTGGTACCGACGAAATAACAGAAAAACTTTATACTATAATTGGGAACATCGGATTAACAAAAAACAATAATAGGTATAAACAAATTGCTCCTGGAGAAGGAAGTATATTCTTTTTGCTTTCTAATAATCAGTCAATAAAATCTAATGCAGTTGTAAGGGGAATTTCGACTTACCATAAACTTAAAGGTGATAATTTAATTGTCGAGAGTTTCATTTTAGAGGCATTAGAACAGGCTAAAATAAATAATAGTGAAATCGATTTAATGATTTGTGGGAATACAGGAACTCCAAGATTTGATAAGATCTACTCATCAATTGCTGATAAAATATTTCCGGGAGCAACAATAATCCCATATAAATATTTATGCGGTGATTATTTTACTGCATCAGCCTTCGCTTTAGCACTAGCAATTAATATTATCAAGTATCAAAGAATTCCGGATGGATTAGGATCTTTTGCAAATAATAAGATTATAAATAATATTATTATTTATAATCATGACAAAGAAATAGATAGCTCACTAATAATAGTAGGCAAATGTTAAAATTCAATAAAATAACATTCATCTTTTTAGTTTTATTTTTAATCGCAATAACGTACGATAGTAAGTACGAATTATCTTTTCTTATATATATAATAATTTTGTCAAGTTATTTGTCTTTTCTTATATATGGTTCAGCAAGAATAAATTCAAATTTTTATGTGGAAACACTTTGCAAGGCTAAGACTAATAATAATGATATTGCAATTTCTTTTGATGACGGGCCAGACAAATTAAGGACAGAAAATATTTTAGAAATCTTGGATGAATATAAAGTGCAAGCCGCCTTTTTTATGATTGGGAAAAAAGTTAATGAAAATAAAGAAATTGTAAAAAGGATTTATAATTCATCGCACTTGATTGGTGGGCATTCATTTTCACATTCAATGTTTTTTGGATTTTTTTCAACTCTACATTTAATTAATGAATTTAAGGAGACAGAAGATTTGATCTTTGACTGCATAGGGAAGAGGATTCAACTATTTCGACCTCCGTTTGGAGTTACAAATCCATCATTAAAAAAGGCAGTTAGGTTTATGCACTATATTTGCATTGGATGGAGTGTAAGATCGTTGGATTCTTCACAGAAAGGAACGCAAAAAATTCTTTCAAGGATAAAAATTAAATTAACTCCTGGTGCAATTATTTTGCTTCATGATACAACGGAAAATATAGGTGAACTTCTTCGAGAATTATTACTCTACTTAAAACAAAATAATTACAATGTAGTCAGATTAGACAAGTTATTATCAATTAATGCTTATAAATAATGTTAATACAATGGAGAAGTGGTGAAAGAAATAATAATTAAAGTTTTAATAATATCAATTGTGTTTTTATTTAATCAAAAACTTTTTGCAGATAGTACCGATTTCAAAATTATGAAAGACCCAAGTACCTTTATAAAGGAAGTTAGCAAGTCGTTTCAAACTATATTTTCAATTGAAAGTGATTTTGTTCAAAAGAAACATTTAAGTTTTTTTGCGGATGACGTTAGCTCGAAAGGTAAGTTTTATTTTAAGAAGGATAATTTACTAAGGTGGGAATACACTTCACCTATAAAATATATTATGGTGATGAATCGGGATATGTTTTTCATAAAGGATGAGAATAAAATAAAAGAGTTTGATGTGAAATCGAATAAAATGATATCTGAGATCAATGAAATAATGATTGGATGTATAAAAGGTTCTATACTTAAGAATGATGAAAGATTTATAATTTCATACTATGAATCCGGCTCTAAATACTTAATAAAACTAAAGCCTTTATCTGAAAAGATGAAAGAATTCTTACAGAGAATTGAATTATATTTTAGTAAAACAGATTTCGCCCTTATGGAGTTGTGGATGATAGAAAATTCTGGAGATTATTCAAAAATATCTTTTCTAAACAGAAAAATTAATTTAGATATTTCCGATGAAAAATTTAATATTAAGTAGTTTTCTAATTCTAATATTTTCATGTTCTACATCCTATCTTAACAATTTTACGGAGATTGATGTAAGAACATTAAATGACTTTGAAGTAAGGGCTATTTCTTTAAATAAATACGATGATATAAAATTTATAACTGATGTTGACGCATATGGCTATAGTATTTCCGGAATATTGATTGTTAAAAAATTTTCTGATGGTTTTTATAAAGTCGGATTTTTAGATCAAATTGGAATTGTCCTTTTTTCTTTTGAAATCAGTAGAGATGAGTTTAATTTGATTTATTGTATTGAGCAATTGAATAATAAAAATATGATAAAAGTTTTGGAAACCGACCTTAGGATAATATTATTTCCGTCTATTCCAATTGATGAAGTTAAGGTGTTTTCTTCAATCGACTCTGGGGAAAAAGCAATTAATCTTATTAATGGGAATAATGATCTTTACTATTTTATTGACGACTCCCAAATCAAACTTCGTCAGATTGATTATACTCAAGATGATAGGCTTATATTGAGTATTCAATTTCACGATACAAGAACAAGTAATTTAAAAAATATCTATATAAAGCATTATGATTATCCATTAGAAATAAAATTAGAAGAGTTTGTTGATGAATAGGGCTTTTTTGATAAACGATTTCTTTTTTATTAAAAATTTAGAGAAAGTAAGTTCGGAATTTATACGATCAGAAATAATATTAAACAAAGAACACATAATATTTACTGGTCATTTCCCTAATATGCCAATTGTTCCTGGTGTTTGTATGATTCAAATGATCAAAGAAGTACTATCATACTATATTGGAAAGGATTTGTTTTTAACATATGCCGAAAGTGTCAAATATCACTCTCTTATAAATCCACAAATAGATGGTAGATTTAATTTGGATATAGAATTTAGTGAGCAGGATGTAACAAATATTAAAATCAAATCAAGGATATTTATAGAAACAAAAATATTTATGAAATTATCTGGCACATTAAAAATTATTAGTTGAAAATTGTAAAAGGAAAGATGCCTGAAGTAGATAGAAATAGTGCTAACGTAATCGATTTGTTCAGAACTGAAAAATGTTGTGTGATAATACCTACGTATAACAATGATAAAACCCTTGCAAAAGTAATAGATGATACCTTGGAGCACACAAATCAGATTATTGTTGTTAACGATGGTTCGACAGATAATACAAAACTAATATTAAATAAATATATTAATATAATTCAGATTCTTGATTTGCCGACAAATCATGGAAAAGGTTATGCCATCAGACTAGCATTTAAGTTAGCGTATAAAGAGGGTTACAAGTACGCAATTACAATAGATTCAGACTGTCAGCATAAAACGGAAGACTACCCAAAGTTCTTAGAAAAGTTAATTGAAGAACCTAATTCTGTAATTATTGGTTCAAGAAATATGGAACAAAAATCTGTTCCAGGTAAAAGCAACTTCGGAAGAAAATTTTCAAATTTTTGGTTTAAAATTGAAACGGGTCTGCAAATTAACGATACACAATCGGGATACCGATTGTATCCTTTGGAAATTCTGGATGGAATGAAATTCTTTACTAATAGATATGAGTTTGAAATAGAAGTAATTGTTCGTTTAGCTTGGAAAGGTTGTAAAATAGTTAGTATACCTGTTCAAGTTTATTATGCCCCAAAAGAAGAACGTATATCCCACTTTCGTCCCTTTATTGATTTTACGCGCATAAGTTTTTTAAATACTTTATTAGTAACACTTGCGCTCCTATTTTTTAGACCTTTATTGTTTTTTAGGAAATTGAAAAGGTTCGGTTACAAAAAATTCATTAAAGAAAATTTTATAAACGCCCAAGATTCTAACAAAAAATTATCGATATCCGTCGCGATAGGAATATTGTGTGGGATTTTACCCATATGGGGCTATCAGATGTTAATGGCTCTTACTCTTGCATACTTTTTTCGCCTAAATAAAATTATATCTGTCGCAGTTTCTAACATCAGTATTCCGCCTGTGATTCCTTTTATTCTTTACAGTAGTTATATCACTGGTACAATGTTGATTGGTAATGGATCCAATGCATTGGCGAGCACCACACAAATAGATTCTGATTTATATAAAGAGTATTTACAACAATATATTGTTGGAAGTATCGTCCTTGCGGTTGTGTTATCTATTTTAGTTGGCTCTACAACTTATATTCTTCTCTCAATATTTCGAAAGAATAAAGCTATTAAAAGTTCAGGAATTTAAAAGGAACATATTTTCTGCTTACAAATTTATTTAAAAGAAAATCATTTATTGGTGCAATTACTGTAGTAATTGTTCCCATCTTAATATTCTTAGCCCTGCAACTTGATTTCGAGGAAGATATTTCAAGAATAATTCCAGCCGATAAAAATTTAGAATCACTGAGCATTATATACAATCATTCAAAAATATCAGAGCAGTTAGCCGTAAATATCTGTTTGTCTGATACATTAGCTACAGTCGATCCAGACGAACTAATCAAGTATGCAAATGATTTTGTTCAAGAACTAAAGAATAGTAGTCTAAATTCTCTGATAAAAGAAATCCAACACAAAATAGATGAAAGTGCAATAGATGATGTTATTTCTGTGTTTTATGATAATCTACCTCTCTTTCTTTCTCGAAATGATTACGATCGCATTGATACTTTGATTGCTGAAGGCAATATTAAAAGATCACTTCAAAAAAATTATAACGTGCTAATTTCACCAGCTAGCATGGTATTGAAAAAATATATTATACGTGATCCATTTGGAATTACGTATATCATTCTTGATAAATTAAGGGACACTCAATTCGCTGACGAATATTCGATTCAAGATGGATATATCTTTACTCGAAACAAAAAAAACCTTTTAATATTTATAACTTGTACTAACCCCTCAAGTGAAACGGCTAAGAATTCAATCTTGCTTGATACGCTCGATTCAGTGATTCAGAGGCTGAACTTAAAGTACAAAGAGTCAATTACTGCCAGCTATTATGGAGGAGTAGCTGTTGCCGTGAGCAATGCAACAAGAATTAAAGAAGATGTTATACTGACAGTAATTTTATCAATTATACTTCTGCAAATTTTTATCAGTCTTTTTATAAAGATAAGATGGGCTGCACTTCTTGCACTCTTACCAGCTATATTTGGTGGTTTAATGGCTATGGCAGTACTTTATATTTTAAAAGGTAAAGTATCAAGTATATCGCTGGGACTGGGTTCTGTTCTGCTTGGCATTGGGGTTGATTATGGCTTATATATTTTTTCTTATATCAAGTATGATTTCGACAAAAATAAAGTTATTAAGCAATTAGCTTTTCCACTTGCACTTTGCGCATTAACAACTATCTCTGTGTACTATTGCTTGGTATATGTTCAGGTAGAAGTTCTAAACGATCTTGGTCTTTTCATGGCTTTTAGTGTTCTTGGAACTTTATTTTTCTCAATTACTTTCCTTCCATATTTAATTCGAATTAGAAATCGAAAGACCGACTCTTTTTTAAACTGTGAAGATAAATATTATATTCAATGGTTGTTCAACTATCGATTTGATGAAAACAAAACAATAGCATTGATCATTTTGTTGGTTTCAGTCATATTCTTTTTTTCTTCCAATTATGTCGGTTTCGATTCCGATATGCAGAAAATGAATTACATGACCCCGAAACTAAAAGAAGCAGAAAAAAAATTTAATTCAATCACTAATTTTTCTTTGAAAAGCGTCTATATAGTTTCATCGGGGAAAAATCTTGATGAAGCATTACAAGTAAACGATAAAGTTTATCGAATCATAGAAGAATTGAAAAACAAGAATGTCGTTAAAGGTGTTTCTACCCTCAGTACTTTTATCTCTTCCAAGGAGGTTCAGCAAAAAAGACTTGAGTATTGGAACGGATATTGGACATTAGAGAAAAAGCAATTATTGACTAACAAGCTTATCGCAGAAAGCGCACATTATAATTTCAATACAAATGCCTTTAATGATTTTTTTATTATGTTAAATAAAACATATACTATTCTTGATTCTAGCATTCAAAAGAAATTATATGGCAATATTCTGAGCAATTTTATTGTTGATACAGATTCTTCTCAAATGATTATTAATCTACTTAAAGTTGATGAGCAAGATAAAGCAAAAATATTTTCTACTTTCTCGAGCATTAATAATGTTACTATTGCTGATAAACATTTTCTCTCTAATCAGTTACTTAAAATATTGATTAAAGATTTTACTTTTCTTATTAACATATCATCTATTGTTGTGCTAATAATTTTGATTCTTTCATTCGGAAGAGTTGAACTAGGTATAATTGCGTTTATCCCAATGATATTAAGCTGGGTATGGCTAGTTGGTATAATGGGTTTATTGGGAATAAAGTTCACAATATTTAATATTATCATTTCCACAATAATATTTAGTACGGGCATTGACTATACTATACTTATCCTGAGAAGCTTACAGCAAGATTATGCATATGGAATAAAAACACTTAGTAAAAATAAGTATGGGATTTTTCTGTCTTCTAGTACAACAATAATCAGTATCGGTGTTTTATTTTTTGCACAACACCCGGCTATTCATTCAATCGCACTTTTACCAATTTTTGGTTACTTCGCTATGGTAATTCTAGTCTTTACGATTGAACCGATAATGGTATCGTGGCTGATACTTAAAAGAAAGAATCAGGGTGTCTATCCGGTTACGTTACTGACATTTTTAAATACTGTTTTTGCTTATACATATTTTCTATTTGGTTGTCTATTATTAACGGGTTTAGGATTTATTATAGCCAAAGCCCCTATTATGCCATTAAAAAAAAGAAAAGATATTGTTCATATATGTATGCGATATTTTTGTAAATCGATGATTTATATAATGATAAATGTAAAGAAAAAAGTAATCAACGAGTCAAACGAGTGTTTTGAAAATCCAGCTATTATTGTTTGTAATCACCAATCTGTTTTAGATATACTTCTGGTTCTCATGTTAAATAATAAATTAATATTATTAACCAATGATTGGGTATGGAATTCTCCATTTTTTGGAAAGGTTGTACAATATGCACAATTTTATCCGGTATCGACTGGTATTGAAAAAATAATTCCAAACCTTGCAGATAAAGTTAAAGATGGTTATTCTATTGTTGTATTTCCGGAGGGCACACGTTCGACAGATTCTCGAGTGCATCGATTTCATAAGGGTGCTTTTTATATTGCAGAAAAACTAAATCTAGATATTCTTCCAATTGTTTTTCATGGAACAGGCGACACAATTAAAAAGGGAGAATTGTGGGTTAGAAACGGAAGCCTGACAGTAAAAATATTAGCACGTATTGAACGGCATAATTTTAGTTATGGTACCGATTATTCCGAAAGAACAAAGTCAATCTGTAAATACTTCCGAAGTGAATTTGAATATATAAAAAGTGAAAATGAAACAACCGAGTATTTCAAAGATAAGCTTATCAAGAACTATATTTATAAAGAAACAATATTGGAATGGTATCTCAGAATTAAGCTCAAGTTGGAAAACAATTACTCTCAGATTATAGACCTGGTGCCCATAAAAGCATCGGTTACAGATATTGGGTGTGGATATGGATTCCTTTCTTATATGCTAAATTTTACTTCAAGTAAAAGGAACGTACTTGGTATTGATAACGATAAAAAGAAAATTGATATGGCTAACAATTGTTTTTCTAAAAATGATAACATCAATTTTGTTTGCAAAGATATTGTAAATACAGAACTTCCGAAAAGTGATGTGTTTATTCTTTTCGATGTGCTCCATTATCTAAAATTTGAAGAGCAAAAAAATTTATTACTATACCTTGCTGATAATTTGAATGAAAACGGCATTATCATCATCCGCGATGCCAATAGTAACTTACAAAAGAAGCATTATGGAACACGTCTTACGGAATATTTATCAACTAGTTTGAGATTTAATAAAATGAGTAACAAGCAACTTTATTTTACTTCAGACGTATTTATTTTCGCGATTGCTAATGAAAAACATTTAAATGTTCAAGTATTTAGCAATTCCAAACTAACATCCAACCAAATGTTCATTCTTAAAAAGATGCCCGTTGATAATTTTAACTGATTTAGTTTTAGAATTGTTCTATAAAATGGAGTTAATTTGAATAAGTACGACGTATTAATTATTGGAAGTGGCCTAGGTGGGTTATTATGTGGCTACATATTAAGTAAAGAAGGTTATAATGTTTGCATAGTTGAAAAGAATGATCAGATAGGTGGATGTATGCAGACATTTAACCGAGATGGTTGTACTTTTGATACAGGCATCCATTACCTTGGAAGTTTAGACAAAGGTCAAGTCCTATATAGTTATTTTAAGTACTTTGGTCTCATAGATAAAATAAAAATGAAAAGATTAGACCCAAATGCCTTCGATAAAATTGTTTTTGAGAGTGATGGAAAAGAATATAATTATGCAATGGGAAACGAGAATTTTATCAATACTTTGCTTAGGGACTTCCCAAATCAAAAAGATGTATTAATAAAGTATATGGAAAATGTAAAAAATATATGCGATTCATTTGATTTATTTAACTTACATAGTAGTCAAACAAGACATTATGAAAAACCATTTATAGCAGAAAATACATTTAGCTATCTTCAATCTCTTACAGAAAATATTCGCCTTCAAAATGTTTTAGCGGGACTTAATTTACTATATGCTGGTATTGCTGATTCTGCCCCGCTATATGTTCATTCATTGATCAATTATTCATACATCCAAAGTGCATATAGGTTAGTTGATGGAAGTTCACAAATAGTTGATTTACTTACTCAATCTATAATAGAAAATGGCGGAACTATTCTTAAAGAATATGAAGCAAAGCAAATATATTTTGAAAATGAAGAGGCAAAATATGTTGAGTTCTCAAACAAAGAAATTATTGAAGCAAAAAGTATAATCTCAAATATTCATCCTACCAATACAATTAAAATGATTCCGCCAGGTAAACTAAAAAAACCATATGTAGCAAGAATAAATAGTCTAGAAAACACAATATCCACTTTTACACTTTATATAACATTAAAAAAAGATTCCTTAAAATACATAAATAGCAACTATTATATGTATAGAAATCAGAATGTATGGGTTGCTGGCTCTTACTTGAAAGAAGATTGGCCAGATAGCCTGTTTTATTTTACTCCGGCAAATTCTAAATCAGAGGAATATGCTGATTCAATGATTGTAATAGCTTACATGAGATTTGATGAGGTGCAACAATGGGGAAACACAACTGTTGGAAAGCGCGGCAGTGATTATGAAGATTTCAAAAAACAGAAAGCTGAAATAATTCTAAATATTCTCAAGAAAAGAATCCCTAATCTCAGTGAGTGCATAAAAAATACTTATTCATCCACTCCGTTAACCTATAGAGATTATACTGGGACAGTTGATGGCTCTATTTATGGAATTATTCGAGATAGTAATGAACCATATAAGACCTTTATTTCACATAAGACTAAAATTCCAAATCTATTTTTCACGGGACAAAATATTATTATGCACGGGGCATTAGGTGTCACTATTAGCTCAATAATGACTTGTGCAGAATTTGTTGGACTCAACTATTTACTTAAAAAAGTTAATGACTCTCAGTAATAAAAAACACAGATGGAAAAGAATTCTTATTCCTTTTGCATTTCTTTTCATCCTTATTATAGCATTCACGGTTTACTTAATGATCGCTTTAAGAATCGATCCTCCCGTTATAAAGGATCTTAGTTCACTTCAGAAGCAAAGAATTCAAGTAGACGTAGATTTTTATAGGATAGACAATAATTGGATAAGGAGGAATAAACTTGGATTATGGGAATTGTATGTTGAAGGCAATCCATTTGAACGAGGCGTTATTATTGGAAAATTATCAAAAGAATTAGTATATCATCAAGAGTATGCTTTTATAAAACAAATTAAGGAAATGATTCCTTCAGATTTTTACTTGAATGTAGTAAAACTATTTGTTGGTTGGTTTAACAAAGATTTGGATTCCTATATTAATGAGGAATACAAACAAGAAATTTATGGTGTATCAAAATATGCATCTAAAGACTTCGATTATATTGCTTCTGGTTATCAGCGTATCCTAAATTATCATGCGGCTCATGATATTGGACATGCATTGCAAGGGATGCATATTGTTGGCTGCACTTCCTTTTCAGCGTGGGGAAAAAAAACGCTAGATGATAATTTAATTGTAGGTCGTAATTTTGATTTTTATGTTGGAGATGATTTTGCAAGAGATAAAATAGTTGCCTTTATTAATCCTACGGAGGGATTTAAATTTATGATGGTAACATGGGGTGGCATGGTAGGGGTCGTAAGCGGTATGAATGAGAAAGGTCTAACGGTGACACTTAATGCCGCCAAATCTGAAGTCCCAATGAGTTCTGCAACTCCAATTTCCATTGTCGCCCGAGAAATCCTTCAATATGCAAAAAACATAAATGAGGCATATAATATTGCAAGCAAAAGAAAAACTTTTGTATCTGAATCTATCATGATCGGATCTCTAGAAGACAATAAAACTTTTATAATTGAAAAAACACCATCCGAAACAGCTTTATATTACACTAATGATAATTATATTATATGCACAAACCATTTTCAAAGCGATAAACTAAAAAATACTGAGCTAAACATAGAAAATATAAATGAAAGTAATTCTCTTTATCGCTATAAGCGAGTTAATGAGCTAATTAAACAAAACACAAAATTATTTTACATGAATTCTGCTTCAATTCTCCGCGATCAAAAAGGGATTGAAAATACTGATATTGGTTTTGGGAACGAGAAGGCTATAAATCAATTAATTGCACACCACTCAATTATTTTTGAACCTGCCAAAAAACTTGTATGGGTATCTACAAATCCATATCAGCTTGGAGAATATATTGCCTATGATTTAACCAAAATATTTTCTTTACATAACATCCCTAATCAGAATTCGGAGCTATATGAATCGTCGTTAACTATTGCAGCCGATTCATTTCTTACTTCTAATAGTTATAAAAATTTCAAGAGGTTTAGAGAGCTTAAGAAAAAAATAAATAAATTTCTTTCCTCTGATTCGGATGGTAGTATAGACAAATCATTACTGCAAGAATTTGCTTCAAGCAATCCGAATTATTTTGAAGTGTATTCGCTGCTTGGCGATTATTACAATAAAGGGGCTAATTATTCACTTGCAATAATTAATTATAAAAAAGCCCTTGAAAAAGAAATACCCTCTTTGCAGGAAACAAAAATGATTAAAGATAAATTAAGTAGTTGTCTAAATCAAAAAATGAAGCAAGATCAATGATAATGGGATAATATTTAAATAATACTAATTAAATCATCTTTGGTACTGGAGTAAATAAAAAACAATAAAATTGAAATATTTTTTACTCCAAATGAAATTGTTAACCTTTAGCTTTTCTACAAACAAAATTGAGGATGTTGTAAAATTATTTTCGAAATTTACAGTAATTAAAAATTTTGTATGCAAGAATCAGCCAATTATTTGCAGACTTATTATTAATTATCAATTATAATATCAGATATTAACCTAAATAAATGGATATGAAAATGATTCCTGAAATTGAAACTAAATCAACAAAAGATATTAAAGAGTTACAAGAAAAGTTATTACGCGTCCAACTTACATACCTAGATAATAATTCACTATTCTATTCTAGAATGTTCGAAGAAAACAACATTGATATAAACCGGATTCAAATACTAGAAGATTTGCAATCTATACCTGTAACCTCAAAAGATGATTTACAAAAGTATAATAAAGATTTCTACTGTGTAGAAAAAAAGGATATAATCGATTACATCACAACATCTGGTACACTTGGTGATCCGGTAACATTTATATTAACGGATAAAGATTTGGATCGGCTTGCTTACAATGAAGCGATCTCACTTTCATGCGCCGATTGTTCTTCAAAAGATATTTTTCAACTGGCAACAACTATAGACCGTCGTTTTATGGCTGGACTAGCTTATTTTGTTGGAGCCCGAAAGATGGGCGCCGGTATTGTACGTGTTGGAAACGGAATACCAGAATTTCAGTGGGATACAATTAAAAGAATTTCGCCCACTGCACTTATAATTGTTCCTTCGTTTCTTTTAAACTTAATTGAGTATGCCGAAGCAAATGGAATTGATTTCAATGCATCAAGTGTTAAGAAAGCTGTTTGTATCGGCGATTCACTTCGTGATCCAGATTTCCAATTAAATATTCTTGGTAAAAAAATTTTCGAGAAATGGAATATAAAATTATATTCAACCTATGCTTCAACCGAAATGGGAACTGCCTTTACCGAATGTTCTCAGGGAAAGGGATGCCACCATCATCCGGAGTTAATTATTGTTGAATTTCTTGATGATAATGATAATCCTGTTCCGGAAGGTGAAGTGGGCGAGATAACGGTTACAACTCTTGGAGTTGAGGGGATGCCCTTGCTGCGTTTTAAAACCGGCGATTTATGCTACCATTATTCAGATCCATGCGAATGTGGAAGAACCACAATGCGGTTGGGACCAGTATTTGGCAGAAAACAGCAAATGATCAAATATAAAGGAACTACCCTCTATCCTCCCGCTTTATATGATATTCTAAATAACATCGAGAAAATTTCTAATTATATTATTGAAGTATCTACAAATAAAATTGGAACAGATGAGTTATTAATTAGAATTGGTTGTAAAGAAAATATTCCTGATTTTGAAAAGACGATCAAAGACCATTTTAGAACAAAGCTAAGGGTAGCACCGCAAATTATTCTTGAAACGGTTGAAGTAATTGATAAAATGGTTAATAACGAAGCAAACCGTAAGGCAGTAACTTTTATAGATAGAAGAAATCAAAATAATTAACGATTATCTTGGAAAGGCAATTATCTATAAATGCACATAAATAAGAATTCCGCAAGGCCTTCAGCTTAACTTAACTCTTTCGATTCTTTATTAAGTTTATTCATCAGAAGTCTGAGCCTACTCCCGCATAGTAGACAAGCAGAAAAGCAACTATATTAAAAATAATAAATTAAATATTAATCCTGCATCATACCTATTCTTTGTTAGGAGATTATTTTGAATACCGAGAAGATGAGAGAGAAGCATTAAGAGATTATAATATTACAATGAAAAAAGAGATCGCAACATTAAATGAGAAGGATGCTGTTACCCTAAAAATATTACAAGTACTGGATAAGGGATAAATTAATTAATTGGCAAAATGAACAGATCACCATTAGAATGCCAACCGCTTAAAATTAATAAAGTCCTTCAAATAAACCAGTCCTGTATATGAATGTCAATTCTTAACAACGAATGGAATATATTCAATTAATAATAAAAATATAACTCAAGCAATTTACTTGAATAACAGAAATAATAATTAAAACAGATAAACGATTGAGTTATTCTTTAATTATAAAATTAGTCTTTATAAATAATCAAGTATAAACTTTGCAATTTTTTCGCCTGCAAGAGCATACGCTTCTTGAACTCTATCGCTAACGGCAAAATCTAAACCGCTCCCACCACCACCCTTACATTCATCAAGTTGAATTGCAGCGAGAACATTTTGCGGATCATCTGTTTTTACAAAAAGGGCAACTATATTGATATGGGCATCTTTAGCGGAAATAACCGCGCTCCAGCCCACTTCAATGAGCGTAGTTTTTAAAACCAACGTATATTTAGTATCCTTAAGATCAGACTGAAATTTAGCTTTCGACTCAAGATATTTATTAAGTAATTTTTCAAATTTGGGTTGAAATATCAATTCTCGATCATCAAACCATTTTTTCACCCATTCATCACCTGCTCCAGGTTCTTCCGCATTTTTCTCACTTACTTTCTTTTTAAGGTAAGCATCTTCAGTTATCTTACCTACCATTAAGTTATCATACTGGTATTCAACATTAAATAATTTCTCTCCCCTAAGAAAGTTTAAATTTCCATCTGTCAATACAATTCCTGGCCCGCAACCAAAAAAAGACAGAAACAATATGGCAACGGCAATTTTGTGTAAATATGATTTTAGCATAATAACTCCTCTAATTTGTTTAAATAATATATATATTTTTGTCAATGCTAATAATAATCTATCATAATTGCATATCGTAACAAATAGCTAGTTCTATGTTTTTAAAACCTACTGGATATTTTCTATAAATAAAGAATTAAAATGCAACTATAAAACCAATATCCAAAGCAAATACAATTTCAGTACTTGCATTATCATTAATATTGACGGAAAAACCGGTTGCAGCGTTGAAGCCAAAACGCTTACCAAAAATAAAATCTCCACCAACTAACAAGGAAGGACCATATAAAGTTTCTAGATTAGATGTATAGTCATAGTAAGAATAGCTACCACTATAGTAATAAGTTGAGGTATAGCTCCATTCTTGTCCAAAACTACCAAATTGCAAATCTACATATAACCATTTATAGAAGAATAATTGAGCCCCAGCTGAGAATAAAATCGCTCCTTCACCCGTATTGTCCAATTCTCCCTGAGAGTCTGTAGTAATAAATGGAAAATAACCCAAGCCTGCATGGAAGCCAAAACCTAATTGACTTCCAAATCTTCCCGCAAATTTGACACCAATACCACCATAGCTATTCCCATAACCAGCTCCCAGTAAGAAGTATTTACCTCTATATTCAGTGGATTGATTTTCAGTTGGTTGTTGAGAAGTGCCTAAATATTGCTGGTAATCAACTTTAGTTTTCTCTGCTTCTTTAAACTCTTCTTCAGAGCCGTTTTCATATACTATTTTGGTTACTTCACTCTTCTTAATACTACGTATTGGCCCATCCAATTGATCAAAATTTCGATACTTTATTTGGTCAGCAGTAATTTCAATAACCCTAGCTTCGATTTTACTACCATACGGTTTAATAAATATTAAATCCTGCGCAAATAAACTTCCATAAAGGATCGTCCACGTCAATAAAAGTAGTAGAATATTTCTCATAATAAACACCTCTATTTAATGATTAAAAGTAAATTTAACTTATATACTGGAAATTTGATTAGACTAAATGGATTGTCAATATAATAGATGTGAAGCACAGGAGATATATTTATCATGATACGCCTACTAAGGCAAACAGGTTTACTAACACTAAAATCTTATTAACTAAATTGAGAAAGATATTGAATATCACATCCCACTGTCAAAATTTAAATAATTTTACATAATTAAATTAACGCCAAAAAACTGAAGTCACAAATAATATTTGATTTTATAAAGAACCTAAATCAACATTAAAAGTGTACCCTACCCCGAAGGAAAAACAATTTTAAGCAAAAAAAAATAAAATTAATTAGGCTTTCGGAAAAGTAGAAATGAAAAATTAATTATTACAATAATCTAATATATCCTTAAAGCAAATTTTAATATTGGATCTGATAAAGCACATTTTTAACACTTCTAACCCAATAGTTTCTAAATCCAAATCCTTCTGGCTCGCCTGACATTAATTTTGTTAATAAAACATTTTTCGTTTTTATATCAAAAAAGGTTACGTACATATTTCCAATCTTATTATTGTGAGTGTTTATAAGACTTTGCACTATAAAAACTATACCTATACCATCTTTATCGTCATCAATATTATATTCGTTAACTATAGAAGGAATATCTCCATCACTGATAAACAAATCTTTCTCAGAAATATCAATTACTAACTCTTCAACAATTGGCATTAGGTTTCTTTTTTTGACTATGGAAAGGTCAGACTTAATATTTTTGTTGTTAAAAATACTCTCTAAATTATATTTTTTGGGCTCATTAATAACTACTAAATTAATTGAATTAAAATATTGATCTCTAATTTGTTGGGGATCAGTAAATCCAGACTGGTCTATTAGTTTAACACGCGAGAAATCAACTCCAAACCAAGTTAATTCGGTATTTTCATTTATAAAAAACATTTCTTCCCGATTCAAATTAGTGCTCGTAGAACAACTCAATAAAATAAAAGATATTAGTAGAATTGTATTATGTTTTATCCATTTGAAAGTCATAGTGTATGTTTCCAATAATTGAATATAAAACCTGCTCTAAAATAATAAAAATAAATAATGATTCTGTATTTAATGTGTATAATGTTTTCGAATTCTTTTCAATCCTTATTGAATTTACATCTTTTAATTCAACTTTTAACCAATTACAAAATTTATCTGGTTGTTCAGTTGGTAATGGATTATTTGGCATATTACACCTTAGTTTCTAAACTACCTATATGTAAGACAGAACAAATCCTATTCGCAAAAGTTTGTTAAAATAGATCTGATTTATGTCAGAGTTTATTTTAATAAATATAAATAAAATTGCTCATTAAAATTCAAATGCTAACATTTAATTTTTTACAATCTTTCCTATGATCCTGGTCTGCCCTCTATCTAATTAACTAAAGTATTCCCAAGCAAAACATTCAATCGATCTGTAAGTAACTCAAACTCCTGATTGATTTCATTCTTTTCACGAAGTGATTCTGCATCGGTTTTGGTTTCTAACTCAATATATCTTTTCGTTAACCTCATCGAGGTAAATTTAATATCATAGAATTCAGGGTACAGATCAGCAGAAATTTCTGGCAGTTGTGAAAGTTGTTCTGCATACTCGCCAAGAGTTAAATCAGTTCTGTCAAAGAGCTCTTGAGGAATTTCAAAACCATAAACTAGTTCTAACTCAGAAAGAGTATGGATCCAGTCAATTTCAGTAAGGTTACCGTTAAATAAATCAGAGATAATGATCTCTGGTGAATATTTATTTTTTACTTTTGACTTATAGTCCAGCAGTGTTGCAAGGGTGTATAAATATTTACTCATCACTCCCTCCCATAAAACGAAGTTATGTCAAACCAGATTTCTTTTTTAGATCCATCAGGTAATATTATAGACATTATATCATATTGCCTGTCTTGATCTGCTATCAAAGTCTGTTCATCTAATTCCCACTCCGGGTAATGTAAATTCAGATAATCATATTCTGCATCAACACCAAGTTTCTCATTAGTTGCAATTATTATTATTGCTTTTTCTTTTGATGAACCATCACCACTTAATATTTTTTTTGTATAAGAAAACATTTTATTCTCCTCTGGATAATTTCTTCATTAAATTATTGTTCTCGTAATCTTGTATTTGCTGCTGCTTTGCAAGCTGCTTTTCGATTGCCTTCTTGAGTAAATCTTCTCTAGTTATTTTTATGTTGTAAGATAAATTGCTCAGCTCTTTTTGTTCTGCTGCAGACAAGTTCTTGTATTTCTTGTTAAAGAACTTTCCGCTCTGACTTATTAAATTATTTAATTCATTATAGGATGACATATTTTCCTCCTTGTTAAATTTATGCTGTACACGTTGTACACCGTGTACACATCGTACAGCCGTTTTTTGTTGTGTGTGGGTCGTGTTGTTGTGCACTTGCACAACAAGGTGCGTAGGTTACGCATTTACATAACCTAAATGACCCCATCGTGTTGTGCACTTGCAAAACACTACACACCCCATTAACTATATTGCTCCCGAGGCAGTCTTAACATATTGTTTACTGCCATTTCAGGTGTGTCGCCTACTTCATTTGAAAATAATATTTTGCTCCAGGGCTGTGAATATTTTCTTTTTCTGAATTTTACATTAAAACTTACCTCGTATACTCTGGTTGTTGCATCAAATGTTTTTACAACTCCTATTAATACAAGGAATATTTTCTTCTTTCTGTTTTTACATTTATCACAAAAGTAAACTGTATCTCCAGGTAGTAAATTATTTACATCTGTATGCGTTCCAGGTAGAATTCCTGTAACGTCTATTGTATCCAAATATTTTGGTAATATCATAATTACATTCCTCTTACTTAAATATTATATGCTGATAGAACTCAGCCTTTTGTGTCCCTCGCAGGACAGCTTTGTAAATTGGCAGACTTTTGTCTGTAACAATTCGCTTCCAGTTATATTTATGGCTTAGCCATCTCATTGTTGAATACGAGATGTATTCGCCAAACTCTTTTGATAGTCTTTCCGCACTTTTGTACATACCAAGCTCAGCCCAGACCTGATAAAGATATTCTTTACCAAATCTTTCAATGAGCCGTTGAGGGTGCTGCTGTGGATATATTTTTGTCATCGTTTTTATTTCCTCCATAATTTTATTTGCTGATCGTATGCAGATAAGCTTTCAGTATTTTGTGTTCAAGGCTTGTAACCTGGTTACATTCTGTTACATAGTGGTTACAGGCCGGTTACAGGCTGGTTACAGCCTGGTTACACTAGTGATGTAACCAAAATGTTTTGATTTTAAGCTAAATTCACACAAAATGACCATTTTTTCATCCGGTTACACGAATTTCTGAAATTGACACCACCTATTATATTTATATATAACTTATTGTATCCATACATACTAATCTTCACTATTGAGGCCTCCTTTTTATAATAGAGGGTGTCAAAATTGAAAAATGTGTAACCAAATTTATTTTTTATGTATTTCCTTTGTTTTTTAATCATATTCGCACTTTTTAGGGTTTTTGTTGGTTACAAAAGTGTGTAACCAACGTGTAACCAGTATGTAACCAAGTGTAACCAACACAACTACACAACCCCAAATCCCTCCAGATTGATACCTGCCGTTATCAATTTTTCTGTATCTAATACCAAGCATCGATAAGTCTTATCCCTGAACTTTATCGCCCGATGTTTATCAACAATATATTCGGTATCAGAAAACATCTTCATATATGAATCCTTGTCCAATAGATCACCTTCATAGTTTGTCCTCTTAGCATACATTTTAAAATCCGGAAATACTTTTGTAAATCTTATTGCAATGCATTTTCTTGTTGTTACGCTGTCGGGATTTATATCCAATATTTTATAATCATAATCTTCGGATATTTCCCTGCGCTCAGCCATAACAGCTAACTCTTCAATCAATTGATCTACTGCTGACTTTACTAATCCATTCTTTGCACCGGTTAATTCAAACAATTGAGTATCAAGTAATAATTCATAATTAATATTTGGAACAATAAACTTCTGATTGTGAGCAAACATTTTGAATAGTTCTAAGCCTAATACCATTACAGAAAGATTATTAATTATTCTTGGTGCTACAGTAAGAGATTTAAAATGATCTTTTACAAATGCTATGCTATCACTAAACAGATCTTCAATATCCTGGTTTAAACAGAATGTTATATACTCTGGCATAAATGCTTCAAGGTTTAACTCTTTTAATCTGTTAAAAGCGTGCTGCATTTCTTTATTCTTTTTAACAGCATCATTGCCTCTGATAAAAATTATTCTCTCCATAATTGCAGGCTGGTGCACAGCTAATTCTCCCATAACAACCATTGGTGCTTCCAGTACATAATTAGTTACTGTCTGATCTGCATTACCTTTGGCTTCAACCTCACCTTTATATGCTTTACGCATAAATCTTAAGATATTATCTGTTTCATAATCTTTCATATCCGTAGGTTTAAATTCATCATACCACTGTGGTATTGCGTTGGTGCTTGATAGTGCCTTGAGCAATGGGAATGTTTTTGTAGTGCACGAACTTGTATTTATATCATTGTACCCAACCATTCGCATAAACATTTCCGCAGTGCTTGTCTTACCAGAGCCCTGGCTTCCGTGATGGAACAGCAAAGGGAAACCTTCACCCATATTTTTTATTATTGGTTTGACAGGAGTGGCAAATAACCAGCCCAGATAAGCTAGTATTTTATCTTTTTCATTTATGTTAAGGATTGTATCATAAATAACCCCGCCAACGTATTTGTATTCATTATTATCAACTGAGCTGTATTTGATTTTATGGTAAAATGCATCTTCACCTTTATCATACGGGATAATTGATTGTTCTTCTACGATGCCATCTTTTGTAATATTTAAACTTTCAACAACCCAGGTATCACCATTGTGCAGTCCAATTACTTTTGTTCCTGTTTTTCTAACCGGTACCTGCTGTTGAATGTAT
>Ga0172371_10000741_pt1 | contig 51477 bp, 40 predicted proteins | sample Lak12m_FD_114543 | JGI IMG/M metagenome (GOLD analysis project Ga0172371, IMG submission 114543) | Freshwater microbial communities from Kabuno Bay, South-Kivu, Congo - kab_022012_12m | ecosystem: Environmental > Aquatic > Freshwater > Lake | place: Democratic Republic of the Congo: South-Kivu... | reverse complement strand
TTTTCAAACTTAGTCAAAAGTATAATCGCAATGATATTTTTAAAATCCTTTTGGATTTTGTATTCAAGTTATCTGTAGTGATGTTCCCAGTTTTATTTGGGAGGACACTTTGTGGTAAAAAAAACCACTTAGGCACTAAGGACACTTAGAAACACTAAGGGATTATTAACAGTTTTATTATAACCGTATCAGCAATTGACCTGTTAATTCCGTCCGGACATTGCCTTTGGTAAGGTCAGGACCTGTCCCGATTTCATTCCGATCGCTGTAACATGTGATACCTCCCCGCAGCCAAAAATCAGCTTTCCTGCCAAACCCGAATTTTAACACGAGGCAGGTCCGCATTCCTCTGCCCTGGTACGCTGGTACAGAATACCCGTAAAGCACTTCCGGTTCATACACATATATCCTGGAAGAATAACCGGGAACATCAAACAGTGCAAAACGTAGGGTGAATATCTCCGGCCATTTTAATACCCTGATCTGTGCTTCCTGAAAGACAAGATATCCAAACGGATGGTATGTTTCGGAACCACCTGCCTCCTTTACTTCAATCCGGGTTTTGAGGTTTATACCATTAACTGCAATCCATTCCATACCCATGCGGTAGCTTTTGGTGAGGTTGTCACCCAATTGATGCATGATCTGATCTGGTTCGGCAGTATTGTTCATACGTGTTTTTTTCTGATAGAACCGCAGGTGGATCATTACATTCCGTGAAGCTTGCCAACCCAGGATCATTCCGGACTCCTGCCCGCTGGATGGAGCATCTACGCGGTATTTCAACCAAGGAAACTGATAAAGATCGATATACCCTGAAATGTTCACCCTTGGATGAACCGACATATTGATAGCTGCATACAAACCCTGTTCATTGGCGTTCAGGCTGTTTTGTCCAAAAGCATTGGAAAAAAGGTTCTGATAGGTATATTGGTAATTCCTGCAGATCACCGTGACCGACACCCTGGGATCGGGCGCCAGGGATGTACCGGCTAGCCATGCAAAACCACCGTTACAACTCCTGCTTAATTCGCCAAAAACGTAAATACCATGATACCGGATTTGAAGATCAAATCCAGTATTGAGGTTTTCCTTTCCGCGGAACCCAAACTGGTTGTAAGGGTAAATTTTTGGGATCAACGACGTGGAATACCTCACATATAGGCCGGTCAAACCGATTTTAAATCCAAGTTGCTGGTTTGGCGCCATGCTGAAGCTGACATTTCCTCCGCCTGCCAGTTCGGTCATTGCATTTCTCCTGGCCAATTCCGACGGGGTGCGATGATAACCCGTCCCTGAAATGGAGCTTATCTCTTCCGCCTGTGAAGATGTGGTGTCGGAGAGGATGACCGTTGCATCCCTGGAATGAAAGGAGGCAAATCCGCTGAATTCGATATGCTTTATTTTTATCGTTGATGCCAATCCACGCAAATAGGAGGTTTCGTTCATTCCCAATCCGGGTCTGATGCCAGCGGCCATCGGTATGGCTGTTGCAAAACCCGGAACCGACGACAGCGAAAGGCCTGAACCCATGGTCAATCCTTGCCCGTAAGAGACCCTGAAATTTCCGATAACCAGATTTTTAAGAATGCCGACATTACTTAATGACAAGTAACCGGCATAAAAATCCATGCCGTTTGCCTGGGCACCCCGGAAAAATTGTTCCCCGGGATCCTTTTCACCGGCAAAGCCTATCCTCAACTTTTCAAACCAGGAATACCTGTACCGGAAGTAGTATCGTTGTGGACTTCCGGGGTAGTATTCGTCTGCAGGCAATGTAATGGCAGTATCGTTTTTTAAATAACCGGCTGATTTTGGGAATGCCTGTTCATAACGCAGCAAAAGGTCCTGATGCCCGAACCGGATCAGGTTTTTAGGATTGAATGCCGGTAAATGCGATGGAGCTGAGATCGAAATGAAAGGACTGATCTTTTGAATAAGGACAGAGTCAAATCCCGGGATGGATTGAAGTTCGAAAACAGACAACACTTCCCCGTAGGTCGTAAGGTAATTGAGCAACCCTTTTCTTTGTTCGGAAGTAAGAAATGGAATCGTATTCAATTCTTCCTCCTTAGCTGTGTTCAGATTCAATGGTTTTGATGCGGGATCCGCAAGATCCTCAGCCAGGATGGAAAAATCATGGTCCATTTCAAGGACTTCTGCTGATTTTTCGATCATCTCGACAACCGGTGACAGGTCTCCTGAGAACATGGCCGTATCGTCCGGGTTTTCGATTTGCCCCGTGGCAAGAATGGGAACGACCAGCAGGCTGGTAAGCACAATACCAATAAACAATGAGGGTTTCATCTTATTTTGCATTTTCCATTTTGCGTTTTACATTTTGCATTGTGAATTTTGCATTTTACATTTTGCATTGTGAATTATGAATTATGAAATATGGATTATGAATTATGAACTATGAATTATGAACTATGAATTATGAGTTACAGTTATTTATGGTTCGTATATGAATTGAACTTTGATTCATTTGAAGGAATAAATGACAGAACCAGAGGGACTGAACCCAAGGGCCTGGTGATAACCAGAAGCCATATCAAGCCTTACATTTCCGAATTCCAGTCCGAATCCAAAGGTGAATGACATGGGGCTGGTCGATAACCCGATCCTGGCCCATGCAGGTTTGGCGAAGTGATACTCGGCGCCGGTACGGATCACCAGTGGATCTTGCAGGTCTTTTTCAGCCTCGATAACCGTAAGAAATTCATCGGAAAACCTGTAAGAGATTCCGGTACATATTACAGTGGGCAATTGTTCCACCGGATAGGTTGTAATGTTAACCGGAACAGGATTAAGGATCTGTACCCCGACGCTGAGGTGCCGGTCGGCATGATACATCATCCCGATTTCGACGGAGGCAAGATTCTTATTACCATATTCGCCTGCTAAATGGATCCTCACGTAATCAATTTGTACGGCTGCGGCAAAGCGGCTTCCGAATTTACGTGCAAAGCTAAATCCTGCTTTAATTTCATTGTACTCCGTGTTGCCGAAACGGGTAACGATCAGTCCGAAGGTTCCTTTCTTCAGTGGGAGAGCGACCCCGGATTGCTCGATCATGAGCTCTTTAACCAGGAACCGGTTCTCGAAACCGAGGCCCGCGCTGAATTCTTTGAGCCACGCGGTGCCGGCCTGGTTGTTGGATAGTGACCAGAAATCGCTAACTGCAACCGATGTTCCGCCCATGGCCAATGCTCGCCCGCCAGATGAGGTGCGCTCCCCGGCCGTGAATCCGCTTCGATTTATCAGCAGAAACAAGAGGCAAATTGTGATCATGTTTTTCATCTTCCCGTTTATCTGCTTAATCGGAAAAAATGAAAAAGGTAATATGAAATGTGCTTATTTTTTTTTTGAAATGTTATTTTGTAGGTTTGTAATCCGGTTATCGCTTTAACCATTAACCGGATTGTCAAATTAAAAAAATGATGTTATGCAAACACTTGTACTGGATTTTTTAACTCAGTTGGCTGAAAACAACAACCGTGAATGGTTCCAGCAAAATAGAAAGAAGTATGACGAGGCCAGGATAGTGATGGAATCGTTTGTGAATTCAATAATAATCGAACTGTCAAAATTCGATAGTACCGTAAAGTTCGTTAAGGCATCGGATTGCATTTTTCGCATATTTCGCGACGTAAGGTTCGCCAAAGACAAATCGCCTTATAAAACCAACATGGGTGCATGGATCACCCGTTCCGGCAGGAAAAGTTCCGGCCCGGGTTATTACATACATCTTCAGCCTGGCAGTTCATTTCTTGCAGCCGGGGTTTACATGCCCGAACCCGATCATTTGAAAAAAATCAGAAATGAGATTTATTACAATATCGCGGAATTCAAGGCCATTCTAAATGAGAAAAAACTCAGAAAAAGCAAGATCGGACTTTCTGATTTTGAAAAGGGGAAATTGGCGCCAAGGGATTTTCCAAAAGATTTCCCGGATATGGAACTTTTGAAGTACAAGCATTACACCCTTTCTTACCCATTGAGGGACGAGGTGATAGCATCCGATCATTTCCATGAAATAGTAGTGATGGCATTTAAAACCATGTATCCTTTCAATATTTTCCTAAGCAGGGCTTTGGACGAGTGACCCTGTTAACCAAGGTGTCCGATGATGGTTTTCTTCCCTGTGACTTTTTGTCCCAGTTTGATATCCAGTTTAGTATCTACCGGCAATAGGAGATCAACCCGCGATCCAAATTTAATGAATCCCAGCTCTTCTCCCTGCGACACGGGTTCTCCGACTTTCGGATAACACTTGATGCGACGCGCCATGGCTCCGGCAATCTGACGTACCAGGATCCTTTTGTTGTCGCCATCCTGGATCACCGTTGTGGCACGTTCATTTTCAAGTGAGGCCTTGGGATTGAACGCGACCATGTGTTTGCCCGGATGATAATAGTAATAAACGATTTCACCTCCCACGGGAAACCAGTTCACATGAACATTGGTCGCCGACATGAAGATGGAAACCTGGATTCGTTCATCTTTAAAATATTCCGGTTCGATGGTTCGTTCGATCACCACAATTTTTCCATCGGCCGGACACAGGATCACCTTGTCGCCACCATTGGTATCACGCGCCGGTGAACGAAAAAAACGGACGATCATAATGAAAAACCAGAGACCCAGCACATACATCGTGTAATGAAACCAGTTCTGGTCGACCAGAATATCGTTTAATGCCAACAGTACCGCGGCTACAAATAAAAATGCAATGATGATTGTTTTGTATCCTTCTCGGTGAATGGTCATAGGTATCAGATAGCAGGATGAAAATAGAAGTACAAAAATACAAAAGGAGCGGAAATAAGCATGGTGTCGAAACGATCAAGTATTCCTCCATGTCCGGGAAGAATGGCGCCTGAATCTTTGATCTTCAGGCTTCGTTTGATCAACGACTCTGCCAGATCACCCTGTGTACCGAAAAAAACCACCATACTTGCCAGTACAAGCCAGTCGGTCAGGGGCATAGCCGGTACTATAAAATAAAGAACTATTGAAGCAGCAAGGGTGAAAACTGCTCCGGCAATGGTTCCTTCCCATGTTTTCTTAGGGGATATGCGTTCAAAGAATTTGTGTTTTCCGAACTGTTTCCCAAAGAGGTATGCTGCAGTGTCATAGATCCATGTAAAGACAAAATAACCCAGCAGGATCACTGGCATGCCCAGGAAATGCAGGGCATCTGGCCGGGTAAAGTATAGCAGCAATGAAAATGGAACGGCAATATATAAAAATCCCAGGGTGGTGGTGGCTATGTTCACCAATGGATTTGGTTTGTTCCGGTAAATTTCAATGATGAAGGATAAAAAGAACAGTGGGACAGGGATGAGAAATGGGATGACATCAAACCATAACCTCCCGGGCATGTTGTATGGCCATGAAACAGGCAGCGCTACTACTGCAGTCGCAAAGATCACGGTCCCTGCAACTGTACCGTAAATTTTCTGCGGATGACAATGATCATTGGCGATCAGGCCATAAAACTCCCATAGACCCACCAGAGTTATGACCATAAAAATTGCGGCAAAAACCCAGCCACTGAACCAAAGGGCTGCAAGCAGGATGAATACCATTGACAATCCGGTCACTGTCCGGGTCCAGAAATTATTCATCCGTTGAACGGTTGGGTAGAGGTAGTTGTATCATCGATTAAAAAAACAAAAAGTTCTTTCGGTCCATGGGCCCCCATGACCAGCGTCTTCTCGATATCTGCCGTACGACTCGGTCCGGATATCAGCGAGATCATGGATGGGTAATTGTCACGGTACTTCTTCCTGATACCTGCCAGAGCCTCTTTCAAATCAGGGACCAATTGGGAGGCAAAGCCTAATACCAGGTGAATTTCAGGGTAAACCGTAAGTTTCCGGCCCGGACTTAGTCTCGACGAAACCATTACGGTTCCAAGACGTGCGATCAGGTATTCGCACCGTGTAATGCCAATCCGGGTTTCAACAAGGGCCTCCGTATGGGCTTCAAAAGGAATTCCGCCTGTTTTGAGTATCCTTTGCAACACCAGGTCCTGGCAAAAGAGCACCCCCCAGTCTTTTTCCAGGATAAAAGATTTAAGGTTCCCGATAAATTCATCTTCACTTTCGCAATAGACAAATTTTCCTGCTAACCTCACCAATTCTTCCGCGAAGGTAACATCCAGGGATTCTGACATCTCCTTGTAAACAGAAGTATCCTGGTCAAGGATGGGGTATGGTATTTCTGTTTTTTCGATGAGCGCATCCCTGACTCTTTTCAGGATCTTCTCCCTGGAGGTGCTTTCTTCCATAGTGTGAACAGGCTCAGGTTAAGTTAACAAGGTCGGCAGAGGAGGTTTTTCTTCCTCCTTATCCCAAATACGTTTACCAAAAATTGCTTCCAGATCTTCCCTGAAAATTACTTCACGGTCAAGGAGCAAAGTGGCTAATTGCTCAAGTTTTTCACGGTTGTCGGCCAATATTTTTTTAGCCCTCTCGTAGGCTGCCTCTACGATCTTGCGAACTTCCTGGTCGATGGTTTCTGCAGTCTTTTCGCTGTATGGCTTTTGGAACGAATATTCGCTTTGTCCGCTGGAATCATAAAAACTTATATTTCCGATCTCTTTATTCAATCCAAAATAGACCACCATGGCATAAGCCTGTTTTGAAACTTTTTCAAGATCATTCAGGGCCCCGGTAGACACTTTGCCAAAAATAAGTTCTTCTGAGGCCCTTCCACCCATGGCGGAGGTAATTTCATCGAACATTTGTTCATAGGTCGTGATCTGACGTTCTTCAGGCAAATACCATGCTGCGCCCAGGGCTTTGCCACGCGGCACTATGGTCACTTTTACCAGAGGGTGGGCATATTCGAGCAGCCAGCTTGTGGTGGCATGTCCCGATTCATGGTACGCGATCACCTTTTTTTCATGAAGGGAGATGATCTTATTTCTTTTTTCCAAACCTCCTATGATCCGGTCGATGGCGTCAAGAAAATCCTGTTTTTCAATGATTATTTTGTTTTTGCGCGCCGCGATCAGGGCTGATTCATTGCACACATTGGCAATGTCGGCTCCGGAGAATCCGGGAGTTTGTTTGGCAAGGAAAGCTACATCCAGGCCCGGATCAAGTTTCAGTGGTTTCAGGTGTACCTGGAAGATGGCCTTGCGTTCTTCAAGATCGGGCAGTTCAACATTGATCTGGCGGTCGAACCGACCGGCGCGCATCAATGCACGGTCAAGAATATCGGCCCGGTTTGTCGCTGCAAGGATGATGACCCCCGCGTTGGTGCCGAACCCGTCCATTTCGGTAAGAAGCTGGTTCAAGGTGTTTTCCCGCTCGTCGTTGGCGCCGGTGATGGCATTGCGTCCCCTGGCACGGCCGATGGCGTCAATTTCGTCGATGAAGATGATGCATGGGGCTTTCTCCTTCGCCTGGCGGAAAAGGTCCCGCACGCGGGAAGCCCCGACGCCCACGAACATTTCAACAAAGTCTGACCCTGAAATGGAAAAGAACGGCACTTTGGCTTCACCTGCAACCGCCTTGGCAAGTAATGTTTTTCCCGTTCCCGGGGGGCCGACCAGCAAGGCGCCCTTGGGGATCTTGCCTCCAAGGTTAGTGTATTTTGAGGGATTTTTAAGGAAATCAACGATCTCCATGATCTCGACCTTGGCTTCTTCCAGTCCGGCGACATCATTGAAGGTAATGCTGACACTCGTATCTTTATCAAAAAGCGTTGCCTTTGACTTTCCAATGTTAAAGATCTGTCCGCCTCCTCCGCCGCCTTTGCTCATGAACCGCATGATCAGGAACCAGGCGCCTATCAGAATGGCCGGAAGTAACAGATAGCCGAGAACATCACCAAATACATCTTTCCTGGTATCGGTGGATGGCGGGTAAGGATATTGTTTCTGAAATTCAACGATCCGGGCGGCCGGAATGCTGTCCTGCCGCATGCGGGAAACCACACTGTCGCGTGTATCCTTTAACAAACCATGAAAGATTTCTTCTGAACCAACCTGATAGGTAAACTCAGGACTGGCAGTTGACGAGCTCCCGAAACTGCGCTTTGTGAATTTCTTGTAAGCAGTGTCGGATTTGAGTTTTTCTTTTTTAATAAAGATCTCCGCCTTTTCCTTGTTTACGATCACAATTTTTTCAACATCCTGTTTTGTCAGGAGTTCATCCAGTCTTGACCAGGTAATTTCTTCGACGGGGTTGGAATAATTGAAATACTGGATAGCAATAAAACCTATAGCAAGGATTGCATAGATCCAGTAAAAATTGAATTTTGGCCGTTTTCCTTTGGGAGGGATAAAACTATTTCCTTTTTCTGCCATTCTGTCTGATTCCAAAAAATTTATGTATCTGTTTATTCCAGTGTGTCAACCTTTGTAATGCGTGCATCGGCCCATAATTGTTCAATATTATAGAACCTGCGCCGCTCCTCCTGAAAAATATGGATGACTACATCGAAATAGTCGATCAAAATCCATTCCGCGTTTTCGAAACCCTCTTTATGACAGGGATCCAGGCCGGTTTTTTTCTTTACCACTTCTATGATATGGCCGGTTATAGCCTCGACCTGCGTACGCGAATTGCCATGGCATATAATAAAATCGTCACAAACGGCACCTTTCAATCCGTCAAAATCAAGGATAACGGGATCTCTGGCTTTTTTTTCGGTCATGGCGGCGACCACTGCCTCTATTAAGATCTCCCGGGGTTCCTGTTTCTTCTTTCGTGGCATGAAGGAAGTTTAGTTTAACGTGCAAAAGTAATTAAAAATCCGCACCCGGTCAGAAGTTGGGCTTCAGGGCGTAAGTCTTATAGAAATCGGTTATAAATCCTACCGCTTCTTCAGCAGTATCAACAATTTTGAATATCTCCAGGTCTTCGGCGGTAATGTTTTTTTCGAGCAGCACTGTGACTTTCATCCAATCAATCAGTCCTTGCCAGTAATTGTGGCCAACCAGCACAATGGGAAAACGCACCAATTTATGGGTCTGGATCAGGGTAATGGCTTCCGTAAGTTCATCCAGGGTGCCGAAACCGCCGGGTAAAGCGATGAATCCCATAGAATAACGCATGAACATTGTTTTCCTTACATAAAAGAAGTTGAAATTGATCAGTTTGTTCCGGTCGATGAACGGGTTGGGACTTTGTTCTGAGGGCAGGTTGATGTTGAGTCCCACTGATTTTCCTCCGGCGAAATGGGCGCCTTTATTGGCTGCTTCCATAATTCCCGGACCACCGCCGGTGATGATCCCGAATCCGGCTTTTGTTAACAGGTATGCAATTTCTTCGGTAAGTTTATAGTAATGGTGACTTTCCCTGGTACGTGCCGAACCGAAAATGGATACACAGGGGCCTATCTGGCTAAGCTTTTCAAAACCTTCGACCATTTCAGATATCACCTTGAAAATTTCCCAAGTATCGTAACTGATGGTCTCTGACCAATTTTTGGGTTGAATGGACTGTTTAAGTTTTTCGATGTCTTCCGTTTCCATTTAGAGCTGGATTTGATGGATCAAATGTAATGAAAATCATGAGTGCATCAGGATTTCTTTCAGGTACATGGCCGTATAACTGGTCGGATGCAGGGCGACCTGTTCAGGCGTGCCATTCGCCAGTATCTCACCGCCCCGCTCACCGCCTTCAGGTCCTAAGTCGATGATGTAGTCGGCCACCTTGATCACCTCCATGTTATGCTCGATAACGAGAACGGTATTCCCTTTTCCAACCAGTTTGTTGAGAACACACAACAGTACCTTCACATCCTCGAAATGCAGCCCGGTTGTTGGCTCATCAAGAATATACATGGTATTGCCCGTATCTTTTTTTGAAAGTTCCGTTGCCAGTTTAACCCGTTGTGCCTCGCCACCAGAGAGGGTAGTCGATTGCTGACCCAATGTAATGTAACCCAATCCGACTTCATTAAGTGTGCTGATCTTGTGTACGATAAAAGGAATATTCTCAAAGAATTCAACCGCCTGTTCAATGGTCATATTAAGTACATCATTAATGGATTTTCCTTTGTAGCGTACCTCCAGGGTTTCCCTGTTGTAACGATGGCCATGACACGTTTCACAGAGCACATACACATCGGGCAGAAAATTCATCTCGATCACGCGGAGTCCGGCCCCTTTGCATGTCTCGCACCTTCCGCCTTTGACATTAAACGAGAACCTTCCGGGCAGATAACCACGAATCTTTGACTCCGGCAACTCAGCGAAAAGTTTCCGGATATCATCAAACACCTTGGTATAGGTTGCAGGATTTGACCTGGGTGTACGCCCGATCGGTGCCTGATCGATCTCAATGACCTTATCGATATGGTTGATCCCTTCGATGGACTTGTATGGCAGCGGTTTTTGGTTGGATTTGTAGAAAAACTGGCTTAAAACAGGATATAGGGTCTCGTTGATGATCGACGATTTGCCACTTCCCGACAAACCGGTGATACAGATCAGGGTCCCGAGCGGAAGTTTAAGGTCAACATTCCGGAGATTGTTACCGGAAGCACCCTTCAGCGTGAGAAATTTACCGTTGCCGGTACGCCGTTCCTCCGGTACAATGATCTTCCGTTTTCCGCTCAGGTAAAGTCCTGTCAGGTGCCCATTTTGCAAAACCTCCTGTGGCGTACCCTGTGCAACGATCCTGCCGCCATGAACCCCGGCTCCGGGACCGATGTCGATCACATAATCGGCTGCCATGATGGTTTCCTTGTCATGTTCCACCACGATCACCGAGTTACCTGCATCCCTCAGGCTTTTCAGGGCGTTGATCAGCCTCAGGTTGTCGTGCTGATGCAATCCGATGCTGGGTTCATCGAGAATATAAAGGACGCCAACCAATTGCGACCCGATCTGGGTGGCCAGCCTGATGCGCTGGCTCTCTCCGCCGGAAAGGCTTCGTGCCGTCCGGTTCAGCGTAAGATAACCGATACCGACATCGAGCAGGAACCGGATACGAGCTTTTATTTCACGGATGATTTCGTAGGCGATCGTTTGTTTTCGCTCATCCAGTTGTTGATAAAGCTGATCAAACCATGTTGACAGGTTCACCAGATCCATGTTGGCCAGTTCTGCTATGTTTTTGCCACCGAGCCTGAAATAAAGTGATTCCTTCCTGATCCGGTCGCCAAGGCACTCGGGGCAGGGCAGTTTATTCATAAAACTGCTCACCCATTTCATGATCCCTGAAGGAGCGGCCTCCGCATGCTGCGAATTGATGAAACTGACGATCCCTTCGAAATTCAATGCATAACTCGAAGATACGCCGAGATATTCGTTTTTTACCCTGAACACTTCATCAGATCCGTTCAGAATGACGTTAATGGCATTTTCGGGTATCTCTGAGATGGGGGTATTGAGATCGAATCCGTATTTTTCACCGATCGCTTCAATTTGCTTAAAGATCCAGGAATTTTTGTATTCTCCGATGGGGACAATGCCTCCCTTTTTGATGCTTTTCGCCCGGTCGGGGATGATCTTGTTGATATCGATCTCGGAAATAGTCCCCAGCCCGTTACATTTAGGACAGGCGCCATAAGGGGAGTTAAATGAAAAAGAATTTGGCTCAGGTTCGTCATACGATACACCCGACGTGGGGCACATGAGCAGGCGGCTGAAATGACGCGCCATACCCGTGTTTGGTTCGAGGACCATCATGATATCTTTCCCCTGGCGCATGGCGAGGTTCACTGATCCCGACAACCTTGTCCGGGATTCGTGACCGACACTAATCTGGTCGATCACAATCTCGATATCATGGATCTTATAACGGTCCAGTTGCAATCCGTGCGAAATTTCCCTCACGTCGCCATCGATGCGCACATTGAGAAATCCCTGCTTCCGGATCTGTTCAAAGAGTTCGCGGTAATGCCCTTTTCGTCCTTTTACAACAGGGGCCAGAACAAGTATGCTCTTACCCTCATATTGCGACAGGATCAATTCCACGATCTGGTGCTCGCTGTATCTGACCATCTGTTCCCCGGTAACGTAGGAATAAGCGTCGGCCGTCCTTGCAAAAAGCAGACGCATGAAGTCGTATATTTCGGTAATGGTACCGACGGTTGACCTGGGATTCCGGTTGGTCGATTTCTGTTCAATGGAGATCACCGGGCTCAGACCGTTGATCTTGTCGACGTCAGGCCGTTCGAGGTTACCGATAAATTGACGGGCATATGCCGAAAAAGTCTCCATGTAACGCCGCTGCCCCTCGGCGTATATCGTGTCGAAAGCAAGCGATGATTTGCCACTTCCGCTCAAACCGGTGAAAACCACAAGTTTATGACGGGGAATGACCAGGTCGATGTTTTTCAGGTTGTGAACCCTCGCGCCAAATACTTCCAGATTTTCTTCCACAATGATCTTGAAAAACAGTCTTGTTAGTGAATTTCATTGATTTTCAGCGTGTCGTGAAAGAATGTTTCACTTGCCGGAACCTTTTTCATCAGCACGTCAAAACTCAGGGCACCATCTTTCGGGATCCTGAACGTGTATGATTTCCTTGTTTTATTTGGCAGGCTGTAATTTTTTATCCATGGATTCAATTCCCTAAGGATCCTGTAGTTGACCGACAAAGTCCTGGCGAAAGCGGGAAGATCGCTGATGCTGCTGTCGATGGTGACAAGCCTGGCAGGTATCTCAGGATAAAAATCTGTTTCACGCAGGTAAAATCCATACCTTACCGGATGATCGTAAACCTCCCTGATGGCCATAATGCGGAAGATATACCTGGAGGTTTCATCGTTCAGGTAAAGATCATAATAGTTTTTTACCTTTTGATTATCCAATGCTTTTTGCAGACCGTCAAGCCCGCGGTTGTATGAAGCTGCCACCAGGGTCCAACTGCCGAACCGTTGATAGGCATCCCTGAAAAAATCGCAGGCAGCCTGGGTCGCTTTCTCCATGTTGTAGCGCTCATCGATCTTTTCATTGATCTCGAGCCCGTATTTCAGTCCGGTAGGTTTGATAAACTGCCAGTAACCCTCGGCGCCTGCCGGTGAAATGGAGTTGAGCAGGTTGCTTTCAGCGATAGCAAGGAATTTAAAATCATCAGGAATGCCATTTTTCTTCAGAATGGGTTCAATCACCGGAAGCCACCGGTTGGCTCGTTTGAACATCATGATCGTTGATGAATGCATGAACGTGTTTGCCACGATCTCGCGTTCAAATGCCTCCCTGACATAATACAGGTCAAGCGGTACAGGTTCTCCGGCAAACTCTGTTTTTTCAGGAATTTCGGGTAAACTGACCCTGGTATGCCGGTAAAACAGGCTGTGATATTCCTTATCCTGGTTTTTAACGGCAACGATCGCACATGTCGAAATGGCACAAGCCAGCAACAGTGCGAAACTGCCTCCGATGAAATATGTTTTTTTTATCATTTTAATATTTTAAGTACCCGTTGTCCACCTGTCCGCCTGTCCGACTGTCCGCCTGTCCGCTTGTCCGCTTGTCCGCCTGTTAAAACGGACTCACCATTTCCCTGAACCTCCCTGCTGCCTTATCTTTATCCGAGATCACCGGATCGGAGAACTTCCAGTCGATGTTCAGGTCGGGATCGTTCCAGAGGATGCTTCCTTCGGCCGCTTTGTTGTATACATTGGTACATTTGTAAAAAAACACCGTATCATCCTCCAGGGTGGCAAAACCATGTGCAAATCCGGCGGGGACCCAGAACATCAATTTATTTTGTCCTGTAAGAACGACGGATTCCCATTTTCCGTATGTCGGGGAATCTTTCCGTATATCAACGGCCACATCAATCACCGAACCCCGGATGACACGGACAAGTTTGCCCTGTGCATAGGGTGGCGCCTGAAAATGAAGACCCCGGAGCACCCCTTTTTTCGACTTTGATTCATTGTCTTGCAAGAATGTTAGGTCGAGTCCCTCACGCAGGAATTTTTCGTTGTTGAACGATTCGAAAAAATAACCCCGTTCATCCTCAAACACATCCGGTTTTATGATCAATAAACCCTCCAGCGGAGTCTTTAGTATTTCCATAAAGAATTAAAGTTTAATGGATTCCTGCATTCCTTTACAAATGAACACACTCGCCATACGCGACGGCCACCGCTTCCATGATCGCTTCGCTCATCGTCGGATGAGGGTGAACCGCTTCAATGATCTCCTTGCCGGTGGTTTCAAGTTTCCGGGCAACCACGACCTCCGCGATCAACTCTGTAACATTCTCACCGATCATATGAGCACCGAGCCATTCGCCGTATTTTGCATCAAAGATCACCTTGATGAATCCGTCACGAGCTCCCGATGCGGTGGCTCTCCCTGATGCCGTAAACGGGAATTTGCCGATCAATAATTCAAATCCTGCATCCCGGGCTGCCTTTTCGGTCATCCCGACCGAGGCTATTTCGGGATGTGTATAGGTGCAACCCGGAAGGTTCCCGTAATCGAGGGGGTCAACCTGTTTCCCCGCGATCTTTTCAACGCAGATGATCCCTTCGTGAGAGGCAACATGCGCTAAGGCCGGGCCTTTCACGATATCGCCGATGGCATAATATCCTTCCACATTCGTTTTGTAATAATCATCCACGGTGACTTTACCGTGTTCTGTCGCGATGCCGGTCTCTTCAAGACCGATCCCTTCAATATTCGTGGCAACGCCGACAGCCGAAAGAACGATGTCGCATGCAATAATTTCTTCCCCTTTCTTAGTCTTTACCGTCACTTTACAACCGCTGCCCCTGGTATCAACAGACTCAACCGAGACGCCTGTCATGACCTTCATCCCTGACTTTTTAAAGGAACGCTCCAATGCTTTTGAAACCTCTTCATCCTCAACGGGAACGATATTCGGGAGGATTTCAATAAGCGTGACACTTGTGCCTATTGATTGGTAGAAATATGCAAATTCCGACCCGATGGCACCGGAGCCGACAACCACCATTGATTTCGGTTGGGCAGGCAGCGTCATAGCTTCGCGGTAACCGATCACTTTTTTGCCATCCTGTTTGATGTTGGACAATTCCCTGGAACGGGCTCCGGTTGCAATGATAATATGTTCAGCGGAGTGTTCGGTTTTTACACCGGCATCATCCGTTACTTCAACTATTTTACCCGGTTTCACCTTCCCGGCACCCTGAAGATGTTCGATCTTGTTCTTCTTGAGAAGGAATTGGATCCCTTTGCTCATCTGGTCGGCCGTATCCCGGCTGCGTTTGATGATGGCAGGAAAATCAGCCTTTGATTCCCCGGCAACGATGCCATAATCCATGGCATGTTTGAGGTATTGAATCACACTGGCGCTTTTAAGCAGCGCCTTGGTTGGAATACAGCCCCAGTTGAGGCAAATACCGCCCAATTCCGCCCTTTCAACAACGGCGGTTTTAAAACCCAGTTGTGCAGCTCGGATCGCGGCAACATATCCCCCAGGACCGCTGCCAATGACAAGAATATCGTAGTTCATGATTTTTTTTTTGGAATCGCCAAAGATACTAAAATCTCTTGTGATGGGAAAGGAAGCAGCATATAAAAGCGTTTTGCCGGCAACCAATTGCGGATTTAGAAAGACTCCTCATGGAATAAATTATCCCCTAAGAAGTTTGAAAATGCTTAGGAATTGTAATTTATTGTAAATTTGAGTAATGTTTATTTCTTAATCGTATTCTAATCCGGAAGACATGTGAAATGTAATATACATAAAAAATGAAAACTGTATCACAAAAAATGGGAATTAAAGAGAACAGCCGTGTCATGTTTATTAATGCCCCGGGCGATGCAATAACCGGAATGAAATTGCCTGAAATTGAACAGGCAAAAAAAATAATTGGCGAATTTGACTATATTCATTTATTCGTTAAAAAGGAATCGGAATACAGAAACAAAATTCCCGATCTTAAGCCCCATCTTAAACTAAATGGGATGCTTTGGGTTTCATGGCCCAAAGGTGGACGTTTAGACACCGACCTCTCATTGCCAAAGGTAATAAAGACAGGTTATGATTTTGGACTTGTAGAAAGTACATGTTTAAGCATCAATTCAATTTGGTCGGCATTAAAGTTTACTCATCCCAAGAAAGGAAAAGTTTACAATAATAGTCACGCAGTATTAAAATCAAGAACAACGAACCGCTAATCCAGCAGTCTGCCAGTTGGTCCTTATATCTTCCCTGATAAGAGTATTTTCATTCGCAACCACACACCTTACTCTTTTGCTAAAAATGTTCACCGGACATTTTTTAGCGCGGTGCCCTCCGCGGCATATACATAACTACCCCTTTTGTGTTCTTTGGGTGTTGCAAGGCTGTCGTTGCTTGCCCGGAATGGTTTTGATCCCGGTCTCTTGGTTATCAAGGCTATCTCCTGAACCTTTTGTTCAGAGATAGTCCAGACATGGAGATAGTTATAATTGCCGGTATTTTCAACATTTTCCCAATGGATTCGCTTTTTCTGTCCTTGTGCACGATTGCTGGAGAGGTTATTTTAAAGATAACAATGGTTCACCGAATGAGCTATCCACAATGTCAAAGTGAATCAAAAAATCTCCGACCAGTTCAAATCTCTAACGGGGGGCAGTGTCTTTTGCAATCCTGCGATCTGTGATAGATACCGCAATTAAAACAACCTGAACCCTTTGAATTCTCTTTCTCAAATTAATGCCCTACCTTTGTAAGGATTGAATAGTTACGAATTGTTAAATTTCAATTCTATTAAAAAGGAAGGCAAAACTTTATGGGTAATATTGAAATACAAATACACACTTGTGCTTTGGTAAGAATACATCTATCACTTGTTTTATGCATAATATTGAATTTAGACTCAGTTGCCCAGGTTTATCAGCCATTAACTATTCTTTCGCCTCCATACGAGAATTATTATAATATCAATGATTTTCCACATTCAAACGAGAAAATTTCTTTTTCCATCCAACATCCATTTATTGATTATAAAGATTCAATAATAGATTATAAGACGTCTTATCAATATTTAATGAGTCTTCCATTAACAAGTGAAGATTTGTTTTCGGAATATGTAAAATTTGCCATGATGTCTCTAAATTTTGAACAGAAATTTTTTAATATTAAAAAAGGAGCAGAAATTTGGTATGGAGTCACAAAATCTAATATTCCGACGATAGCAGCAATTTATTATAAAAATTTCAATGACTCTACTCATTTATATGTTTTTACCGGGTATTCGTTGACCTATTTTGATAAAAAAAGCAAGATTGATCTATCGAAACTAATTTGTGAGAGAATAAGGACAATTCTTAATAGAGATCAAAAAAGAAGAAATTAAAATGATATGCCTTAAATGAGGCATAATTAAGAGACGATTGAGTATGTTCGAAGATTTTTGAAATATGGTCGAACCTATCTCCCCTTCTCCCTGGGGAGAAGGGTCAGGGGGATGAGGTATTCCCGCAGGAGAAGGGGTCAGGGGGATGAGGTATTCCCTGGGGAGAAGGGGTCAGGGGGATGAGATATTCCTGTAGAAGGATTCAAGAACGCTCTTATTTCGGCAACCTTCTGTTCAACTGGTAGGCGTCCGTCAATCCAATGGATGGTCAATCCCTGACGTTCCATGCGGCGGAACCAGGTCATCTGGCGCTTGGCAAACTGGCGGATGGCGATATTCAGTTCAGACAACAGGCCGGTCCGCGATAAATTTCCGGTGAGGTACAGGCTTACAAATTTGTACTCAAGGCCGTATTTCATCAGGCGTTCGGGGGTGATCCCGTCCGCCAGCAACTGTTCCACTTCCGCTATCATACCATTCTCCAGCCGGTATTCAAGACGGTTCCGGATTCGGGCTTTTACCAGTCCCCTGGGGCAGTTGATTCCAAAAATGGTTGAATCTATTTTCGGGAAAGGCTGGCCCCCGGAATAAGAATTTGAAGATATACCGTGCTGACTTAACATCCCCAGCCTTGCTGACGACCTGGCTACCATGATGGCCTTCAGTAACCTGGGCCGGTCTTCGAGATCGGTGATGTTGTGCAGCGTTTTGTACGATTTAAGAAGATCTGTCAGTTCGCCATCCGGCTTATCGTGCAGCGACGCCAGGAATTCCTGATCGTTCACGGCCTTTGCAAGCTGATAGCCTTTCAGTATTGCTTCAAGATACATTCCTGAACCGCCGCAAAGTACAGGCAGTTTTTTCCTTTCAAGGATGTCATGGTAAACCCGGAGAAAATCTTTCTGGTATTCAAAGATGTTGTATTCATAGCCCGGATCAACCAGGTCGATGAGATGAACGGGAACACGAATGCCGCCGACCATATATTCATCGTAATCTTTCCCCGTCCCGATGTTCATGCCCCGGTATACCTGGCGCGAGTCGGCGCTGATCACCTCTCCGTTGAGCTCAAAAGCCAGCAGGGCTGCAAGCGCAGTCTTTCCGGTTGCCGTGGGTCCCAGGATAGTTACCAAAGTCAATTAAAAATTAAAAATTAAAAATTAGGACATCCCACGTTCCACGTCCCACGTCCCACGTCCCGCGTCCCACGTCCCGCGTCACTTATCCAGTTCCTCATACACCGAATTCCGGCTTTTAAACTCAGGCACCATCTCTTTCATTTTCCTGATGATGTCAACATTGGTCCGGGTCGCCACCAACGTGGTCAGCTGTTCAATGTCCTGCCGTACTTCGTCCAGGTTGAACTCGCGGACTTTAGCGGTAAGGATCAGCGGGTGATGGGTGGGAATGGTGTTTTCTTCCACATTGAGCAGCTCCTCGTACAGCTTTTCGCCGGGACGAAGTCCTGTAAATTTAAGCTGGATGTCCTTGCCGGGAACCAGTCCGGAAAGCCGGATCATCCTCCTGGCCAGGTCGATGATCCTCACCGGTTTGCCCATGTCGAAAAGGAAGATCTCTCCGCCTTTGCCACAAGCACCGGCTTCGAGAACCAACTGACAAGCCTCGGGAATGGTCATAAAAAACCTGGTCACCTCCGGATGAGTGATGGTGACCGGACCGCCTTTTTCGATCTGGCTGCGGAAAAGGGGGATCACTGAACCATTGGATCCGAGCACATTCCCGAACCTCGTGGTGATGAACCGCGTGGCCGCAGCCTTATCAAGGGCCTGGGTATATATCTCGGCGATGCGTTTGGATGCTCCCATCACATTGGTCGGATTCACGGCTTTATCGGTGGAGATCATGATGAATTTTTTCACGCCGTATTCAACCGAAAGGTCTGCAATGATCCTTGTGCCTCTTACATTGGTGAGAATTGCCTCGCCCGGATTGTTCTCCATCATGGGCACATGCTTGTAGGCCGCGGCATGATACACCAGGTCTGGTCGGAAGGTATTGAAGATCCGTCGCATACGGGCCTCATTACTGATATCGCACAGGATGAACTCAATGTCCGAACCCTGGTTGTATTCAGGGGTTTCGAGTTCGAGGTAATGAAGCGGCGTTTCGGCCTGGTCGATGAGAATGATCAGGCGCGGGGCAAACCGGGCGATCTGGCGCACGATCTCGCTGCCAATTGAGCCGGCAGCGCCGCTGACCAGGATCGTCTTTCCCGTAATCTCCTGTGAAATCCTTTTTTCGTCCAGTTTTATCTCGTCGCGTTCCAGCAATTCTTCAATGTTGATCTTTCTGATCTGGCTGAAACTCAGCTCGCCGTTTATCCACTTGATCATAGGCGGTACGGTGAGCACTTTGGTGTTGTAAGCGAGGCATTTGTCAACCAGTTCCTGTTTCTTACCCGTGTCAAAATGCATGATGGCCAGGATAACCTGTGCTACGGTGTTGGTAGTCAGAAGGTTGTCGAGCCTGGCCGGGGGGAGGATGTCGATGCCTTCAAGTTTTTTTCCCTGTTTGCTGCCCTGGTCATCGATAAACGCGAGTACCTTATATTTGGTTCCCGCATCGCGGTCGAGGGTTCGTTTGGCGATGATACCGGCCTCACCAGCTCCATAGATCACCACGTTCACTTTTTCGCCCTCCGGATGCCTGAACTCAAGAAACGCCACTTTGACAATCAGCCTGAAAGTGATCATTCCGAAGGAGGTAGCCAGAAAATCGATAATAATAACGGAGAAAGGTATAAAAAAATGACCGGTGATGAAAAAGTAGGTCGCCATGTTGGTAACGGCGAAAATGAAACTGCCGGTCAGTACCGTGCCAAAAACACGCAAGGCATCTCCCGTACTGGTATAACGGATGATACCTGCATAGGTCCGGGCAATCACGAAGCTGACTGACCTGATCAGTGCCATATACAGAACGATCCGGGGGAGTGGTTTTAATTCCGTTGAGGGAATGTCGAAATTGAACCGGAGCAGAAATGCCAGTAAGACCGCCGAAACAGCGATGACGATGTCGATCATGAAGATAAGCCACCTTGGTGTATTTTCCCTGTTTATTAACATGCGTCAAATTTAGAAATAATTTGGTTGAATATATGAACAATTGCCGTTAAATATGAACATTCGACAGGTTAGCATACAATTTTTTCTAATTTTGTATCGTTTAATAAAACTACTTATGAAGAACACAGCATTCACAAAGTATCATGAAGCAATGGGCGCCAAAATGGTACCTTTTGCCGGCTACAACATGCCTGTCCAATATGAAGGGATCAATGCAGAGCATGAGACCGTACGTAAAGCACTGGGTGTTTTTGACGTCTCTCACATGGGCGAATTCTGGGTGAAAGGACCGAAGGCGCTTGATTTTATACAATGGGTTACTTCGAACGATGCATCAAAACTGGTAGCAGGGAAGGTGCAGTATTCCTGTTTCCCAAACGAGACCGGGGGCATTGTGGATGACCTGTTGGTTTACAAAGTGGATGACATTACCTATTTATTGGTGGTAAACGCGGCCAACATTGACAAGGATTGGGCATGGTGTAACAAGCAGAATAAGATGGGAGCCACGTTATATAACGCTTCTGATGAAATTGCCCAGTTGGCTGTTCAGGGCCCTTTGGCACTCAAAGCTATGCAAAAGCTGACCAGCACCACCGTCACGGATATGGAGTACTACACTTTCAAAAAACTCACTTTTGCCGGTGTTCCCGATATAATTTTTGCCACTACCGGGTATACCGGTTCCGGCGGATGTGAGATCTATATGGACAATGAGGATGCACCGAAGATCTGGGAGGCCGTGTTCAGGGCAGGGGCCGAATTTGGCATCAAGCCGATAGGCCTGGCTGCCAGAGATACCCTCCGCCTTGAGATGGGATATTGCCTCTATGGCAATGACATCAACGATACCACGTCACCCATCGAGGCGGGACTTGGTTGGATCACTAAATTCACCGATTCCAAGTTGTTTATCAACAAACCTGACCTGCTCAGGCAGAAGCAGGAGGGAACCGCCCGCAGATTGGTTGGATTTGAAATGACAGAGATGGGAATTCCCCGCCATGAGTATGAGATCGTTGATGCCGGGGGCAATAAAATAGGGGAAGTTACGTCTGGTACCATGGGCCCGTCTGTAAAAAAACCGATCGGGATGGGTTATGTGCCGGCTGCTTTATCCGGGGAAGGAAGTGAAGTTCATATAAAAATACGGGACAAGTTCCTGAAGGCGAAGGTGGTGAAGTTCCCGTTCTATAAACAGTCATGATTGACAATTGACAATAACTAAAAACTTAATCACTAAATCTGAAAAACATGTCAGAAATTAAAAGTAAAATAAGTTCAATCCGCTGGCAACGCATGATGTTCATCCTGCTGATGGCACTCATGGTTGCAGGAGCCGATAGCTGCAAATCGACAGGCAAGTTGTCGAAAAAAGAGCGCAAGGCGCAAATCGAAAATGCCAAAAGGCAGTTACAACCGATCATCAGCGGTACTTCAACGCTATCTTACGAAGAGCAGAAAAGGATCGTTGGAGAGATCATGGATAAAAACCTGAACGATCCCGTGCTCAACGACATGATCATCCAGGCACAGCAAAAACTGAAGACATTGCTGGCCGAACAAACGCAGGCCAAGGCACAGAAAATCGATGTCGCCCGGGCCGCACTCTATGATCTGTTGCTGAATAAGGACAACAAATCAGCCGATGAGCTGGAAGCGGCAGTCAATGCCATCAAAAGGCAGAACCTGGGCGACACTGAGATTGATGAACTCATCGCGAGACTGGAGAAGAAAATCGCGGATATGCGTTCAGGCGGGAGCAACCTCCCGGTAAAGACCCAACTGGAGAATGCATTTACGACCATTGCCAATGCTGCCAAATCGGGAAACCTCACCCAGGCCGACAATACGATCCAGCAAACATTGCAATTCTTTTCATCAGACGATGCTACTGTGCTGATCATCATCAGCCGTGAAGGCGCCACCGTGGATTACGATAAACCTACCACCATTAAGCGCTACCTTAATTTGCTCAGGGATACAAAATCCAATAAGAACGACATTGATGCCATCATGACCGATGCCAATGGTAAGATCAAAGAACTCGATTTAATTAAAAAGTAATCCATATGAGAAAGACTCTTTCATTAATCATTATGGCATCCCTGTTCACCGTGTCGTACCGGGTTGCCGCACAGGATAATCTCTCTCCCCAGCGCAAACAGGCTGTCGATAGCCTTGCCCTTGAGAAAGTTCGCGACCTGAGTAAATATATCAGCATAATCGGTGATAAAACAACCCCGTGGTCGGATGCACAACGGGTGATCGAACGTGCCGTGGAACTGTTTATGGAAAACAGCGAGATCGGTGTTTCATCATTGAGCAAACAAGATGTGAATTACTATAAGGTACGTGAATATTTTGACCGCCTGATGCAACTCAACTACGACAAGGTGACCATCGACTGGTACAAGATCCAGTATGTGAGTGACCTCGTCAGACAACCGGATGGCACCTATGTCGGAGTGATAACGATTTACCAGCGTTTCCAGGGGTTCGACAAGGAAAAGGGCCTGATTTACGAGGATACCACCAAGAAAGACATTACAGTTTATGTCAAGCGCAAAGAAACTCAGATCGGGGGCCGCCTCATCGGCTTCTGGGATGTAATGCTCGGTGATATCAGGGTGAAAGAAACCTCAAAATAATTACGAATTAGGAATTAGGAATTACGAATGGTAATTTTTAATTTTTAATTTTTAATTCTGATCTATGAGAAAACTCACATGGATTATATTATTGTGGCTACCGGTTGCAAGTTTTTCACAGGGATCGATAGGTTCACTGACCGGTGACGAATCGGTGTTTTATGCGCAGACCAAACAGGTGAACCAATTCTTTCTGCGGTTCAACGGCGAGGAGGATATAAAGGGCAAACGGTACTATGCCGGCAATCCCGGGTATCGCGACCTGAAGGCACGAAAACGGTATCTGAATATGCTGTTTGACAATTCCAGCCCGGTGATCAGTGAGGATCTGAAATTTGTTTTCGTCGAAGATGCTCTGAATAAAAAAAATCCGGCATTTCTCGATTTTTATGCCAATGGCTGGTATGCCGAGGTGGCGGCATCGTTCCTTTATAAGAAAGAGAAGGTGAACCTCATCCTTTACCTAAAAATTGAGAAACAGTCAAACGGCTATAAATGGGTGATCTCAAATGTTTACTTCGACCGGTTCCAATCATGGTTCACCCATCTGAATGATACCGTAAACTTAAAGTACTTCATCCATCCGATGAGCCATGAACTGGATTTTATGAACCTGCATAAGGCGTTCAGGGAGCCGGAAAACCTTGATTATTATTTTGAAAAGGAATATCAACCGGATATGACTGCCCTGTTCGTGATGGAAATGAAGGATGGAAATCTTACCTTTATAGCAGTAAACGATGTCAAATTCCATGTTTTTCAGGTGCCTAACTGGTATTTCGAACTCTCCTGGTTTAACCGGAACAATGTAAATTCCGGTTGGCTCATCTCCAATGTGCTCCGCGTTAATGACAAGGAAAAGAGGGATTTAATGGAGAATTACACTCATTTAAAATAATTTGGTATGAGGAATATCTTTATCCTGCTTTTTCTGACGATTTTCGTCAGTAGCCTTCCTGTATTGGCACAAAAAAAGACGACCACAAAAAAGACCACCACAACTTCCAAACCGGCCCAGAACAAACCCGGCACAGGCAAACAGAATAAGCAGGGAGCCGCTTCCCGAAAAAAGACCACTACCGATGTCAGGCCTCAGGAGGTGAAAGCAAAGGCAGGAATGATCGCCCCGAACAAGATCGATACCTTTAAGCTCCAGGTCATCCCTCTGGTCAAATTTTTTGAGAGTTCGCTTAATTTCCTGGCCGATCCCCGTAACCCGGTTAATGAAAAACAGACGATCCTGTCGCAGAGTTACCTGAAATGGTGCTGGGACGAAGAGGTGCAGATCGAGGATGACCTCGATGAGAATCGTCTGGTTCCATTGTATAAGGATATGCCTGCATACCTGATCGATGTCAGCTTCTTTTTCAGGAGTGCCATCTTCAGTTATTCGGTGCAGGATGTAAGCGTGGAAGCAGGACAGGGTGGTCTTACGTACTTCAAGGTCACCGCCAACCGCAATCTTCGCGGCGTGACCCTGAACGACGACTCGGTAAATTCCAACAAGGTGAGGTATATCGAAATGAACTTCGATTCGGTAAAACAACAGATGAAAGTCGTTAGTGTTTATACCACCAAACTCAACGAAAAGGATGATCTGCGCAACTGGTGGAATGGTCTTTCGCATGAATGGAAAGCGGTGCTTGCAGGTGAGCTGAAACTGGAAGGCAGAACGCCCATGGCACAAATTGACAGCTTCAACGATTCGGTAGCCACTTCAGGCGGGCAAACCATGCTCATAATGGGATCGGAATTCTACCGGAATTTGGACCAGATCGTCCATGCAGGCCGGGTCGATCTCTCAGGAAATAAAGCAATTATGAACCTGGAACCGTTAAATAAATTATCGGATCTGAAGGAAGTGAATATTTCAGGAACCGGCATAACAGATCTCATGCCCCTGCGAAACTTAAATAAACTGGAGATCCTTGATATCTCAGGTACCGGCGTAAGCAATCTGGAACCATTGCACTATTGCGTTCATATCAACCAATTGCGGATGAAGGATACGCCTGTCAGAGATCTGGCAGTGGTTCCTCTGTTCCAGTCCCTCTCGACGCTCGACATCAGCGGGACGAAGGTGATCTCGCTGAGTGCCATCCGGGATATGGCCACCCTGAAAGAACTGCGCATCAACCATACCTCCATTAAAGACATTACCCCATTGTCAAAACTCGTCAACCTTGAAATGCTGAATATCTCATCAACCCCCGTTGATGACCTGGATGCTTTGAAAGATATGGTAAACCTCCGTATCTTATTGAGCGACAGCACGAAGATCAACGACCTCGCACCGTTAGACAACCTGGTCAAATTACAGCGTGTTTATTGCAACAACACCGGGATCAACCAGAAACAGGCTCTGAGTTTCATCAAAAAGCATCCGGATGCTTCCCTGGTGTATGCTTCAAAGGAGTTGGCAGCATGGTGGAACGGCATGACGCCGGAATGGCAGAACATTTTTAATTTTTACCAGAAATTTGACAAACAGCCAAATACCGAGCAACTACATCTGTTGGCCCTGCTCGACAGCATCAACATCATTGGCCGTATGACGGTAACCACCCTTGCTCCATTAAGTAAACTGATATTGCTGCGTAATCTGCAATGCCAGAGTACCGGGATCACATCACTTGATCCATTGAAAGACCTGACTGAATTGAAGGTCCTGAATGCATCAAATACAAAGGTTGCCGGTCTGGAGCCATTGTCGGGTATCGCCGGCCTGGAAATGCTAAACCTCGACAATACGCTGGTGGCGAGCCTGAGTCCTTTGCATGGCCTGACAAAACTGACTTTTGTGTTCGCTGATAACACCCCTGTGGATAATAATGAAGCTGATGAATTTGCAGAGAAAAATCCGGATTGTATGCTGGTTTTTCAGACGTTCGAAAATACCGGCTGGTGGCAGGGGCTGAACCAACCCTGGAAGGAAGTGTTCCTTCAGCAGGTCAACCTGCAGGGAACACCTGATAAAATACAACTCCAGCAGATCGCAGGGCTTACCAAGGTGTCTTTTGCAGAAGTATTCCAGATTTCGGATCTTGGTGCACTTCTGCATTTAACCCGTTTGACCGAACTGCAGTTCTCGGGGACCTCCGTTGTGAAGCTGGATCCGGTTTCACGGATGCCGAAATTAAAAATTCTCCGTTGTACGAAGAACCCGGTTTTCGACATTACACCGGTGACCCCATTGCGTAATCTTACCGAATTTGACTTTTCCAACACCCAGGTGGAGGATCTTGACGCGTTGCAGAATATGATGCAATTAGAGGTGCTTAAATTCAGCGGTACCCAGGTCAAGAACCTGAAATATCTGCAAAAACTGATCAATATGAAGGTGATTGAGTTTTACAATACCAGGGTCGGTAATGTGGATGTGCTCGACGGCATGAATAAACTTGAATCGGTCAAGATGTTCAACACGAAAGTCTCTGCCAAACGAGTGGAAAAGCTGAAAATGACACATCCGAAATGTGAAATCATCTTCTATTGACCGGTATGGAAAAACTCCCTGAACGTCCACTTTACATCGAAGTGTGTTTAACGCCAAAGCTCTTCTCCGAGATACAGATCAAAGATCATTATATCGTTGTACTTGTTGACATCCTGCGTGCCACGACCTCCATTTGCGCCGCGTTTGAAAATGGTGTGAAATCTATTGTTCCCGTGGCAACGCTGGAAGAGGCGAAGGCTATGAAAGACCGGGGATTTATGGTCGCTTCGGAACAGGATGGCAAAAAACTCGACTTTGCCGATTTCGGGAATTCCGCGTTTAATTTCTCCCGCGGGGCAGTCGCCGGCAAAACATTGGTTTATTGTACCACCAATGGCACGCGTGCGATTGAAATCGCGAAAAAGGCAGAGAAGATCGCGATAGGCGCGTTTATCAATTTATCCGCACTCACGGCCTGGCTGATCAGGCAGAATACCAATATCATCATCCTCTGTTCAGGCTGGAAGAATAAGTTTTGCCTGGAAGATACGATCTTTGCGGGGGCTGTTACAGAACGGCTGATAAAGACGAAACATTTCTCAACTTTTTGCGATTCCGCTGCTGCTGCTCTTGACCTGTGGGGCATTGCCAAACCGGACATCCTGGGGTATATTGAAAAAGCAGCCCATCGTCACCGGTTGAAAAAGCTGGAACTGGATGATGTGATCCCTTATTCATTTAAAATCGATTCAACGAGGGTTGTGCCGGTTTACGCGAAAGGAGAGATTAACAATGAACAGTGAACAAAGAACAGTGAACAATGAACAATGAACAATGAACAATGAACAGTAATCTTATGAGAGTATTTAGCACAGTTTTTATGATGTCAATTGCAATTACAGTTTTTTCTTCGGGCGGGACCGGAAAGGAAAAGAAAAAGGAAAAGAAAGATAATTTTAAATACCTGACGGAACAGTTCGCGGATGCAAAGATCCTGCGGTACCAGGTCCCCGGTTTTGAGGACCTTACGCTAAAACAAAAAAAATTAGTGTATTACCTGAGCCAGGCAGCCCTGTGCGGCAGGGATATCACCTATGACCAGAATTTCAAATCAAACCTGCTTATCCGCAACACACTGGAGGCGGTTTATAGAGAGTACAAGGGCAACAGGACAGACGAAGATTTTAAAAAATTCGAGGTCTATCTTAAACGGGTCTGGTTCTGCAATGGCATTCACCATCATTACTCAACGGATAAATTTTTTCCGGAATTCTCCGCCGATTATTTTGCCACCTTGATCAATGCAACGGGATCAGAATCGCTTCCGTTGAAAAAGGGACAGACCAAGTCGCAATTTCTTTCCGAGGTGACGCCACTGATCTTCAATCCTGATATTGCACCAAAAAGAGTTAGCCTCGATCCGCAGAGTGACCTGGTGCTGAGTTCAGCTTCTAATTTTTATGACGGGATTACCCAGCAGGAAGCAGAGGAGTTCTATGCCGGGATGAAAAAAGATGCTAAAAAGAATAACCGGGATACCATGGTTTCATTCGGACTCAATTCAAAGCTGGTGAAGGAAAATGGAAAGATCTTCGAGGAAATCTATAAAGTCGGAGGTTTATACACCCGGGCGATTGAGCAGATCGTGATCTGGCTTGAAAAGGCGTTGACTGTAACCGAAACCCCCGAACAACACGATGCGGTTAAAAAACTGATCGCCTACTATCGCTCCGGCGACCTGAAAACATGGGATGAATACAATATCGCGTGGGTGAAGGATAAGAATTCACTGGTCGACTTCGTCAATGGTTTTATTGAAGTTTATGGCGATCCGCTTGCCATGAAGGGTTCATGGGAGTCGATCGTTAACTTCAAGGATGTAGAAGCTACGAAGCGTACCGAGATATTGAGTGGCAATGCACAGTTTTTTGAGGATAATTCACCGGTAGCTCCGGAATTTAAAAAGAAAGAGGTCAAAGGTATAACCGCCAAAGTGATCACCGCGGCCCAGCTTGGAGGAGAGTGCGATCCGACGACTCCGATTGGCATTAACCTTCCGAATGCGAACTGGATAAGGAAAGAATACGGTTCCAAGTCGGTTACCATCGATAACATCACCTATGCTTACGACCAGGCAGCCCTGGGGAACGGGTTCCTCGAGGAGTTTGCCTTCTCAAGCGATGAGATTGAACGTTCCAGGGCGTATGGACATCTTGCCGGAAACCTCACCACCGACCTGCATGAATGCCTCGGGCATGGCTCGGGTCAGTTGAACAAAGGTGTCGGTGCCGATGCCCTGAAGAATTATCATTCAACCATCGAAGAGGCCCGGGCCGACCTGTTCGCCCTGTATTATATCAAAGATCCAGTCCTGGTAAAATTCGGACTGGTTCCCGGTGATGAGGTAGCCATGGCCGAGTACGACAGTTTTATCCGCAATGGGTTGATGACACAACTGGTGCGCATCCATCCTGGCAAATCCGTCGAAGAGGCACACATGCGCGACCGGGCCCTAATTGCCCACTGGGTGTTTGAAAAAGGCAGCGATCACAAGGTTATTGAAAAAGTGACCAGGAATGGAAAAACCTATTTCAAGATCAACGATTATGATGCATTGAGGACACAATTCGGGGAATTATTGAAGATCATTCAACGCATTACCTCCGAAGGAGATTACCCTGCCGCAAGGGAATTGGTAGAAGCCTATGCCGTTCAGGTAGATCCGGCCCTTCACCAGGAGGTGCTGGACAGGTACCGGAAACTGAACATCGCTCCATATACCGGCTTCATCAATCCTGAGTACACCCTGAAACTTGATGGAGAATCCATCGTGGATGTGAAAATCAATTACCCCGATGAGTTCGCGACACAGATGTTGAAATATTCAAAGAATTTTTCTTTCTTACCCGTCCGATAACCGATGAAGAGAACCCGGCCGACCTTAATCATCATCATGCTGTTGGTACCTGTTTTATTGACTATTGCACAACAGCATGACCCGAAGAACTATTTTCGGTCGCCGGTCGGTTATCCTGTTTCATTAGCCGGTTCTTTTGGTGAGATACGTAAGAACCATTTTCATTCAGGCATCGATATCCGTACCGATGGCGTACAGGGCAAGCCGGTATATGCCGTTGCCGATGGTTATGTTTCCCGGGTGAATGTTTCACCCGGTGGCTTCGGAAAAGCGTTGTATATCACTCATCCCAATGGTTACACCAGTCTGTACGCGCATCTCCGGAATTACGCGGGTGCCATTGCTGTATGGGTCAAAGCCGGGCAGTATAAGAGGGAGTCATTTGCCATGGATGTACCGGTTCCCGAAGGAACATTGAAAGTAAAAAAGGGTGATCTGGTAGCCTGGTCGGGGAATTCAGGGGCTTCAGGCGGACCGCATCTCCATTTTGAGATCCGTGACACCAAAACGCAGGAGATCATCGACCCGCTCGATTTTGGTTTCATGAAAGGGGACGGGATCCCTCCGGGGATCACATGCGTGAAGATATTTCCATGGGGCGACAATTCAATGGTCAATTTCTCTGATAAAGCTGTATTGATCCCGGTTACCGGTTCCGGTGTCAACTTCCGACTGAAAATGACCGATACTCTGAAAGTTTCAGGAAATATTATTTTCGGAATTGAAACCAATGACCAAGCGCAGGGTGCACTGAAGACCGGAATTCATGACATTGTTCTGACGGTGGACGGAATCAGGGTGTTTTCACAGAAGATCGACCGGTTTGCATTCGCCGAAACCCGGTATGTTAACAGCATGCTGGACTACCCGGCTTATATACATAATAAACGTAAGATCCAGCGGTCGTATGTGGCGCCTAACAATAAATTGAGTGTTTATACCGATGTGAAAAACCGCGGCATCGTAAATTTTACGGATTCAAAAGTGCATGAAATCCGCTATGTGGCGAAGGATGCCTTCGGAAATCCCGCCACGCTCACGTTCTATGTCAGAAGCCACCCCCCGCCGAATTTGGGTGGAAAGCCAAAACCTGAAGATCATCCGGCCACGCAAATTTTTACGTGGAAAAATAACAACACATTTGAAAGTCCGAACATGAGGTTCGAAGTTCCTGCAGAGGCAGTTTATGATGATTTTCCGTTTGAATATTCCCTGACCCCGCCGGTACCGGGATCGTATTCCGGTGTGCATCATCTTCAGAATCAGTACACACCGCTTCATACCTGGTGTACACTTTCGATTAAAACCGTAAACCTTCCTAAGAACCTGGAATCAAAGGTAGTGATCGTAACCGTTTCACAGGGCAATAAATTTATCAGTAAGGGAGGTACCTGGGAAAACGGATGGGCTACGGTTAAGATCCGTGACTTCGGCAACTATATGGTAACCATTGATACTGAACCTCCGAAAATCACGGCAATCAATATCTTTGAAAAGAAAAAGGTAAAGAAACAGTCATCAATCCTTGTGAAGATTTCGGATAACCTTTCGGGGATCAAGACTTACCGCGGGACGTTGAACGGAAAATGGATCCTGATGGATTATGATGAAAAAAACCGGCTATTAACCTATACTTTCGACGGACATATGAAACCGGGGAAGAATAATTTTGTACTTATTGTAACAGACGCCGTGGGTAATTTTTCACGATATGAAGCGGACCTTATCCGCTGACAACATGTTGCATTTTGCATTTAAAATGGTTGTACCATGCAAGAAACCATCCTGATCCTGGATTTCGGATCACAGTACACCCAACTCATCGCGCGACGGGTACGCGAGCTGAACGTTTATTGTGAAATTCATCCGTTCAATAAAATTCCGGCCGGGGATCTTCCTGTCAAAGGGGTAATCCTTTCGGGGAGTCCGTATTCAGTGCGTGATACCAATGCCCCTTTTCCTGATCTCAGAAACATCCGGAAGAAGATACCAGTCCTTGGAGTATGTTACGGAGCCCAGTATCTTGCACAATCATCCGGTGGCGTGGTTGCACCTTCAGAGATCCGCGAATATGGCCGCGCGAAACTTTCATGTATTGACGACAACAACGAATTGCTTCATGGAATGTCGCTGGGAACACAGGTCTGGATGTCGCATGCCGATACCATTTTGAGTGCACCGGATGAATTCAGGATCATTGCAAGTACCGCTGAAGTATTGTATGCCGGGTACGAGGTAGAAGGTGAAGCCACCTATGGCATACAGTTCCACCCGGAGGTATATCACACCATCGAAGGATTGAAATTACTGAAGAATTTCGTGGTGGGTATATGCGGTTGCCAGCAGTCATGGACCCCGGAATCGTTCGTGGAAACCACGGTCGCAGCGTTAAAACAACAACTGGGCAACGACAAGGTGGTGCTTGGTCTCTCAGGAGGTGTTGATTCTTCGGTAGCAGCCATGTTACTGAACAAAGCCATTGGAAAAAACCTCTATTGTATCTTTGTCGATAACGGATTGCTCCGGAAAAATGAATTCGAAACGGTCATGAACCGTTATAAAACCCTGGATCTGAACGTTACAGGTGTTGACGCACGCGATCTTTTCATCGATTCTCTGAAAGGTGTTGCTGATCCGGAGCAGAAGCGTAAGATCATCGGTAGGAACTTTATCGAAGTATTCGACGCGGAAGCTCACAAAATACAGGATATCAAATGGCTGGCCCAGGGAACGATTTACCCCGACGTGATTGAATCGCATTCGGTGAATGGCCCGTCGGCGACTATCAAATCGCACCATAATGTAGGCGGGTTGCCCGATTTTATGAAACTGAAGATCGTGGAACCTTTGAATACCCTTTTCAAGGATGAGGTCAGGAAAGTAGGGCGTACTATAGGACTTGATCCCGGATTTCTCGAACGTCATCCATTCCCCGGTCCCGGACTCGCAGTGCGGATCCTCAGTGACATCGACCGAGAAAAAGTGACTTTGCTTCAGGAGGTCGATGATATTTTTATCTCGGGATTACGTAGCTTTGACCTTTATCATACGGTATGGCAGGCCTTTGCGGTGCTTCTTCCGATACAAACGGTTGGCGTGATGGGCGATGAGCGGACGTACGAAAATGTAATTGCCCTGCGGGCTGTCACTTCAACCGATGGAATGACAGCCGATTGGGCCCATCTGCCTTACGAATTCCTTGCAAAAATGAGCAATGAGATCATCAACAAGGTGAAAGGGGTGAACCGGGTGGTGTACGATATCAGTTCAAAGCCGCCGGCGACGATCGAGTGGGAGTAACTAAATCGCAAGATCGCAAAATGGCAAAAAATCAAAATAGCGAAATGTTGAAATCATGAGATATTTTTATGCTTTTTTCCTTTTGACCATGGGTTGGTTCCTGCAATACTCACAGACTGTGGCCCAATCAACCCAGGAACAACTGAAACAGATAAGGTCGACGGTCATTGAGAATATCGGGGGCCGGGATTATTATATTCATACCATCAGGAGAGGGCAGACGCTTTATATGATCTCCAAAGCTTACGGCGTGGAGGTCAATGATATCATCCGCGAAAATCCGGGTGTCAGGGAGGGGATCAGGGCCGACCAAAAACTCAGGATCCTTGTGCCGGGACAAAAAGATGCGCCCATCCCTAAAGTCACTCCTGGTAAAGATAAAACAGATGCCAGGAAGGAAACCAGGCCAGAAGTTCCGGGCATCGAATCAAAAACGGATTCAGTGGTCATTCCCATATTGCCATGTGGTCAGGACATGACAACTAAGAAATCCGTTTACAAAGTTGCCCTGATGCTTCCGCTTTTTCTTTCCGGTTTCGACCAGATAGATGCGGAGAATCCGGATCCGGGGATATTTGAAACATCCAGGTGTTTCCAGTTTCTGCCTTATTATGAAGGTTTTCTGATGGCTCTCGACTCCCTGGAGCAAATTGGGGTGAAAATTAAACTGTACGTGTACGATGTTGATAAGGATACGGTAAAAACCAGGCAGTTGTTAAAAAAACAGGAGATGAGATCAATGGACCTGATCTTCGGCCTATTGTATCATTCAAATTTTAAGATCGTTGCATCTTTTGCCAAAAAAAACAAGATCAACCTCGTCAACCCGATTTCTGAACGAAGTGAGTTGATTTCGGGTAACCCTTACATTTTCAAGGTACAGCCCTCAAAAAAGGATCAGGTTGAACAATTGGCTGCATACATGTCGGGAGCTTTCACCGGCGGCCAAATCCTGATCATCAGGAATGGACGATATCGTGAACCCGATGCACCGGACCGGCTTAAAAAAGCATGCCTTGAGCGCGACCTTCCGGTTCAGGTCGTTGAAAGCCAGGAAGCCGCTATTGGAAAGTATTCAAAAATAAATCCGAACTATATTGTCGTTTTTTTTGATAATCAGACGTATACACTTGATTTTCTGAAAAACCTGTATAAAATACGCAATGAATATGATCTTACCCTGGTTGGTTTACCGGAATGGCCTGATATGGGGGGGCTGGAAACCGAATACCTGGTCGCCCTGAAAACTCATATGATGGGCAGGTCATTTATTGATTATGACAATCAAAGCGTCAGGCATTTTGTTGACCGGTACCAGGAAAAATATAAAACGGATCCGGAACTGCTTGCATTTCAGGGATTTGATCAGGCAATTTATTTTTTATCGGCATTAAACAGGTACGGTACCGACATTGGCCGTTGTATCGGAGAATTAAAGATTCCGGGCATTCAAACCCGGTTTGAATTTAGTCAGACAAGGGGCAATGGGTTTGAGAACCGTCGATGGATGATGTTCAAATATGACAATTACCGGCTGGTACCCGTTAACTGATCTTTAACTGAAGGCCGGGACTGAAAGCAACGGGACATTTGTTGCAAAAAGGTTTTTCTTGGTGATATTTTTCGTGAAGAACATGTAGAGTAAACTGTGCTTGTGTGGCTGGAAGGCGATCATCACGATCTTATTGGCAGCCACGAACTGATCAACGGCCGCCTGGTTATCGTCGGCAACCTCGATGACTTCGAAACTTACCTGATTTGCCTTCTCTTCCTTGCCAAATTTCATTTGCAAGGCTTTCATCCGGACATAGGCATCCTTTTTGGTTGCCTTGCTGATGAAATGAACCACATGGATCCTGGCTGAGAAAACGGAGAACATATCAAGTAATCCTGAAATCGTTGCCGCGTTGCCCTCCGAAAGGTCGGCCGCGAACATGATGGTCCCGAATCCATGAAAACTCCTGATCTCCGGAACGGTGATCACCGGTACTTTTGCATGATCAATGATGAATGTGGATACCTTCCCCCAGACATTTATATTTTTACCCTTCCCGGTAGTTCCCATGACAACGAGGTCGGGGAGGAATTCATCGCAGATTTCCCTGATCTCGTGTTCAAGTTCACCCCCGGTCACGACGGATGATACGGTGATACCGGTAAGATTCTCTTTCTTTATCAGGTTGTTCAGCTTTTCCACCAGCTCCTCCATATTGCGTTCGGCCTGCCTGAATATCTCTTTCATCAGCTCTTCATTGTAAATGGTACTCATGTCAAGCGTGTCGGGGAAGCTTGTATCCGCGATGATGATCTGATCAAAATAGGTATGGAAAAGTTTGATCTCGCCTCCAAAGACCTTGGCAAATTCAATGGCATATCGACAGGTAATGTCGGTGTGGCCAGAAAAATCCACTGGTAAAAGTATTTTTTTCATGTTGGTCGGCTTAGAACCTCTAAAGGTAGGTTAAATATCAACGCAAATGTAATACCTCCTCGAGCAATTTACAATTTTTTTGGTTTGAATAATATTCCTGAAGCAGAGATTCCCTTTTCACGATATCGAAGAAAGTGAATTCCAGCGGAAAAAGACGCTGCAGCTCTGACTTCAGCTCCTGAGGACTGTCGGCTATGTGACAAATTTCGTCCAGGGATGTCCCCGCGACCATACCTGAATTAACCAGACAAAAGCGACCGGTGAAGAGGGCATTGAGGAGTTTGAGTTTCAAGCCCGTCGGTTGAAAAGTGACCATGACATTGACCTGGGCCTCACGGATCAGGCGGTACATTTCATCATCAGAAGGATTCTGTACAAGGCGGATGTTGCCGTGTTTCGCCGCCAGTTTGTTCAACCATTCCGGCGGGTCGAGGCCTGCAATGATCAGCTCAGGGAATGTATCCTCCCATACCGAATTGATCAGAAATTCCACAGCGATGCTGTTTTCCGGCACTGAAAGTTTGCCCTGGTAAAGGGCATAGGTCCCTTGCCCGGGAAGTATGGCCACTTCATCGTCCCTGTGAAAACTTGGAAGGTAAACCACTTTTTTGGCAGGGAACCTGGCAGAAAGGTAACCGGCATCATCACGGGAAACCACCAGCATCACCGAAGCGTGATCAAGAATTTTCTGAAAGTACTTCAGCCTCAGACTTTCGGCCAGAAAATACAACTTTTTCAAAGGATTTTTCTCCGCTGAAAAAAGATGCCGGTAATACTGATGCTCGATGTTGCTTTCGCGGTAGATCAGGAACCGGCCTTTCAGCCTGGGATCGGACATGATTCCGCAGGTATGGAGCCCTTCGAAGAGGATGGGGTAATCGTCGTTCAGCAGGTTATTGACAAGTTCCTCCGAAATCCGGCTGACAACGATGTAAGGCTTCAGGCTGAAGTTGGCTGTAAATCCTGTTTTCCGGCGATAGTAATGAACCGACGAACAAAACTGGTTCAATTCTACGGCCGGCGCCCGCCTGTATTCAAAACAATGAAGGTGAATATTGGCACCCGCACGAAACAGAGCCCTGATCTTATAATATACATCGATCACCCCACCGTAATTGGCGGGAAACGGGATGTCGAATGAGATAATATGAAGGCTGAGACTGCTCATTAAATAATTAAAAATTAAAAATTAAAAATTAAAAATTAGGAATTGAGTCTTCTCCGTAAAGTCTTTTTTTGTCACAATGGCGCAAAGTCTCAAAGGTAATTACTAAGAATATATTGTTGATATTTAATGATTTGTGGAACTTTGTGAATTCTAAGATATAAACAGCCGGTATTATGAAAAAAAAGTATTGTGTTAATATTCAATGTTGATAATGTTCGTTTCATTCTTTAATAAGTTATACGAATTTGATTGAATGGTTGTAACCGGGGATCCGGTATTATATCTGGTAATTGTAATTTTAATGTGAATCGAGGTATTTAAGTTATAAAAATATTCTCTTGTTATTGTAAAATTATTTGGGTCGTAGCCCATCCATTCAAAAAATGCTTCTGAAAGAAGTTCACGAGAATGGAATAGTAAATCCCATGGTGTTTGATATTCTATTAAAATTGATATTTGATCTCCATCAGATGGATTATCGTTTGTTACAACTAATTTTACTAAAGTTGATGTTCCTAAAAATAATGTATCGGTAAGTTGATTTGAATTGATCATTCTTGATATAAACCTTGGGAAAACTGCTTGTATATAACCAGGTTTGTCTATTATTAATCTGTATTGAGTGAAATTCTTTTTTTCTACTAAAAAATTATATTCCCCATTACCATCTGTGTAAACGCTATCCAGACTTTCATTTTGAAATGAATTATTGTTCCAATTGTTCATTCCCGGTCCTAAATGTAAAACTACTTTTGTATCCGGGAATGACGTTTTTGTGAAATAATCAATAACATGCCCATGAAATTGGATCATCAGATCGGTTTGTTCATTAAGATCACATGAAATCAATGCTAAAAGGCATAATAATTTTATATATTTCATATGTTAATAACTTGTTTTTTAATGGTCATATGGAATATCCATTATTGACATTCACGGTTTGCATGAATGTTGCGCTGATGGATATTTCATGTGTTTTTGTTGTAATTGCAACTTACTTTTTGTAAGCATTTGAAAAAGATCAAAAATACAAATCTTTTTTAAAGAGCGGTTGAATCATGTTTGACGAACGCTATGTACATGACCCGATCGCATGGTGGTAAGCAAGACTCTCCCTGAAGGCGATGCTAATAGGTCTGCCTTCTCAAATAGCACGGGTTAATTTTTCAGGTGATCAATTTTTACTAAACTTGGCAATATAATTTGAATTCTCTGTTTTGACTTTTATAATGTAATTTCCACCTGGACAATTGTGTACATCCAGAATAACTTTTTCTTGCAACGTTTGAGATGATAATATTACTTTCCCTTGTATATCAAAAACTTCAATAACCTTCAACAATTATTTGAACAGCCACGTATCATGCATCACGCATCACGTATCACGTATCACGCATCACGCATCACGCATCACGCATCACGCATCACGCATCACGCATCACGCATCAAATTATCAACAGTTAAAATCAACCTTTTTTCTTCATTCTCCCAGCAGAGCTCTTCGGCTGCTTTCAGCAGGTTTTGTTTATAGACCGCCATTTGTTCCGGGTTTTTCAGCATGCTGTCCATTTTGTTTGCCAATGATCGCGGTTCATGGTTTTCAATGAATTCGCCTATCTCGAAGTAATCCACCAGCGACTTCATCTCAGGCAATGGAGTGATCAACACCGGGACGTTCGCCTGGATGTAATCGAGGAATTTGTTGGGCAGGCAGTAAAGATAATTGATGCTGACATCTTTTTCGATCGACAACCCGAGATCGGCCATCAGGGTAAGAGAGTGCAATTCCTGGAAGGGGATCTGCCCGGTGAACCGTACCTTGTCATCAAGTCCGTTTTCAAATGTAAATACCTTCAGAGTTTGAGCGATATCTCCTGTTCCCGCAATTACAAGAATGGCATCGGTTTCAAGATATTTCATGGCGAGTATGGCCTCCTCCAGGCCACGGTCTATATTCACCGCTCCCTGGTATAGGATGATCTTCTGATCTTCCCTGATACCCAATGATGCCTTATCCCGGGCTCCGGTCAATGGTTTCCTGAAAGGGACGTTGCGGATAACGCCGATGTTGTTGCCATATTCCTTTGCATACAGGCCGGCCACCGATTCATTGACGGCAATCACATAGGTCAGCTTCGGAAAGATCCGGTCCTCGATCCACTTCCAGACGCTTGTGACGACTTTTCTTCCGTTCAGTTCCGGAACACCACGAAAATATTCGTGACAATCATGCAGATGAGGGATCTTTGATTTTAGATTTTGGATATTAGATTTTGGATTTTGGATTTTAGATATTAGATTTTTTACCCGGTTTGCTATATAATTTGCCGGTAATGTATCGAGGTCATTTGAAACGATCAGGTCATACCGATGACACAAAAGGAAGAAAAATAAAATGAAATTGTATTCCGCGTAAAAAAGTGGTCCCTTATCAAAAAGAAGTCTCAGCCGGTGCATTCGATACGGGCGGGGCATCAATGTCAAACTGTCGCGGCGTCTCCGGCCGACCAGCAAAACATCGTAACCCGATTTTACCAGTGTCAGGCAGGTACGGTCGACCCGCTGATCGGTCGTGAGGTCATTGGTAACGGAAACGATGGCGGAGGGCATAGAAAAAATTACGAATTATGAATTACGAATTACGAATTAGGATTTTGCATTTCACATTTCACATTTCACATTTCACATTTCATAATAACAAAAGTAGTTTTTTCCGCCGAACCTTCATGGAAATCGTTTAATTTTGGCGTTTCTCACAACCATGCATCTCGACCAGAACGTATCCCTCAAGCCTTTGCATACCTTTGGAATGGAGGTAAATGCCCGTTATTTTGTTGAAGCGAAGTCACATTCGGAGGTGATAACGCTGCTCAACTACCGTCACATGATCCATATGCCGATCCTGTTCCTGGGCGCGGGAAGCAACCTTTTGTTTAAGGGTGATTTTGCCGGAATTGTCATCAGGATCAATTCAAAAGGGATCAATATCAAGGAGGAGGATGATGATCATGTGCTGGTTACCGTGGAGGCTGGTGAAAACTGGGATGATTTTGTCCGTTATTGTGTTGACCGGGGATGGGCCGGACTGGAAAATCTTTCCCTGATTCCCGGAACCGTGGGAGCGGCACCTATTCAGAATATCGGAGCCTACGGTGTAGAAGTGAAAGATGTGATTGAATCTGTTATGGTTGCAGAGATCGGTTCTGGAAAACAAAAACGATATTCCAATGCGGATTGTCAGTTTGGATACCGCGACAGTATTTTTAAACGGGAGCTGAAAGGGAAGGTAATCATTCTGAATGTCACCTTCATGCTAAGGAAGATAGAAGATGTGGGGGGTAACAGGGTGACAGGGTTACAAGGTAACAGGGTAGCGGATGGGTACATGTTGAAACTGGATTACGGCGATATCCGACCCGAACTCGAACGGTTGAAAGTGATTAATCCCACGGTCAGCGATGTTCGTGAGGCGGTATGCAACATCCGGCGGAGGAAACTTCCCGATCCGGCGGAAATCGGCAATGCCGGCAGTTTCTTTAAAAATCCGGTGATCAGCAATGATTTTTTGAACCCCCTGAAAAACCGTTTTCCGGAATTACCATCTTTCCCGCTGGATGCATCAAATAATGGACAGGTGAAAATTCCTGCAGCCTGGCTCATTGACCAGTGCGGATGGAAAGGATACCGCATTGGTGATGCCGGCGTGCATGTGAACCAGCCGCTGGTGCTGGTGAATTATGGGAACGCTACAGGAAGGCAGATGGTTGACCTGGCAGCCCGGATCATGGACTCAGTGCAGGAGAAATTCGGGATTAGGTTGGATTTGGAGGTGAATGTGGTTGCATGAAGTTAACAATTGTCCGGAGTCACTCAAATAAGACAAATCCCGCCCACTTATGAGGTTCATTTTTGTATTTATCTTTCATAATCACCTGTGTTGCCCGAAATGCATTCCGGATGTTTGTCCTGCCACACCAGTTATCGTAAAACGTTCGCATAAATTCAGTGGTTTCATGATCCGGCACTTCCCACAGGCTCATAATTAAATACTTGACCCCTGCCATTTTAAATCCTCGCTGCAATCCTTCAACTCCTTCACTGCCTTTCACATCTCCCAGTCCGGATTGGCAAGCGCTGAGTACAACAAGTTGTGTATACTTCAGATCCAGATTTGATACCTCTTTGGCCGTGAGTATGCCATCTTCAACAGCAGCAGGCAGGTTTGCCCCTTTCCATGCAAGGTTTGCTCCCGACATCAATAAACCTGAACGCAACAACGGATCGGCTGAAGATCGGAATGGAATATCCCCGGATCCTGATAGGCTCACCTTAGATTTTATTTGCAAACTGCCGGTACCCTGTACATAGTACCCATGCGTGGCAAGATGTATGACCGAGGGAGCGTTTACTCCGGATAAATTCACAAATGATTCTTCCTGTGCATCCATGCCGGAATAAACTGTGGTAGAGATCCCTTCGTTCTCTAACCTGGAAGCAACCATTTCCGCTTCTTTCCTTGTTCCCGGCAGATATTTGAATCCACCCCTTGTTTCATCAATGACAGGAACAATGAGTGTGGTTAATTCATCTTCATTTTGATGAAATTTTTCTGCCTTGGACACGAAGTCAAGGCTATCGGTATCATATTTAATTCCCCCGTAAACGGTTGCATTTTTTATTGGTTCATTTTCCTCAGGGAATGCAAGGAGCCTGGTGGAATTTACCTGGATAAGGTTGTACTTGTCCAGTAAAAATATCCTTCATAGGTTTATTTCAGGAATTTGAATTGTGTAGCAACAATACTCAAAATTATAAAAAAATCATACGGGCGAGACAACACTGATATAACAATCAATGGGGAACTGGACCTAAATTTGCAATAATTGCTATTTATACATTGCCAAATATACTATAAAATGCTATCTTTGCATTGCAAAATGAATAAAAATGGAACAATTATTTGATTTTCAGGAAAAAATGCTATTATCCACGGTGCCCCTGTTTGACCGGTACCTGGATTCGAGGATTGATTGGACAAACAGGTTAATTGCCATAAAAGGTGCAAGGGGTGCAGGCAAGACTTCTTTATTGTTAAAAAAAATCAAAGAAACCCACTTAAACGATTCATCTGTACTTTATTGCAGCCTTGACCATTTGTACTTTTCCAATCACTCACTGGTTGAACTGGCTGATTCATTCCAGAAGAAAGGTGGTACAATCCTATACCTGGATGAAGTGCACAAATATCCGAATTGGTCACAGGAGATAAAAAATATTTATGATACATTTCGTGAGTTAAAAATTATTTTTACCGGATCGTCCATCCTTGATATTCTTAAGGGCAAGGCAGACCTTAGCAGAAGGGTTGTGATTTATGATCTGCAGGGTCTGTCATTCCGTGAATTTCTTGAATTTGAAACAGGATTAAAATTTGAAACAATCAATCTCAGGGACATCCTCAAAAACCACCTGGAAATTGCACGGAAATTCAATTCCCGTTTCAAACCGTTGGTTCAGTTCAGCAATTATCTTCAATATGGATATTATCCCTTTTATAAGGAAGGTGTTGCTGCATATCCGTTAAAATTGATGAATGTAATAAACCTGACTCTTGAATCAGACTTGCCATTACTAAAAAACATTGATCCAAAATATATTCCCAGGCTTAAGAAGCTGCTTTACCTCATTGCTATCTCTGCACCGATGCAGCCAAATATCAGTAAGCTTAGCCAGATGATAGAAATTTCAAGAAATACAGTTCAAATTTACCTTGATTATCTGTGCGAAGCACGACTGATAAATTTATCGCGAAGTGCAAAATCCGGCTATGCAATATTGGCGAAACCCGAAAAGGTCTACCTCCATAACACAAATCTTGCTTATGTAATTTCAAAAGACAGACCTGATCAGGGTAATTTGAGAGAAACGTTTTTCTTCAACCAGGTTGGCGTGAATCACGAAATCCATTCTCCGATATCAGGTGATTTTATTGTTGATGACAAATATACTTTTGAAATAGGAGGGAAAAGTAAGAAAACCAAACAGTTAAAAGGGATTGAACAGTCGTATGTTATTGCTGATGATATAGAATTCGGCTATGAAAATAAAATTCCATTATGGTTGTTTGGGTTTTTATATTGATATCCTTCCATGTAAAGTCTTTAAGGCCAGGTAAATCAGTATTTTATAACCTTTGCTGTGGCTGAATACCTGCTTCCTTCCATTATTACATAGTATATCCCAATGGGGATAATGGCAGAGGTTTTTCCCGGGTTCCATAAAATTTCCTGGTGTCCCTGATAGAGTATTCCTGAAAAAATTTCCTGTACAAATCTCCCGTTCATCGAATAAGCATTGACCGTAACGATATCTTCACGCGGAAGATAAAATCCTAGCACAGTGCTGGTCGTAACAGGATTTGGATTCGCCAAAAGGTTTAAAGTAACCTTTTCTCCATGTGGTTGTATCCCGGTCATCAGATCATCCAACTGCGCCTTATACGTTGATAATCCGTAAGTTCCTGAAACAATGCTTCTCGTGGGCGCATGAATTTTCATAGCATAAACCGGCACTGCCGGAAGTTCATCCCATATCCAGTACCAATACTGTCCGCCATTGGTGGTTCCGTAAACTCCGGCATCGGTTCCCACGATGATCCTCCCCGGAAGCTCGGGGTCGAGTGCAATGTCATTGACCGGGAATTCAGGCAGGTTGCCGCTGATGTCGGTCCATGAGAATCCCAGGTCCGTTGATTTGAACACATGCGGAAGAGGCTCGTCCCAGCGAAAACCGGAAAGTGTGACGAAGATGGTCTGCGCGTTGAACGGGTCGGCTGCAACTTTCGTAACCCAGCGGTTTGGCAGCCCTGCCGATATATCCTGCCAGGTTTGTCCGTCGTTGGTCGATACATGTACTTTGCCGTCGCCGGTGCCCGCGATCACGATGGACGGGTTGACGGTAGAAACGGCTATGGTCGTTATCGTATAGAAATATTGATCGATCCCGGCTGTGAGGTCGGTACTTACTGCTTGCCATGAATCTCCTTTGTTGACAGATTTCCAAACCCGGTATGTTCCAAAATATAGGATGGAAGGATCAACAGGATGCATGGCTAACGGGGCCGACCAGTTCACCCGGTCGCCCGACATCGGACCGGCAATATAGTTCATAAAACTACCGCCATCATCTGACCGGTAGAGGTTTCCCCATTGATATTCGGCATAAATGGTATTCGGATCGGTATAGTCAACAAGGGTATACATCCCGTCTCCACCCAGGATGGGCTCCCAGTCACTGATGCCTCCCGTCTGGGTCCGGATGGTGTTATTATCCTGTGTACCGCCATAGATGCGTTCAGGATTCTGGTAATCTATATCAATCGCGTAAAACTGGGTCAACGGCAGGTTGTTTATTTTACTCCAGCTATTACCGGCATCATAGCTCAGGTACAGACCGCCGTCGTTACCTTCGATGATCCTGTTATTTGCTTCGTCGAAAAACATGGCATGATGATCCACGTGAAGATCCCAGGATGAAATATCGGACCAGTTGGCGCCCCCATCATCGGTACGGAACAGGGAGACACCCATGACGAATACCTTATCGGGATCAGCCGGGTCGACACGTACCTGACCGAAATACCAACCGAAGTTGCTGTTCATGCCAAACATGGCACCATCGTTGGTGCGGGTCCAGGACTGGCCGGCATTGACGGATTTATACACGGCAACGTCGTAATTGTCAAGGTCATAAAAAGCATACAGGATGTCGGGGCTGGATTTTGCAATGGCGATACCGATCCGCCCGACATTGGTGCCGGTAGGGACCCCGTTCGTCATTTCATTCCAGGTAGTGCCTCCATCCGTGCTTTTCCAGATTCCGGAGGCTTGCCCAAATGATTGCCGGTATGTCAGTCCGCGGATCCGTTCCCACATGGAGGCATACAGGATCTGCGGGTTGGTGGGATGCTGCACAATATCAATGGCAGCCGTTGAATCGTTGATGTACAGTACCCGCTCCCATGATTGTCCACCATCCGTGCTGCGATAAACACCACGCTCGTCGCTGGTGGTGAAGAGATTCCCGCATGCCGCGACAAAGATCCGCTGCGGATTCGAATAGTCGACGATCACCCGGCCAATGTAGGCAGAATTCGTTAACCCCATATGTTCCCAGGTTACACCGGCATCCGTGGATTTATAGATCCCATTCCCAAGGAAACTGAAACTGGATGAATTTGCTTCCCCGGTACCGCAATATAACACCTGTTCATTGGTAGGATCTATGGCGATATCTCCGACGGAGATGACCGGGACGGTTGTGAACAGGTTGGTCCAGGTAGCGCCCAGATCGGTGGTTTTCAGGATTCCGCCGGTGGCGGCGCCGATGTAGATGGTTGAAGGACTTCCTGCCGGAGATTCGATATCCGTGATCCGTCCGCCAATGTTGTCGGGGCCTGTAAATATCCATGGATTGTTGCCGGCGGGCGCCTCATCCATCAGGGTTTTAACCTGTTTTGTTGCAGCCTGAAAAGCCGCGGGATTGATCCGGTCGTATGGGTAAATACGTTGCATGGCCATCCAGTCGTTGGGCTCAAGGGCCGGGGGAATCCATCTGGCAACAGGAATCCTGGCTTTGTTGAATGTAAACAATGCAAGCAATGCAGATAATGCAAGCAATGCAATGAATGTAATCATTTTGGTACAGGAAGATTTCATTGCCGTATTTTTTAGGATATTAAACGATTATTCCGTTCGCAAGGCACCTACCAGGTCGGTAACTTCCTTGATCTTATGTCTTTCCATGTAAGCTTCGATCTCATCAACGATTTTAACCGAGACCATCGGATCGATAAAGTTTGCCGTGCCTACCTGGATCGCAGAGGCACCGGCAAGGATGAATTCGATAGCATCGGTGGCATTCATGATGCCGCCAAGTCCGATCAATGGAACATGAACAGCTTTATGGACCTGCCAAACCATTCTCAAGGCAACCGGTTTTATAGCCGGGCCGGATAAACCGCCCGTGATGGTGGAAAGTATGGGTCGCCTCCGTTCAACATCGATGGCCATCCCTAAAATGGTATTGATGAGGGTGATCACATCGGCGCCGCCGTCGACCACTGCTTTGGCAATATCGGTGATGCTGGTGACATTCGGGGAGAGTTTCACCATCAGAACTTTCTTATAGACCTTACGCACTTCGGCAGTAACTTCGGTAGCCATGGCAGGAACCGTGCCGAACGCCATACCGCCCAGTTTTACATTGGGGCAGGAGATATTCAGTTCGATGGCGGGGATACAGTCCAGTTCGTTAATCCGTTCGGCCACCCGGATATATTCTTCAACAGTTGAACCGGAAACATTGACAATGACATGGGTGTTAAACCCTTTGATCCTTGGATAGATCTCGCGGCAGAAATGGTCTACCCCTTTGTTTTGCAACCCAACGGAATTAAGCATGCCCGACGAGGTTTCTGCCATGCGCGGATAGGCATTCCCATCCCGGTTTTTACCAGTAACAGCTTTTACAAAAATGCCACCCAGCCTTCCCGGGTCCATGAAATCAAGAAATTCCTCGCCATAACCAAAAGTCCCCGAAGCGGTGGTTACCGGGTTCTTGAATGGCAGTCCCGCGATATTTATGGAGAGATCCGGCATGGTTCCTGTTTTTTTCAACTCCATCTCAGTCTGTTTATATTAAACACTGGTCCTTCAACACAAACGCGTTCGTTTCCCTTATCCGTTGGTGTAATGCAGCATAGGCATACGCCAAACCCGCAGGCCATGGTATTTTCTAACGAGACCTCACAGTCAATTTTATGCATTCGCGCGATTTTTGCCACTGATTTCATCATGGAATCTGGGCCGCAGCAATAGATCTTTTTAAACTCGAGCCTTTCGCGCTGCAAAATAGAATGATCGACGACAAGTCCTTTCTCTCCCTCGGTTCCATCATCGGTTATCACTAATACTTTCCCGGACCGGGCATAGATTTCAATTTCCGAAACCTCTTCTTTGGTGCGGAATCCCAGTAAAATGGTGGGATGAATGTTGTTCTGGTTGAGGAATTGGGCAAGGAAAAGCAGGGGGGCCACGCCACATCCGCCGCCAACGAGCAGCACATCTTTGGTGAATGGCAGTGAAAACGAATTTCCAAGAGGATAAATGAGATTGAGGGAATCACCGGCTTTTAACGCGGCCAGGTGACGTGTTCCCGCTCCTTTGATCTGGATCAGGAGGCGCAGGGTATCGGTTTTATAGTCGACCGAATGGATCGAGAACGGGCGGCGAAGGAAAGTAGAAGGAGAATCTTCAACAAGGACCTGGACAAATTGCCCGGGCAGCATCAGCGGAAATTTTTCGGGAGCCAGCAGTTCAAGGATAAAATGACGCTTGTTTAACCGGATGTTTTCAACCACCCTGAGATCCTGTACTTGCTTTTTTAACTCCATGGATGACCGGAATTTATGCCGGCTGTTTGTCCCGGTTTCATGAGATTCATTTATTTATCCGGTTCGGGGGCCTGGTCTGCCTGTTGTTCACCCTCCTGGTAAGTATCCGTCACGCCGGATTCTTCAGTTTTATCAGTAAAATCTATCAATCCCAGCGGTAAAAGGGTGTTGTACCAGTTCACCATCTTTTTGATATCGGAAACATACACACGTTCCTGATCAAATTCGGGAACCATCCCTGAGAAGAATTTCTTAAGCGCGTTGTTATCCGATTTGTGATCGATGGCCGGTCCTCCCTGCAACTTCTCATGAAAAGCCCTGAATACCTCCTTCAGCGAAATGTCCTCTCCGGTCGTAAACACGCTGATCTCCTCCAGGGAACTCATTTTTTCATGTGCAAAAGCCGGAAATCGTTTGTTGTCAAGAAACGATTCCACGATGACGGTGTTCTTGCCCTGTGAAACAACTTTGAACAACCCGTTCTTACCTGCAATTGTCAATATCTTACTTAAATCCATGGTCTGATAGTTTTATGCAAATATAAAAAAAGAATAGCATTTTATCCAGCCTCAATTGTCCATTGTCCATTGTCCATTGTCAATTGTCCATTGTCAATTGTTACCTGACAATTTTATAATTCCTGTATTCCCCGACCCTCCAACCGGTACACTTCTCAATAAAGTGCAGAATGGCCGATTTGAATGAATACCTTCTCTTTGAAAGATCCGGTGTAAATTCCCAATTGACGCTCTCTATCCGTTCTTTCATCACCCGGGGGTGCGAAGCGGTAAATGGTAACATGAAATCAATACCTGAATAATCGAAGCTTTCCGATTTTGGTATGGTTTTTTCGATCCACCGGTCGGAATGCCAGTACCTGTTAAACGTCACCTGTTTGGCCTGCTGGGCTCGCGGTGGTTTTACCCATCCATAGTGATACACAAAGGCATTGACCGGTGCAACCACAAGTTTTTTCCCGTCTTTCCTGAATCCCTGGGCATCGAGGTAAGAACGGATATGCTTGTCGTTTCTGACCACCCTGACCTCACGCCGGTACCATCGGCGGGAATTACCAATATATTGATAAGAACCCCAGAAATGGGTGTAGTTGAACACCAGTCCTTCAACCTTTGGATCTGACTTCCACCTGTTCATGGCTGCCATGATTTCCGGGAGATAGTCTTCATGTACTACCTCATCGGCCTGGATGTAAAAAGCCCAGGTGCTTTCGGGTGAAATGGCATCAAACGCCTTGTTGGTCTCCAGCGCCAGGACTTTGCCGCCTTCGCGGAGGGAATCGTCCCAGGTGGTGTCGATGATCCTGATCTTCGGATCACCGATGGAAAGGACCAGGTCGCGGGTCCCATCTTCTGAATTGCCAACAGCCACGATCATCTCGTCGCAAACAGGCAATATGGAACTGATCGACTCCACCACGGGATAATCGTATTTGATCGCATTGCGTACGAAGGTGAAGCCGGAGACTTTCATCGGTTGAATGAATGAGAACACTAAATTATGTCACTTTTCATCGATTTATCCTTTCTCTGTTCGTTTTTATGACGATCAGTACCACTCCGTAGTAGCGTGGAATGGGTGGAATGTCGTTCTGTTATTAATAATGGTTCACGAGTTTGGTGTCTCGTTTTGAGATGTGAAGCACGAACCTGTTAAACCGCTCATTTCAATAGTTCTTTTAATTTTTCTTCCTCTTTCCCTTGTTCAATCAGGTAGCATTCAACTTTGTCATTTATCACATATTCTTCAAATGGAATCTGTGTCTGATATGCTTTAATATTCTTGTGTTGTTTCTGCCCTGTCATAACATCTAAAACTTTTTTCTTGTAAGTAGTGTCAATGTTGCCGAGCAAATGTTCCCCTTTGCTTTCAATAATATAAACCAATTCCAAATGATTATCTTCTGTCTTTTTAGCAGCAACAAAGTCTGGTCGTATTTTATGTTGTTGCCATCCTTGAATTGAATACCATTTTCTGTTCACTTTGTTTCTGAACCACCAAAGGATCTTTTCCTGTTTATCAAGTAAGTCACCCACTTTTCTTTCAAGCGTATTCATAGCTGTTACTTCTACATCATCGAAAAGATAATACTTGTAAGTGCTAGGAATAGGGCTTACGGTAATAATGTCTTCTTTAGGCACTTTAAAGCCGATGCTCTCTTCGTCTGAAACAGCAAGTACAAGATTTTTGGCTTTGAGTTCCTGTAAAAATATTTCTTCTTCCTGTTTTGTTTTTTCCTCCTGAAATTTTTTGCAAAGTTGTGAAACAATAAAACTATAATGCTCTTTTAGCTTTTCTTTTCCAATCTTTGTTTCGACTTGTTGTAAATATCTTGTTCCTATAATTCTTGCTAAAAATGGATTTTCGATTAATTCATTCAGCCTACGTGTTAAATAATCAATATTAATTTCTGCTTTGCCATTGCTTTGGGTCTTTTCTTCAATAAATGATGCTTTACTGGAATCATCTAAAGTTATTGCAAAAGCTTTTCTTTCCTTTGTTTCGGTGCTTAAAGAACTTTCAAGTTTAGCTATATACTCTTCGGATAATTCAAGTTTTGAAAAATCAACTTTTGGTTTAATGTCACTTTCGAAATTAAATCTTCGTTTTGAACCGTTTTTATCAACCATTAACCAAACAGGCAAATAAAATGAATTTTGGAATTTCTCACTGAATTCTTTTTTAATTTTTACCGTTTTGGTAGCATTAATCGCTTCGTTATCCCTGAACTTAAGCTTTGATACCAGGTCTTCAAGTCCTTCGTTTTTAAAGCCGGTTGAAACCCGATCTAATATTTCCCGGGTATCGCCTTTTGTGTAATAGACATAGCTCTCGTCTAATTCTTTAACTCCCGATTTTCTTGCAAATGGTTGTCTTAATATCCTACCAACTAATTGTGTTACGCCAGTATTTGAATTAACATTAGGAATAATTCCTAAAATGTAAGCATAAGAAAAATCCCAACCTTCCCGCAATGCTTCTTTGGTAATGATAAAGCGGACAGGACAATCTTGCGAAAACAGGTTTACATCTTCAATATCATTTTGCGAACTTGTTTTTATTGCAACTTCATCAGGATTAACTTCGAGACTTACCAAATATTCTTTTACATCAAGACTGTGAACCCTGCCTTTCCCTCTCTGGTCTTTACCTGTAGCTTCAACCTGTAATAACGCTGCTGGGCGTATATATACCCCATTGTCTTTTTGATACTGTTTTGCTTTTTCCTCTAACTTTTCCCGATGTTCTTTAATTTCCTTAACCATAGCTTTCCAGTCATTTTCCTGCTTGCTGATGGGCGGGAGTATGTGCATATCGAGTTTTACCATTTCTTCCTCCTTGAGTTCAAGTCCGGTAATGGTAACCAAAATATTCATTTCCGCTTTTGGGGTTGCAGTTAAGCCAAGTACAAATTCAGGATTCAGGCTGTCAATGGTTCTTCGTGCATTTTCTGAAAATACTTTGTGGATTTCGTCAATAATTATAAAAGGTTTTGCAACTCGTATTGCATTGCCAAGGCTTGTCATTATCAAAGGTTGTTCTGTGCCAAGCGGTGAAATAAAATCAAGGTTTGGAACTTGCTTTAATAACTGTTCGTGTAAGTCGTAACGATTATCAGCAGGGAAAAAGCTGTCATAACCGCCACTGTCCTGAAATACTTTCAACGCCTCTTTCCCATTTGTTCTGCTGATTGACTGAATCATCACAAATAAAACAACCAAGTTTTCTTCAATATCATTAGTTGTTAATCTCTGACCCTTTTCTAAAACAATAGTTCGGTTTCCGCTGCATTGGTCCAATAACTGGCGTAATGGATTCCCTTTATCTCTAATTTTTTGGACGGTTTGACTGTAAATAGTTTCGCTAGGAACAATCCAAACTACAAGTCCGGTGCGTTTTTGAGCAAAAAGATTCTGATACTCCCGAATTGCTTCAACAGCAAGTAAAGTTTTTCCTCCACCGGTCGGAACTTTTATTATCATTCGGGGGTAGCTGCTTCCAAGCCCGTTTGTGCAACGGTCTTTGTAATCAAGACTGCTGGTCTGAAAAGTTGTTTGTACCCAATTGAGGGTATGACGCATATTTTCAGGAAGAGCCTGCTTTGCAATGTCAAAAGATGTTTTTGTATCACGGGCAGTTTGTAGAAACTGCCTGAGTGCATTGACAACTTTTATCTGATATTTTTTTAGGTACACGTTATTTCTTTTTCCCTATTTTCATTAATTCCTGCTCAATCTTTTTCATGACTTCCATATCGGCTGAAGCTATTTGCTTTTTTGCAAATTTCTCAAATTCCTTTTCAGCAAGCTCCACTGCCAGTTGATGAGAGATTTTTCCAGCATCCAGCAAAATCTGCTTTTCATTTAAAGTCAGAAAATCATGCAATTTCCTTTCCCAATCAACCATATACATGGATTTCCGGTTACGCGCCTGCAGTTCGGCAAAACTAAGGTATTGGTCAACAATCAGGTTTAATTCTGTTAATTCATCCTGAGTTAAATAGTTTTTTGCAACTGTTATGTCCGATTTCCTGATTTTTCCTTTAGGGCTATTTTTCCAGGACATCAGGCCCATATTGGCATTTTCAGCATTTGCCCTTTTATAAATTACTTCGGCTGCCGTTTGCCCGTGAATAGCCCAGTGCATTTTGTTTTGCACCGAAGCAAAAAATAGCTGTGCCTGTTCGCTGTTGGGCGAATAATCAATACTCGTTGCATAAATATCTTTGATTTTTGCATAGAAAATTTTCTCCGAACTGCG
>Ga0172371_10000740_pt1 | contig 51543 bp, 42 predicted proteins | sample Lak12m_FD_114543 | JGI IMG/M metagenome (GOLD analysis project Ga0172371, IMG submission 114543) | Freshwater microbial communities from Kabuno Bay, South-Kivu, Congo - kab_022012_12m | ecosystem: Environmental > Aquatic > Freshwater > Lake | place: Democratic Republic of the Congo: South-Kivu... | reverse complement strand
ATTACTTAAATGAATTTTGTTATAAATATAATCGAAGATATTTTGGAGATAAAATTTTTGAAAGGCTCTTGATAGCTTGCATCGAATTCAATTAATTCTTGGGAGACATTCCGGATAGTCATTAAATTTTATTCAGGTAGCCCCACCTGTTTCTTTTTCATTAGGCAGTGATCGGTATATTTGTAATGGAGAATACGTTGTATTGGACGCAGGAATTGGTTATTACTCTTACTCTTGGTCAAATGGTTCCACAGGACAATGGGTTATTGCAGATAAACCGGATACTTACTGGGTGACGGTAACCAATTCCTTAGGGTGCTCTGGGTCTGATACCATTAATGTAATTGAAAGAGTGCTCCCTGATATTGGTTTGGATGATGTAGGGTATTTTTGTATTGGGAGTGAACTGATTCTTGATGCTTTCGGACAATACGATCAATATTTATGGTCCACAGGAGAGACGACACCACAAATTCATGTAAGAGAAGAAGGAATTTATTGGGTAAATGTGACCACACAAGAAGGTTGTAAGAATGCTGATACCATATCGATTTACTATTATACAGTCCCATCCTTCGAATCGATTGATATTCCATCTTCAGGAAAGATAGTCGTGAATGGAAACAGGGGTGAACCTCCTTATGAATACGCCCTGGAAAACAGGAATTTTCAAGCATCAAATGAATTTATGGACTTGTTACCGGGTGAATATCTTGTTTATATCAGAGACATAAATGGCTGTGAAAATGATACTACTGTACAGCTTTCTGAATTTCCCCTTAAAATTCCAAACTTTTTTACACCCAATGGCGACAATATTCATGATACTTGGGAAATTGAAGGGATTGCCCAGTTTCCGGAATCCATAATCCGGATTTTTAATCGATATGGAAAACTACTTCTCACTTATAGTGGAAATGAGCAGGAATGGGACGGAACGTATAATAACCGGCCACTTCCGTCTGACACCTATTGGTACCAGATTAATATCCCTGACGGTAGAGTCCCGGTTTCAGGCGATGTAACCATTAAAAGATAATATGATGAAGAAAGCATTATTTACAATTCTTTTATTAATTGGATTGCTCAATTTACATGCTCAGGAGCTTCCTCTCCATCAGTATTATCTATTAAACCCGTACCTGATGAATCCAGCTCTTGCGGGGATTTCGCCACAAACTGAAATTAGAGCGACGCTTTCACGACAATGGGTTGGTCTTGCAAACTCTCCATCAACACAAACTCTCTCTGCACACTCATACCTTGGAAAAGGCATGGGAATGGGTGGATATTTCTTTAATGATAAAAATGGACTCAATCGGGAGACAGGGATAAATTTGTCCGGATCTTACCAGGTTGATCTTGGAGAAAATGATGAATATTTGACAATAAGAAAACTTTGCTTCGGATTAGGTGTATCTGGATTTCAACACACCGTAAATCTTGCTGAATTTACCGACCATGATTACGATCCTGCTGTTGACGGTGCCGATAAAAGTGCCATTGCTCTTGATTTCAACCTTGGAACGTATTTGAGATATGATGGCATTATTGCAGGCTTCTCAGCAGCAGGGCTTGGTCTTCGAAAACTTAAAATTTATGATGATGCTACTGAGCCGGATTTTCCTGTGCATTTCTTTTTGAACCTTGGCTATGTCTTTTCACCATTGAAAGATTTTATTATTGAACCCTCTCTGGTATATAAATTTAGTGCCGATAATACCCGTCAAATCGATTTAAACCTGAAAACCATATTAAAACGTTCGGATAATGAGCAATACTGGCTATCGCTTTCAGTGAGAAGAAATGGTGATAAAGGCAACTCCCAGTTCCTAGATTTTATTGTACTGGCAGGGTTAAATTATGGAAGTTTTTTATTTGCTTATGCTTATGATTTTGGTCTGTCAGAAATTAGAAGTTCAAATTCAGGGTCCCATCAACTCATGTTTGGTGGGATCATTAAACAAGCTAAAAAACACAGGATTTCATGCCCGATTTATTAAATTTGGGTTCTGCCTCAAACAATGCTTGATCCAAATTTATTTCTTGTATCCTTGCAATATAATTAATAATGCAAATTTAATTAACTCACCTCCTGATATTTCTGATTCCGTTTGTAGGGAACAAAACCTGCTTCAATGATGGCTTTTTGGATTCCTGTTGCGTCGAATTTGTAACTGGCACCTGCCACCGAAACCACATTTTCTTCAATCATAATCGACCCAAAATCATCGGCACCAGCGTGGAGGCATAGCTGGGCAACGTCTTTCCCAACTGTAAGCCATGAAGCCTGGATGTGGGGAATATTCGGAAGCATAATGCGGCTGATGGCAACCAACCGGATATATTCATCGGCAGTTATGAATGTATTTATGCCAAATCGTTTTTGCAAAGTAGTGTTTTCAGCCTGAAATGGCCAGGGGGTAAAGGAGATAAATCCTACAGCATTTTCAGGTTTTTCTGCCTGCACTTCACGCAATTTTATAAGATGTGTCAACCTTTCTTCAATGGTTTCCAAATGTCCGAACATCATGGTTGATGAGGTGATAATGCCAATCTGATGAGCTGCCCGCATCACATCAAGCCATTCTCCGGACGTACATTTGCATTTTGAAACAATCTGGCGTACCCGATCCGAAAGAATCTCTGCACCTGCTCCCGGAAGGCTGTCGAGGCCTGATTTCACAAGTGCATCGAGTACTTCAGCAAAAGAAAGATTTTCGAGTCTGGCGATATGAACAATTTCAGGAGGCCCCAGGGCATGAAGTTTCAGCGAGGGATAATCCTTTTTCAAGCTGCTGAATAAACCGGTATAAAATGCGAGCCCCAGGTCAGGATGCAACCCGCCCTGCAGCAAAAGCTGTTCACCACCAAGCCTGAATGTTTCTTCGATCTTTTGCCGGTATTCCTCAATGCTGGTAATGTAAGCGTCTTTCGAATGCTTCCCCCTGTAAAAATTGCAGAACAGACAACCCGAAGCGCAAACATTGGTAATATTCACGTTTCGGTCGATAATCCAGCCAACCCGGTTACCCTGATGAAGTTTTTTCCGGATTTCATGGGCAACAGCCATCAAACTTGCAGTTGGGGCATGCTCCAGCAAAAACAGGCCTTCGCTAATGGTTAAAAATTCAAAATTGAGCGCTTTTTCGTATAACTTTTCCGTTTTCACCTGATTGATACCTTGTTGGCTTAAAAGCCTTGTTAATTGACAGATTCATTACTTTTGCCGCTCAAAAATAGATTAATTATGACAACACAAATCGAAAAAATTCATCAACTTCCCGGTCAGTCCAACATTATCATTCTTGCCGAAGACTATACAAGCCTGAAAGAAGATTTTTTGAGTACGGGAGAAATCGGGTATATCAAAATTCATTACGAAAAATATAAAATCGACACTTTTGCCTTTAACCGGCTTCAATACTGGGTTTTTGTGAGATTGCTGAAAAAAGGGGAAAGTGATGATAAACGCTGGGAAGTTTGCAGGAATGCGGGTGATGATTTGCAGAAAGAAGTGAACAAATTAAAACTCGAATCAGTTGTGGTGATGGGTTTGGAGGTAGGTGCCAAAGCATTATTCTCCCTTGCCGAAGGCATGGTACTGGGGAATTATAAGTTTGTAAAATATTTTATGGATGCCGGCGAACACACGAATTCACTCAATACGATTTTTCTCATGTCTGATGAAGTAGGCCAGGCTGAAATTGAACGGCAGAATTTAATACTCGATGCTGTTTGCCGTTGCCGGGATTTGGTAAACGAACCTGTTATTCATCTGAATGCAATGAAACTTGCTGATAACTTTGCTGAGATGGGTAAGGAAGCGGGAATCAAAGTCGAAATCATGAATAACAAAAAGATTGAAAGCCTGAAAATGGGAGGACTGCTCGCCGTTAACAAAGGCAGTGTAGATCCACCAACTTTTACGGTGATGGAGTGGAAGCCCAAAGATGCCATTAATGAGAAGCCGCTTGTCCTTGTTGGAAAAGGTGTGGTTTACGATACAGGTGGCCTGAATATAAAAACCGGGAAGTTAATGGAAACCATGAAGCATGATATGAGCGGAGCAGCAATGATGGCTGCTGTAATTTTTGCCGTTGCCAGGTTAAATATTCCTGTGTATGTTGTGGCACTCATGCCCGCCACCGACAATCGCCCCAGCGGAAATGCCTACACCTCTGGTGATGTGATAAGAATGCATAACGGTTTAAGTGTTGAGATTATTGATACAGATGCCGAGGGCCGGTTAATCCTTGCTGATGCGTTGAGCTATGCCCAAAAATACAACCCACAGCTGGTCTTTGATGCTGCTACACTGACCGGATCGGCACAACGCGCGATAGGTAAATATGGTGTAGTAGCCATGCAAACCAAAGCCGGTGAGGAAATCGAACAGCTCAAGGAAAGCGGTGACCGGACTTACGAGCGGGTTGCCGAATTTCCTTTCTGGGACGAATATGCCGAATTGATGAAATCGGACATTGCCGACCTTAAAAACCTCGGGCCACCTGAAGCAGGCATGATTACTGCAGGTAAATTCCTCGAAAAATTCACCAATTATCCTTTTATTCATCTCGATATTGCCGGTGTGGCTTTTACCGAAAAACGCGATAGCTATCGAAACCTGGGTGGGACAGGGTTTGGAGTGAGGCTACTCATCGATTTTATCGAACATTTTGCGAAACGATAATTATAATTTTCGATTCCGGGTCCTTCAAAAAATCTGATAGTTTTTTGGGAAGTTGAAATATTTTACTACTTTTAGTGCCACCAAAAATATTTAGCCATGTCAAAAGAAAAATCACCTACGAAGGAAAAAAACAAAAAAGAACCCGAAAAAAATCTGAAAGAAAAACGTGCAGCCAAAAAGGCAAAACGCGAAGAAAAAAAGAAGGGCTCCATGTATTAGATGATGTTAAAATTATCATTTATTCGAAATTGTGTTTGATCATATTGTCGATCAGCCCTGGTTTATTTTCCTTATCGGGTCTCTTCCATCGGTTTCTGTCTGAGATACCGATGGTTTTTTTTTCATTATTTTGAAGTTGACTTAAAAAGTGATGATATTTAACTTGTTTAAATATTAAATCGTTTTATTTTTGTGGGAAAATTAGAAAATGAAAAAATTTACGATTTCCCTATTCTTCGCAATCCTTGTAAATCTACTCCCGCTGATTGTAACTTCCCAGGAAATATCGAGAGAAGATGCTATCACAGCGGCTACCCATTTTATTCGATTTCAGTCCACTGGATCTGAGGTTATCGATGCATCAGCTTTCACAAAAAATTCGGTTCAGCTTGCCTGGATCATCCATTGCCGGCCACAGGGATTTGTTATTGTTTCCAATTCAAAAGAGCTGCCACCGGTCCTGGCCTGGTCGAACGAAGGTAATTTTGGGGATGGCGACATTTGGGAAGAACTTACACCGATTCTTCAGCATGATTTTGCTACCCGGCTTCAATTTGCCGGATTTGATGAGAAAGCTGTGGCTGAGAACAAAAATAAATGGGAGGAATTGTTGGAAGGAAGGGCAAAAGTTACTTTTAAACAATGGCCTCCCGAAGGTTGGTCACCGACCGGTGGATGGCTTTTTACAAACTGGACTCAATCGGCACCATACAATGGATTATGTCCTGTCGATCCGCAAACCCACCAGCGGAGTGTGGCAGGTTGTCCGGCTACTGCCATGGCACAAATATTGAATTTTCATCATACAATCAATAATACACGGTTTTCCGATGCCGATGATTATTACCACAACTTTGGCTCGGGAAATCAGTTCTGGATCGATAACGACTGGGAAAGCCGGGGATTTCCTTCATGGCCGCAACTCAATGAGTATCTGGATACCCTCAATGCGCATTATACTAACGAAGTGCTGTTAACCAATACCGACAAAGCAGCCATTACTTATGCCTGCGGAGCAGCTGCCCGACAGGTTTACAGTCCGAGTGTATCGGGAACCTACGGCATCGATCAGGCTTATGATGCATTTGTCAGGTTTGGCTTTTCTGATGCTGTTCTGATTTACCCCAACGACACCAGCCTGAATACACATCTTACGCAAAATGTGATGATGGCCCTGCCTTCACAGCTTGGTCTGGTCAATCCCGAAGGAACCGCAGGCCATAATGTGGTGGTGGATGGTTATAGTAATGATGGTTTTTACCATTTTAACTTTGGTTGGGGTGGTTCGGCAAATGGCTGGTATTCAATGCCACCAACAAATATTCCTTACAATCTGACCATTATTGAAGGCATTGTACTTGATATTAATCTGAGCAATGCCCCGGTCGCTATCGAAACACAGGAAACGAATGCTTTACCTCAGATAAAGTTATTATCCCATTCCCGCTTAATAAATATTCGTTGGAACTGTAAAACCTTTCAAAACGCGAATCTGAAAATTGTCGATTTACCCGGGCGTGTGATTCTGGAGAAACAGTTATCGGTTAGTCCTGAGGTTTTTAGTTCAGAGATCAGGTTACCCGGTCAAGTCAAAGGTTTATTAATCCTTTGTCTCAAACTGGAAAACGGGATCTCCGTTGAAAGGAAATTTTTGGTAATGGATTAGGCCTTCAAAAATTTAGAATTTTCTCTGGTTTTGCTTGCGGAAGAAAAGTTCGCCACTCAAACATTATTCGCAATTTTAACTTTTAATGATTTAAATTTCCGGTATTAGTTAGTTACTGGCCAAGTTGGTTTTTGTATTAAGTTAGTTTGTTGTCCAGCTTACTTTGTTAATTCATTTTAAAAATCAAGCATCAAAGATCGGTTCAGGCAGATATAATTGATCCGGTCGTTTTATAAAACCATAAACAAAACTCGCACACTGCCTGTGAACTGAATTCGTTTATCTTTGCAAAAAACTTGTTTTAAAATGAATGAAGATTTAGATTTTAAGAGCGAAAACCATGTAAGAATTGGTTTTACACACGGCGATATAAATGGTATTGGCTATGAAATTATCATTAAAACCTTAACCGATTTACGAATTGTTGAACTGATAACTCCAGTGGTTTTTGGTATTTCAAAAGTTGCATCATACCACCGTAAAACCCTGAGCCTGTCTGATTTTAATTTTAACCTGATCAAAAGAGTAGATGGTGCCAATCCAAAGCGTCCGAACATTTTTAACATACTCGAAAGAGAAGTTAAAATTGATCTTGGAACTTCAACTGAAGTAGGCGGTGAGATGGCACGTCTGTCGCTTGAATCGGCCCTGGAATCACTCGACCATGGCGAAATTGATGCAATTGTTACTGCACCTATCAATAAAAAAAATATTCAATCCGCACAGTTTGTTTACCCAGGCCATACCGAATATTTGGCAGACCGTTACAAAGTTACCGATTTTCTGATGCTGATGGTAAGTGATGGTTTGCGCATTGGTGTGATTACAGGTCATATTCCGTTACGGGATGTTCCGGAAGCATTAAATGAAGAACTATTTATGAAGAAAATCAGGATTATGAACCAGTCGCTGAAGCGCGATTTTGCGATTCAGAAACCCCGGATAGCCTTATTGGGAATCAATCCGCATGCCGGCGACAATGGTTTGATAGGTAATGAAGAGAAAAAAGTAATTCTACCTGTAATAAATAAAGCACAAAATGAAGGAATTTTAGTTTATGGCCCCTATCCCGCCGATGGATTTTTCGGCTCGAACAACTATAAAAAATTCGATGGAATTTTGGCTATGTATCACGACCAGGGTATGATCCCTTTCAAAACCCTTGCTTTCGAAAGTGGTGTAAATTTTACTGCCGGATTGCCGATAATCAGGACTTCACCAGCTCATGGAACGGCTTACGACATTGCCGGAAAAGATATGGCGAACGAAAGTTCGATGCGTGCTGCGGTTTATCTGGCATGCGATATTTACAAAAACCGTAAAAATTACGATGAAATCATGGCTAACCCAATGGTTTCGAGTACTGCAGATGACTCATCCGATGAAGGCGAAATGGAAAACTAATTTGGATTTCTCCTGTTAACAGGCAGAAGATTTTTTTATTTAATACCTGTCCATTTTTTATGCTCACACAAAAATTCAGGCTTTCTGAAATATCATCCCTGGTAAAAGGCAAAATGATGCCGGATGTTATTGAGGACGAATTTATTAATGATATCCTGATCGACAGCCGCCGCATTTTTAAGGTTGAAAATTCAATTTTCTTTGCACTCACAAGCAAACGAAACGATGGCCATAAGTACATCGCCGAACTGTACCAGAAAGGATTACGGACTTTTGTAATTTCAAATCCGGATTTCGATATCCAGCCATATCCCAAAGCTCGTTTTATTCTTGTAAATAAAACTTTGGATGCTTTGCAAGCGCTTGCTGCCGCATGGCGTCGTAAATTTGATATCCCGGTTATCGGAATTACCGGGAGCAACGGAAAAACCATTATCAAAGAATGGCTTTACCAGTTAATTTCACCGGACCTGCGGGTAATCCGCAGCCCGAAAAGTTATAATTCGCAAATTGGTGTTCCATTATCGGTATGGCAACTAGAAAAGGATTACCAGATAGCCATTTTTGAAGCCGGAATTTCCGAACCCGAAGAAATGACGCGCCTCGAGCAGATTATCAGACCAACGATTGGTATTTTTACTAACATTGGCGAAGCACATAGCGAAAATTTCATAAACCGGCTTCAAAAAGTAGGCGAAAAGCTCAAGCTTTTTTCTCATGCCGATACCCTGATTTATTGCACCGACCATGCAGAGATACAGGAAATCATCATTAAATCTGAAATTCTCGATTCCATTAATTCATTTACCTGGAGTCGAAAACAAGCGGCCAATCTTTTTATCAGTGAGGTAAAAAAGGAAGGGAAGAAAAACACAAGAATCACCGGCATTTTTAAGGAAAACAGGTGCGATATTTTAATTCCTTTCACCGATGAAGCTTCCGTTGAAAATGCAATCCATTGCTGGGCAGCGCTGTTATACCTGGGATTCAACCCTGACGTGATCAAGCGTAGGATGGCTTTGCTTACACCAATTGCGATGCGCCTCGAACTTATCGAAGGCATTAACAATTGCACGATAATTAACGACAGTTATAATTCCGATATCAATTCCCTGGCCATTGCCCTCGATTTTCTTCATCAGCAAACCCAGCAAAAAGAAAAAACAGTTATCCTTTCGGATATCCTTCAGAGTGGCAAAAGCGATGTTTACCTTTACGGGAAAATCGCAGAACTTCTTAAACAAAAAGATGTAAAAAGGCTCATTGGTATTGGCCCGGCTATAGGCAAACAAGCCGAACACTTTACAATCGAAAAGCTCTTTTATCATTCCACTGATGAGTTCCTAAAATCCTTTTCTTTTACCCGGTTTCAAAACGAAGCCATCCTGCTGAAAGGTGCCCGCGTTTTTGAATTTGAACAGATCAGCCAGGCATTGCAGCAAAAAGCACACGAAACGGTTTTCGAGATCAACCTGAATGCACTTGTTCACAACCTGAATTATTACCGGGCCAAAGTCAACCCGGGTACAAAAATCATGGCGATGGTGAAAGCCAGTTCTTATGGCAATGGAAGTTTTGAAATTGCCAACGCTTTGCAGTTTCATAATGTTGATTACTTGGCTGTAGCTTACGCCGACGAGGGTGTGGAACTTCGGAAAGCCGGTATCACCCTGCCCATTATGGTGATGAATCCCGACGAAGCCAGTTTCGACAGTATAATTTCGCAGGATCTCGAACCCGAAATTTACAACTTCAGGGTACTTTATTTGCTTGAGGATGCAATACGACGAAATATTATCCCCAAAAATAAACCTGTAAAAATCCACCTGAAACTGGATACAGGCATGCACCGGCTGGGATTTGAGCCCTCAGAAACTGATGCACTTATCAATTATATCAATCAAAACAGCAGGTTGTATGTTAAAAGCATCTTTACGCACCTTGCTGCAAGTGACGACCCATCTCAGAATGAGTTTACTGAAAATCAGATCAGGATTTTCTCAGAAACAAGTTCTATAATGATGGGCAACCTTGGTTATCCGGTTCTTCGTCATGTTCTTAATACGGCTGGTGTGAGTGTTTTTCCACATGCACAATTTGATATGGTCCGCCTGGGAATTGGTTTGTATGGGATTTCACCTTTGGCGCAGGAACAGCCTGATCTTGAAAATGTGAGTACACTTCGTTCGGCAATTTCACAGCTAAAGCATATTGCTGCAGGCGAAACCATCGGTTACAACCGTGCTGGGAAAGCTTATCACGATATGACAATAGCCACCATACCTATTGGTTATGCGGATGGATTAAACAGGGTACTGAGCAATGGCAAAGGCCATTTGCAGGTTGCCGGAAAATTGGTGAAAATTGTCGGAAATGTTTGTATGGATATGTGTATGGCTGATGTTACAGGGCTGAATGTTAAAGAAGGTGATGAAGTTATTGTTTTTGGAAACTATCGTGCAATCAACGATTTGGCTATTGAAATGGGGACAATTCCTTACGAAATTTTATGTGGAATATCAAAACGCGTTAAAAGAGTGTATTTTCAGGAATAAGAAATGAATAAAGTACTTTCGATCGTCATACCGGCGTATAATGAAGCTGCATTTGTGGGAGAAATACTCACAAAGGTTGTTGATGTGAGCCTGATGATGGATTACGGAAAAGAGGTTCTGGTGATTGATGATGCCTCCACCGATGCAACTGCTGGGATTGTGGAGCAATTCATTCTCAATCATCCTGGTACAACGGTAAAATTGATCAGGCAAACGCACAACCAGGGGAAAGGCGCGGCGATTCACCGGGGGATCCGGGAAGCTACCGGCGAATTTATCCTCATTCAGGATGCCGACCTTGAGTACGATCCCCGGGAGTACAACCTTTTGCTTCAACCGGCCATCGAAGGCATGGCCGACGTGGTTTACGGTTCCAGATTTGTTGGTCATCAGCCACACAGGATATTATTTTTCTGGCATTCGATTGGCAACAAAATGCTGACTTTTATTTCGAATTTGTTTACAAACCTCAATCTTACCGACATGGAAACCTGTTACAAATTATTCAGGTCGGACATTGTAAAAAAGCTGAATTTAAAAGAAAATCGTTTTGGTTTTGAACCCGAAGTGACTGCAACGATTTGCCGGATTCCAGGAATACGGATTTATGAAGTTGGGATTTCGTACTACGGAAGAACTTATAACGAAGGCAAAAAAATCAATTGGCGCGATGGGTTCAGGGCCATTTACTGTATTTTAAAATACAATGTTTTTCGGAATAATTCGGTTTTACCATAAATTAGACTTGGTCACCATTTTTTGGAAAGGATCAGAAAATCCAAAAAGCGTCAGGTAAGCGTTAAAAGCTTCTCAGCCAGGTTTGCAGGCTTATTTTTTTAGATGGATCGATCAGGGAACTTAGTTTTGAATCATCAAAAACAGTATCATCCGATTCTAATTTTAATGCCAGGGCCGGCCAGGGTATAAATTTTATCCCCACCCCGAATTTACCGGCAACTAGTTTTGCAGCCTCAAATAAACTCAGATTTTCACCACCAATATTATAAACCTGGTTTTTGGATTCTAAATTCAGGATTGCGCTGTAAATATTTTCGCAGATGTCTTCAACATGCGTAAATGTTCGCCTTATTGAGCCATCCCCAAATAAAACGATATCTTCTTTTTTAACCGCTTTATCCAGGAAAAATCCGATGGTACCATAAGAATATGCTCCACCAAAGCGATTGCCATACGGCAAACAAATTCTGAAAATCGTATAATCGATTTCAAAGGCGTTGTGGTACATCCAAAGGACATTTTCGGCAGCAAGTTTATTCAGGGCATAAATGGTTTTGGTTTCTTTTATATCATCCTCCCTGAGTGGATGGTCCTTTTTCCCTTTGTAAACCAGGCGGGTCGAAGGAAAGATGATGCGGGGCTTACTTCCTTTGGTTTTTATCCAGTCCAGAAAATTGAGCAGGCCAAGTTCATTAACACGAACAAAATCCTGGTATTTATCGAACCCATCAGATGTTCCGGTAAGGCCGGCAAAGAAAAATATGAAATCAACGTTTGGATTGAGATTTTCGAAAGATGCGCTGTTGGTAATATCAATTTGACTGTAATTTCTGATTCCATCAAAACCAGCAGGCTGGATGTCGAAATTCAAATTTTCGAATCCTTTTTTATCCAAAAAAACCGAAAGATGTTTTCCCAGGTAGCCATTTGAACCGATGAGTAATGATGTTTTCATTGTTGGTTTTAGTGATGAATCTGATAAAAAATCAAGCCATATCGTGTAAGCTGGTGTTGAACAGGCATCTATTCTTTCAGGTTTATTTTTTCCCCAACAATGTAAGTCGGCCTTCTCTTTACATTTTCGAAGATTTTTCCTACATAAATTCCAACCATCCCTAAAATAGTGATCATCAAGCCCGACAAGAACCAGAGTGATGCAAATGTGCTTGTCCAACCTGAAACCGGTGTATCGTCGAGGAAATAGCGGACGATAAGCAAAATTGCAAAAATTGCCGAGATAAGTGAGATTACCAACCCAAGTTTTACCGTCAGCCGCAAAGGCTTATCCGAAAACGATACAATCGTGTTGAAGGCCAGTGTTAGTCGTTTTCTGAAATTGTACGACGATTTTTTCCCATCTTCCCGGCTGGCGTGCTGAATTTCGAGTTTGGTCAGGTTAAAACCAATCCAGTGGATCATGGTGGGATAGTATCGGTAATAATCGTTCATACTTTTCAATGCATCTACAACCTTGCGGTGATAAAGCGCGAAATTGGCCACCGAAGAATCTAAATGTGTGTCGGTGAGGTAGCTTAGGACATGATAGAAAACACGCGAAAACATTTTTTTCAGAAAGTCATCCTGCCTGTTTCGGCGGCTTGCAAGGACAATATCAAAACCTTCCTTAGCCTTGTTATACATCGCCGGAATTTCTTCGGGGCGATCCTGCAAATCGCAGTCGAGTGTAACAAGCCATTCACCACGCGCATGATCCAGGCCGCAGTTGAGGGCATATTGCTGACCAAAATTGCGGCTATGCCTGATCCCAACCACCCGGTCGTCGGCTGCACAAATTTTACGGATAATGCTCCATGAATCATCGGGGCCATGATCTTCGACAAGGATAATTTCATAATCTTCCGTAATCAGGCTTACGGATTGTTTGATCCGTTTTACCAAATCTTCGAGTAGAGCAGCTGCACCGTAAACGGGACTAATGATTGAAATATGTGGATCATCTGCCATGATTTATTTTTGCTGGTTATCAATTTTTAACAAATACATGCGAACACAAATGTACAATCTATTTCGAGGAAAGCTTCCTGATGTCTTCCAAAGTTTTACTTTGAAGCAGTACTTCGCGATAGTGTTTTTCGGCATCATGCTCTGTAATAGCCCTGTGAAATTCGTTGAGCGATCCAATGAAATGATTGTCGGGTCTCATTTGGTATTCGTGGCGTTCGCCTTGTTTTTCGACAATGATCATTGGGCTGAAATCTACTTTTGGGGTAAAGGCCCTGTCGGCAATGATTTTCCCTTTGCTTCCCCAGATTTCATAATTGCACTGGTAAAAATGATCGAAACCAAAACCAAGTTGTGCGCTTATACCTTTTGAACTGGTAAGAAATGCTCCCCCATAAATATTTGTTCCGCTTTCGGGATCAAGGAACAAATTTGAAGCTTTTACAACAAAATCGTCACCCAGAATAAAATGTGTCGCCCGCACCGTGTATCCGGCAGCATCCATGAGTGCACCTCCACCCACCTGATCATTGTACCTGAAATCGGTTTTTGGTAGTGGGGGAAATCCGAAACTTGCCCTGAAAACACGGATTTCACCAATTTCGTTATTTCGAAGTAGTTCAAAAACAAACTTGTGCTGGCTGTGGTACTGGAACATAAAATCTTCCATCACCACAAGGTTTTTCGACTGTGCTGCCACAACCATTGTTTTTGCAGAATGATAATCGTAGGCTAAGGATTTTTCAGCAAGCACATGTTTTCCGGAGGTTAAGCATTTGTTGATCCATTCGTCGTGCAGTCCGGTTGGCAACGGCAGGTATATGGCATCGATATCATCGCGATGAAGCAGGTTTTTGTATCCAACTACTGCTTCGCAATTAAACCGGCCGGCAAATTTTTCTGCTTTTTCTTTGCTACGACTGACCACTGCAACAAGATTCCATCCAGGATTTGCTTTAATCGCCGGGATCATCGATCGTAGTGCGATTCCGGCACAACCCATGACTGCAATGTTGAGTTTTTTCATCTTCTCTATGCTAACTTAATAATTCAATTTTGGGTATTGGAAATTTTACATTATAAAAGTCAAATTTGGAATATCCAATGTAGAATATCCAGCGAATAATGTCCAGTTTAAAATATCCAACGAACTACACAAACTTTACTGCAGCAATCAGGCTTCTGGCCGCAATGTTCATATAATTGTTGAATTTGATGAAAACCTTTATCTGGTTTAGAGTCATCCAGATGTAATTTTCAGAAACTTCCACCGGAAATTCATCACCAACCTCGATAATCATGTTTTTGTTTTGTTCCTTGTAAAACCGTCCGCCTTCCTCACTTTGCCAAGCCGAATACCAGATTTGTTCAGGTTTTGCATTCAGCACCTGTTCGAGGTACATCACATCGTATTCATTATATCCCTTTCGATAATTCCCGGTGAGGCACTGAACCGTTGGAGCCAGCTCAACGATATCGAAATTTCCGGCTTCGAGTTTGGCCTGCACCAAAAAATGGTAAATCCCGTTTATCTTTTTCACGATGAAAGCAATGATGCCTTCCTGTGCGGATTTTATAAGTGGCTGATCCCATGACACAACTTCACGGTTTCCAATTTCGACACTCACACCAATCACCGAAAAATATTTTTTGTTTTGATGATAGATTCCATCATCGGAAATCAACCAGTTTTTTACCTGATTTAACGGTATTCTTTCGATTTCAAGTTCATAAAAGGCCTTTTTCCGGGTAATCCATGAAATAATTTCATCAGTATTGTGTAAATGCCGGTCACGTTCGAGCATCGAAAGAAGCATTCCGGACTCAGGTTTTTGTACATCACCTGTAAATTTGAGCGTCTCATAGAAATCGAGAACATCTGGTGGATATTCGCCAAAAGGAATACCTGAAATTACGGTACGGGTATCCATATTTACCAGGTTGTCGTGCTGTAAAAAGTGCTTGATCTGCCCAAGTGTCAGCCAGCAAAAGTTCGAATGAACTTCAATTTCCTCGTCTTTATCAATTTCGACAATAATGTTGCGGTTTCGTTTTTTTAAAAAGCGTGCCCCTTGTTCCGATTGAAGTTGATCGAGGAGAATCCGGACTGGTTTTTCGCCATTGAAATATTCGAGATATAACGGCCGCTTGCCTTTATGAACCTGTGAATAGTTGCTTTTCGTTGCCTGTAGGGTTGGTGAAAGCTGAACAACATTTAAGTTGCCGGGTTCGATCTTTGCCTGCATCAGAAAATATAAAATACCATCGAATTTTTTGGTAATGATGCCCAGAAACCCGACTTCCGGTTGGTTGATAATGGGTTGTTCCCACTCGGCGACTTTACCCCAGTTGGTTTTTATACGAATTCCCTCAATCGAGAAAAATTTTCCCGAATCATGGACAAGGTTGCTGGTTTTGTCAAAGTGCCAGTTTCGGAGCTTTGAAAAAGGGATTTTCCGGATAGAAACATGGGTTTCATTGTTCATTTCTTTCATCCACTCCAAAAACTTTTCAGAAGGCATTTTTGGATTTTCAACCGTGAGTGCTGATTTAAGGAATATTGTATTTTTTTCTTTCATTTCCATTCAACTTATTTAGTTTTGTAAGTCCATAATTACTTTCATTTTTTTTTGGATACTGATCATTAAAAACACTAACCAAATATTTCGCTTTCGCTTCCCCTGTTAAATCCTGTTTCAGAATGATCAAAAAGGCTTATCAGCCGATAAGCTGCCTGATATGATCGTTCATTCGTAAAAATGAAGGCTGGAAAGCGGAAATAATGCGTTTAAACTTTGCTTCGCAACCACCAACTCCCCAATAATGGATGGTTTTTTCGAGGAATGGAAGATTTAATCTTGGCGAATCAGGATCGATTTCGCGGGGATGAAGGTAAACAAAAACTGATTTCTGTTGTCGGTTTGCTGATCTGATCTGCCACCTCACGAAGAAACCGGGGAAAAAACGCAGGTAAAAACCGCCACTGAAGCCTAGATTTTTTCTGGCAAAAGAAAACAAACTCTGAGGGATTTCCCAAACATTTTGTTCTTTGCCACCAACAACAGGCTGATGAATTTTTTGTGGAAATCCGGGAATGCCATACAAAAAGGTTTTCCCCGGAAAGACTGATGACGAATATTTAATCCCTTGCTCTTCAAGAATTTTATAAAACCAGGGTAACACTTGTTCGTTTACCGACCATGACGGCGCACGGTAACCTATCACTTTTTCGCCGGTTAACTGTTCGAGCAAATCACAGGATTGACGGAGATCATCCCGGAATTCATCAGGTGTCATCGAATAAACCAATTTGTGTGAGAGGCTATGCGAAGCAACTTCATGACCCCGGGAATGAATTTTTCGGACAATATGGGGTTTTTTCGCGGCAATGTCGCCTAAAACAAAACAGGTCGATTTTACCGATAGTTCGTCGCAAATATGTAAAAGGCGATCCACATTTTTTTCGAGATGGTTGCTGTTGTCCGAATATCCACTCATATCAACCGAATCGAAATTGGCAGCATACCATTCTTCAATATCAAAAGTTATAAAATTGACAACATCCGCCATTTTGTAGTGGGGGTTTTAAAGATCGTCCGAATCAATCCACATCAGATGCCAGTTGGCTTCGGTAAATAAAAGCGATTCATCGAGTTTCTCATTAAGTTTTTTAATAATCAACGAAAACTTGTAAGGCGAAGCGATAAAGCCCAGGCCCTTTAATTTGTAATTTTTTGCCCATGTTTTGCTGATCATGGTTACTACCGCTTCTGCACCATAAGTTTTGGAAATTTCGACGAGTGCTTTGTTAAGTAGGGGCAAACACGCGTCAAATCCCGGCAACAACATCAGATCAAGGATAGCAAGAACCGGAATTCCTTCCATTACCGTTTTCCGGGTAACGACAACAGAAACAAGCTTATCATCCTTACTGATCGTAATAATTTTATATTTCGTTGCAGGAGCGCCAAGCCTCCACTTCATAAAATCAGTGTTTTTCATCAGCGGATTGGTAATATTCTTTTGCCACTTATCGAAAAAATTCCCGTAATCGTCCAGTTTAAAAAAATCTTCCTTGTTGAGAATTTCCACTTTAAATTCCTGCCCGCTTCCGGTGCTGATAAAAATTGTATTGTAAAGGTTCAATGCCAGGTTAGCAAATGGTGCTAAAATCCCCATTTTCTTCTTTTTAAGTACGGCATTTGTTTTCAAAAACCGCATATAAATTGGCATTTCAAAAGCAATTTGCCATTTTACTTTGATATGTCCCGGAATGACTTCAGGGCGGATGGGATACCCGATCACGAAATCGAGCCCTTCCTTTTGCATGGCTTCTGTTGAAAAAAATCCCATCCGGGTAAAAATTCCTTTACCCCTGGCTTTTACGCCGGTCATCACATCACATACCATCCCGGAAGTGACCATTATAGTTCCGATGCGGTAACGGTAAGGGATAGCGGCGTAATATCCGATCATTTCGTCACTTTCCCATGCGGCGTATTCGTATGATGCCGGAGTAGCTGGAAAGGAATGAAATTTCCAGAAATAATGGTCGTCAGTTTCGGTTGTTTGACTTTTGGTCTCCGGAAAGCACTCACTAAAAAGTTTTCTTTGAACCTCCAGTTGTTCCCTGTAATCGAATGTTTTATAAATTACTTCCATTTTTGCATCGATGGTTTTATGAAATACCGAATAATAATCCGTTCACCGATAAAAGCAGCCAACTGACCCTGGTCATGTTTTTTGGGAATAATGTTAAACTACATCAAAATAAGGCAGCGTTGATATCGATACCGGAACCATTTAGGTAATCAGATTTAATGATGAATTGTACGGCATTCCAGATATTTTCGGGATTCCCGAAATCACCTGTCGGAATTTTTGATTTAATCACCCCCTGGAATTCATCGGGGACATCTCCAATCATCCCAATATTGAAATACCCGAGGTTCAGGTTATTGATGGTGATTCCTTTTTTTGCATTTTCTACGGCAATACTTTTAGTCATTCCCCATAATGCCGATTTCGAAGCGGCATAAGCACTGGTTCCGGGAATACCCATCTGCGCAACAACCGATGAAAAATTAATAATCCTCCCATAATTCTGATCCCGCATTACAGGAAGCGTGGCATTGATGACGTTAAAGGTTCCGATGAGATTGGTATTTATTACGTTTGCCCATTTTGCCGGATCAGCCTTGTGGGCAAAAGCATTGTAATTAACGCCGGCACAATTAAGTAACACAATTTTTAAAGAGGCTTTCGGTAGCTGAGCAATCCAGTTTTGAACCTCAGCATAAACCGAAATATCCACCTTCGAAAGATTCTTTGCGTATTTTTCGTCAGGGATGGTATGGTTGTAAGTTCCGAAAACAGTTTCACCCTGCTCGATAAACCTTTCCATAAAAAAATGGCCAATTCCTCTTGAAGCTCCGGTTATTAGTATCATTAATTTGTTTTTTTGTTGATAAATGACTGATGAATATTTGGTGAATGTTAGTTGCGAATTGTCAAAATAATACCGATCATGATCAGTGCAACTCCGGCGACTCTTAAAAAGTTGATTTGTTCATGAAATATCATCGAACCTGCGATGAGTGAAAAAATAAACGAAACACTGCTGATCGGTATTACAAGGCTGATGTCGTATTTTGAAAGCAGCCACATGAAAAAGCCGGTGGCAATAGCATAAACCACAAAACCTGAAAATATCCAGCCATTCAAAATGATCCTGAAAAAATTTTCGATAATGCTCCTGTCGGGCAGATAAAACCCACCGATTTTCTGAAGTCCAATTTTCCACAGAACTTGTCCGGAGGTAATAAGTAAGGTTGTAAATATCGATAGCGAGACTACTTTTATCATTTGTTGTTTTTTGGAACTGAATTAATGTCGATATTGATGGCAGCGATGATAAATTGTGTACCTAAGAGCAGTGGTAAAACCGAAAGCATGATAGTGCCTGTAGGTGTTGCAACCTGGTTAATTGTGTTTTCAATCCATTTGTAAAGCCCATAGATTAACCCCCAAAGCAATAAAGGCCCCCCCACGAGTGTGTAAACCGAAGCCATATTAAAATCATAAATCAGGTATTTCAGGATGAATCGTTTGGTAAGGCCCTTTAACAATAAAAATGGAAATCTTGTCATTGTATTCCGGATACTCAATGAACTTTTTTCGTTGCCATAGCGGGCAGGCACAGGAATATCCAAGATAACCGTATTTTGAATATTCAGATTGATGAGCATGTCGGTCTCGAAGAAGAAGCGTTTCGAAATTTTTTCCATATTCAATTTTTCGAGCGCCGATTTACTTATGGCGGTATAACCGTTTGTCGGATCCATCGTACTCCAGTAACCCGAACAAGCTTTTACAGTAAATGAAAGCGCACTGTTACCCATCAGCCGGAGCGTTGGCATCGATCGTAAAGCCTTGAAATCGACAAAGCGGTTTCCTTTTGTGTAACCGGCATTTCCATCGGCGATGGGATTGATGAGATCAGCAAGATAGGCAGGATCCATCTGATCATCGCTGTCCATTTTTATGGCGATGTCACATCCAAGATCAAGCGATTTTTTGTAGCCGGTTATCACAGCGCCACCAACACCCTGGTTTGTTTCATGACGCATAACGAAAATTTTCGGGTTATTTTCGGATATTTTATCCGCAATATTACCTGAATGTTGCGGGCAGGCATCATCTACCACAATGATCTGATCGATCCATTCAGGCAAGCCGCCGATCACATCCGATAAATGGTTTTCGGCCTTGTAGGTAGGAATTACGACAGCTATTTTATTGTTTTTATGCATTAAACGTAATGTTTTTCAACCGCAAAATTAAGTTTTAATGTTTAACCCGCTAACATGAGGTTTTAAGGATTTTGCAGAAATCAGCTTTCTCTCTTTTCATCGGACTATTTTTCTTTTTTGGCATATTTATAAATCCCTTTCCGGGCCAGCTGATAATCCGGCTCCCTGATCAAATCCGGGAATCTTTCCGAAGGTCTGATCCGCCAAAAAGAATCGAAGTATGCTTCTTTGGTCATCCCTACCCAGTGAATGGCACCATAATGGTACTGAATATGCTGAAATGCGCTTCGCGCAGCAACCAGCATAAATATTACCATGAACGAAATCCGGGCAAGTTTCTTTTGCTTCAGAACCCAGCTTAAAAATGCAGCCATTGGGATGGCAAAAACACCGTAGGCATCAATATAGGCACGCAAACCGAAGCTTCCACCGTACCACCAGTCCCACCAGGAAGAGACTACATAAATGGTAAAAATGGTAAAAATGGACACTGGTAACATGAATCCACGGTGAGATTTCCATAAAAGCGGAATTCCAATCATTGCAAATATCATGACCGGTGTATATAACAACCAGCCTTTCCGCCATGAGAACAAGGTTCCAATAATTTGAGGGTTTCCAAAGAAAAACCCCTGATCGTCGGGATAGGAATAATAAAAATAGTGGCCGGTTTGCATCTTCCAATACAACATTTGGGGAATCCAGACCAAGACAAAAGCTACAATCATCAAAATGATCAGATTCCAATTTCCAAAAAACAGATGAAATCTTGCTTTTATTTCGGGAATATTTTTAATCATCCAAAATATGAAAAGCAGTAAAACCAGTATATTTGTTGGCCTGACCAAAACAATTAATCCGGTTAATAATCCAAGCAGCAGGGATTTAGAAACCGTTTGTTTTCGATACCAGCTATCAGTCAGGAAAAGGAAAATTGAAATGAGTGAAAAACTGTAAACATGGCTCATAGGTGATTCTACCACAGTGTACCACAACATATTTGTGGTTAGTGGAATTACTAAAATCACAACAGCAGTTACTACTTCATTAAAATATTTTATCAGGAGTTTCCTGAGAAAGAAAAGCCCGGCCGCAAGATAGAATAACGAACTTAGCATTAAGCCATACCGATATGGTAAACTGTATCCGGTTGCAGGGTAAGCCCAAAGATGAGCTGCAAGATGAGAAACCATAAAGAATGGAAAATACAAAACTGCCATCCCTGAACTCGAAGTGATCACATTCTTTCCTTCCGGAGTTACTTTTGGCCAAATGATGAACTGGTCTCCGGTTTTAAAATCTTTTAAACTATCCAAAGCCAGGTCGTGATAAATAAAAATTGCTGGTAAATAGGCATAGTAAGCGCATACATCATTGATAATCACCCTGTTTTTGCTTTTCCACAGGCCAAGATTATTGTCGATAACAAAAACCAATAAGATAACTACAACAATGGCAATTTTAGAAAAGCTTATTTTCCTCATATTTCAGACAAAGTGCAGTTAAGATTATGAGGCAAAGATAGGATTATTCCGTCAGTGGAAGTTGACCCGGGCAGGTCTGATAGCCGCCATTCTTAAATACCATCTGGAATTAATTAAATTCAGTTAGTTTTGTAAACTGATATAAAAACCTGGTTGTATGGATGATTACAGAGTAGAATTATTGGATTTGAGTCAACAGGGTATTCAGGAAATTTCCAATCTTTTGATGTTGGTTTTTGGTGATAAGGCCGGGTATTCTCCCGGATTTGTAGATTGGGAATACAATCAAAACCCGGTAGGAAAAGCCGTTGGGTTTAATGCTTTTTCAGGAAATACCCTCGCTGCACATTATGTTACTCAGCCTTTGGTTTCGGACTTTGGTGGAAAAAAAGTAAAAGGTTTGCTTTCACTAAATACAGCAACGCATCCTGAGCATCGCGGAAAAAAATTATTCACTCTCCTGGCGGATAAAACCTACGAATATGCGCAGGAACAAGGCTTTAAGTTTGTGATTGGTGTAGCCAATGCCAACAGTACACCCGGGTTTCTGAAGAATCTTAGATTTATGCTTGTCAAACCATTGGATGTTAAAATCGGGGTGGGGAGATTCCCCGTTAATTTTAATAGCAGTGCTGGGTATCAGCGATTCTGGGATAAAGAAATCCTGGAATGGAGGTTTCGGAATCCCAAACTAAAGTATGAAATTAAGCTTCTGAAAAATTATTTTGTTGTGATGGCGCCAACCGGAAACTATGGAATTAAGGCCATTATCGGATATTTTCCGGTTTCATTGTATTCAGAAAAACTGAGATCCCTCAGCAGATCTTCCTTTACTGCGAATTCTGTAAAAATCTGGATGGGTGTGGATGAAGGATTAAAATGGAAGAATACTCCATACTTCAATTTTCCGGAACGCTTTAAACCTTCTCCCCTGAATTTGATTTTCAGGGATATTTCTGAAGGTGACTTAATGCTTGATGCTTCAAACTTAAAGTTCATGAGTTTGGATTTTGATGCTTACTAGTGCAGAGCGCAGAGCGCAGAGAGCAGAGCGCAGAGCGCAAAGAGCAAAGCGCAGAGCGCAAAGAGCAAAGCGCAGAGCGCATAGCGCATAGCACTGAGAAGAGACCTTAAAAGATAGTTTGAGTTCCGGACTCCCAATTACAGTTAAAAGTTTCTATGGACTGCAACTGTCTACTTTTTCTCCTCGTCAGCGTATTGATAAATTCCTTTCCGGGCAAGTTTATAATCCGGCGATTTAATCAAGTCAGGAAATCTTTTTGAAGGGCTAACCCGCCAGAACGAATCAAAAAACGCTTCACGAGTCATGCTGTCCCAATGGCATGCACCATAATGATACTGGAAATAGTTAAAGGTGCTTCGGGCTGTAATCAGTAAAAACAATGTGAAAACGGCAATTTTTAAATACAGTTTTCGGCCAAAAGCCCAGGTTAAAAATGCTGCCATCGGAAGGGCTAAGACCCCATAAACATCAATGTAGGCACGAATTCCAAAACCCCCGCCATACCACCAGTCCCACCATGACGCCGTAACATAAATGGTGGCAATCACATAAACAACTATAGGAATAAAGAACTTACGGTTTTGCTTCCAAAGCATGGGTATGCCGGCCAGCGCAAAAATCATGACAGGAGTGTAAAGCAGCCATCCTTTACGCCATGAAAACAGATTATTCCAGATTTGCGGATTGCCAAAAAAAAATCCCTGATCGTCAGGATAGGAATAATACAGGTATTGTCCTGTTTGCATTTTCCAATACATAAATTGCGGAATCCAGAAAATGAAAAACGACAAGATCATCAGTAAAACGTGATTCCATTTTTTAAGAAAAAACAATACCCTTTCAACCAGTTCCTGCCAGGTTTTTACATTCCAAAGGAAAAAAAGTAACAAAATCAGAATATTGGTTGGTCTGATCAAAGTAATCAAGCCGGCAAGCAAACCAAGTAAAAAAGTCTGTTTAAAAGTTGTTTTTTCATACCAGCAGTCCAAAAGGTAAACAAAAACAGCAATCAGCGAGAAACTGAATACATGGGTCATTCCTGATTCAACCACAATGTACCAAAGCATGTTCGTGGTGAGGGGCAGGATGATAATAACAATGCCGGTTACTAAATCAGTAAAATATTTGGAGAGCAACCTTTTTAGATAGAATAAACCAATGGTCAGGAAGAAAAAATTGGCAAAAACAATTGCAAACCGATAGGGGGGAGAATACCCTGTAACAGGATTATCTGTAAGATGTGCATAAACATGAGCCACCAGAAAAAAAGGAAAATACAAGTACGACATCCCCATACTTGCTGTAATCACCTTTTTGCCTTCGGGCGTTATCTTTGGCCAGGTAATAAATTGATTACCGACATTTGATCCATTTTCAAGGTATCCGAGTTTAAGGTCGTTGTATATGAAAATGGATGGCAGATATGCATAATAGGCGCATACATCCTGAACAATAACATTCGTGGTTCTTTTCCAAAGGGCAAGGTTATTTTCGGCATATATAACTATCAGTAAAACAATAATAATAGCCAGTCTTGAATGTCCTGCACATCGTAAAAGTGTGCTTACTGGATTTAAAAAATGATCAAAAAGCGTCCTGATTTTTGTCGGATTATTCCTGTTCCTTTGTATCATATGTTAAAATTATCGGTACATTTTTGATTTAACCAATCCAATCCGGTTAAAGAAATGGACAAATGAAGTCTTTAAAACGCCAAGAGCATAAATGGTGCTGTTTTGAAGATTAATTGATGAAGCTTCCTTAAAATACTTTGTCGGACAGGTGATTTCTGCAATTTTAAAACCGGCAAAGAAAATCTGGGAAAGCATCTGGTTATCAAAAACAAAGTTGTCGGAATTAATATGATAGTTAATTTTTAAGAGAACTTCGCGTGAAAAAGCCCTGTAACCTGTGTGGTATTCTGATAATTTTTGCCCGATAAGAATGTTTTGAACAAGAGTCAGGAAACGGTTTGATACATATTTTATTAACGGCATCCCTCCACTGAGGGCACTATTTCCAAGAATTCGCGAACCAAGCACGACAGGATAAACCTCATTGGCGATCAGGTATGCCATCGAATGAATTAGTTTGGGGGTATATTGATAATCAGGATGCAACATAATTACGATATCGCCATCCAGTGCCAACGCTTTATCGTAGCAAGTTTTCTGGTTACCACCATAACCTTTGTTTTTATCGTGCTTAATAATGTGTCTGATCCCGATCTGTTTTGCAACTTCAATGGTGTTGTCCCTGCTGTTATCGTCAACCAAAACAATTTCATCCACAATATCCTGAGGGATTTCATCGCAGGTTTGTTTCAGGGTGAAACCAGCATTATAAGCCGGAAGAACAACAATTACTTTTTTATTTTTTATCATGACACATTGATTTTTATATATGCAGCATCCTTTTCATAGTTTTCGGGTCATCAAAACAGGTGATTTCTCGAAAATTGCAGAGCCAGGCATATTAATTTTGCATTCAAAAACAATCAAAAATTTCATGGATCAGAATTCATCCCCATCCTCATTTTGATCCTGCTGTTCCTCCGGACTTAATTTGTCGCAGTTAATATCGACCGAAAGCGGTTTGCTGATTGCAGGGAATGGATTTTTGGTGATTCCCAGTGCAGGGTCGTCGTACACTTTTTTCATATAAAGTGCCCAAATGGGGAGTGCCATATTGGCGCCCTGTCCAAGTTTTAAAGTTCTGAAATGCGCACTCCTGTCCTCGCAGCCAACCCAAACACCTGTGGTAAGCTGGGGGGTAATACCCATAAACCAACCGTCGGACTGGTTTTGGGTTGTCCCTGTTTTACCTGCAATTTCATTTGTAAATCCATACTTCGACCGAAGTCTTACACCGGTGCCGGTCTCAACAACACCATCCATTAGTTTTATCATGAGATAGGCTGTCTCTTCGTTCATGGCTTCGTTGGATTCCGGTGCAAATTGCTCAATCACGTTTCCTAGTTTATCTTCTATTTTAGTCACAAAATAAGGATTCTGATGGATACCACGGTTAGCAAAAGTGTTCATGGCACCGACCATTTCAAAAAGGGATATATCAGGAGTACCCAGGCAAATGCTTGGAACTGCCGGAATATCGGCGGTGACGCCCATTTTCCGTGCCATCTGAATTACCGCCAGGGGAGAGAACCGTTTCATCAGGTAGGCCGAGATCCAGTTGATCGAATTGGCTAAAGCCCATTTAAGGGTAACCATTTCGCCCTTTCTTTCCTTGAAGTCGTTTCTTGGTTCCCAGAACGTTCCATTAGGGAGTTCGATGCTGACCTGTACATTTGGTACCAACGTACAAGGTGTAAATTCCCCTGTTGAGGCTCCTTCCTGCATGGCAAGGGTGTAAACAAATGGTTTAAAGGTTGAACCTACCTGCCTTTGTGCCGATGTAACCTGGTCGTACTTGAAATACCTGTAATCGATCCCACCGACATACGCCCTCACCTGGCCGGTAGAAGGATCGACTGACATCAGTCCGGAACGAAGGAAAAACTTGAAATATCTGATCGAATCCATCGGTGTCATCACCGTATCAATGTCACCTTTCCATGAAAAAACGGTCATTTCAACAGGCTTATTAAAATTGATCATGATTGAGTCTTCTGGCAAACCCATTTTCCTGAGGTTTCTGTAACGGTCGCTTCGTTTCATCGCCTGAACCATGATCTTGTTTACTTCTGCTTCTGCCGAATCGCTGTTAAAAACGAAAGGTGCATATTTATGCCGTTTCCAATGTTCGAAAAATTTTGGCTGAAGATCAAGCCCAAGGTGTTCTGAAACTGCTTCTTCGGCATAGCGTTGCATCTTTGAGTTGACGGTAGTGTAAATCCGCAAACCATCACGATAAAGATCATAATTTGTGCCGTCTGGCTTTTGATGTGTTTTGCACCAGGCCGACATCCTGCCTCTCAGGAATTCTTTAAAATAGGTTGCGGTACCAACATTATGATCGGCTTTCTGATAATTTAGAATAAGTGGCAATTTTCTTAGTGAATCTAACTGACTTTTATTAAGATATCCGTTTTTTTCCATCTGCGCCAAAACAACATTACGTCTTTCAAGTGTAAGTTCGGGCCGACGAAGTGGATTGTAAAGCGATGGGTTATTTACCATTCCGATTAAAAGGGCCGACTGTTCGATATTTAGTTCGGCAGGTGTGAGATTAAAATAAATTCTGGCTGCTGATTTTATCCCAACTGCAAGGTTCAGAAAATCGAACTTGTTCAGATACATCGTTATAATTTCATCCTTACTGTAGCGGTTCTCCAATTTTATAGCGATCACCCATTCTTTAAATTTTCGAAGCACCAGTTGAATTCCCGAAGGCATGTACTCCCGGGGAAAAAGGTTTTTTGCCAATTGTTGGGTGATGGTACTGCCCCCACCTTTATCCTGCCCGGTAAGTGCTCCATAAAGCACACGGCCAAGAGCTTTCAGGTCGATACCCGAATGTTTCTCAAAGCGCACATCCTCAGTGGCGATCAAAGCATTGATTAGGTTTGGTGAGATGTCGGCATAATTAACCCTGCTTCGGTTTTCGATATAATAGGTTCCTAAAAGTTGATTATCGACCGAGTAAATCTCCGAGGCAAGATAAGATTGCGGGTTTTCGAGTTCTTCAAACGATGGCATAAAGCCAAACCATCCCATGGAAATGCCGAAAAAAATAAATACAACCATAAAGATGCCGGCCGCGATGACACCCCAAAAAATGAGAATGTATTTTTTCAGTTTTGAAGTATTTTTTTTATCCTTTTCCAAAATAAGATGTTTTGATTGTTATTATTGATGTTATCTTTTTTGCCTCTTTTCTCGGCAGTTTTCACAAAATTTCCTGAATTATTCAATATTTCCGGCAAAAATAAACATTTTGGTCAGTAAGAAACACCATAATCCCGTTGAATCAATCATACAGTGCCTCATATCCAAATGTAAACTGTGTTGTTGCCATATCATTTTATTTAATTGCCTTGTAAGGGAACTTTAGAATTCCAAAATATCCGGGGCCATAAGTATCAGAAATTTCTCACTTAAATTCGTTCAATTCTGATCCCGATGTTTCTGATTCCTTTTAAAACCTCCTCACGCATTGCCTGTTCAATGGTAAATTCATATTTTCCCGACATCGGAAACCGCAATGCTTTTCTCACAAGAACCTGGTTGTCTTTAAGATGTCCGAAACCTTTTCCCAGCCATTTTCCGTTCAATTCGGCAAGTTTAATTTCGATCGTATCACGACTACGTTTACCATTCGGAAATTTGGTAATCAGAAACAAATACAAATTGCTATACCTGTAATCATCTGAATTCCTGACATTAATGTAAAAGTTATGGAGCGATATGGTGTCAGTAATCAGGACATCCTTAAATACAACGGCCGATTTATCATTCCAACCTTTCTCCGGAAGCGTAAAATTTGAATCAAAGACCTTGTTTGTGTCACAGGCTGCGAAGCTTAATATGATAATCAAAAAGAAGATTACATTTTTATTCTTGGTTTTTATGATGTTAAATTTCAATACTTTATGTTTATTTGTTGTGATATTCAATGATTCTGAGAATTTAAGCAAAGCTAAAAACAAGTTTTAGACTTCGATAATTCTTTTCAACAGAATTCTCTAATTTTTCCGATCTATTGATGACAAATCTCCTTTCATAAGATAGAAATTTAAATGGAAAACGTAACCAATATCAGTTAATGAAAAAATATGACCCACATACTATTTAGCCGTTCTTTCGAAAACTTCAAGTTTAAAATTATCTATATCAAAACCAATTTTCCCGCGTTTCCAAATGTAACACTTGAAAACATCGTTTATTGTCCGGACGGGGTCCGGGGTCAGGTAATCAAAAACTATTCTATTCCAACCGTTATCCAACGAATCAATTTTTAATTCAGGAGCGTAATAACCATAGCACTTTCCGTTGTGTTCCATAGTCATTACCAAACTTGGAAGTGGTCCTTCAAAACCTACTGGATACCTCAAATCCGCACTTGCTCTTAACCAAACATGGTCGGTGCTGGTAAGCTCTTTAAACTTGTAACTGAATGCAATAGAATATTCTTGATCATTTTTCAACTGATAATATTGATTTCCATTACTTTCAGACATAATATTTTCAGATACTTCACCATCAAAAATTTCAAAATTAAGTACTTTTTTAGTATAGTCCTCCTCATTCTTAAAATTATAAATACCTCTGGAGTCTCTTTCCACCATCAAAAGTTTTGTATCTTCAGGGCTAACTGAAGTTTTTAAAAATGTAGCCCAATAATATGCCTTGGTAGTGCGGTAAGGATCCAAAATGTAGTTCCTTAATTGCCACCATTTAAACTGATTGAGACATAGTAACAAACACATAATCAGAATGATTGGAATCCAATAGATCTTTGGCCGCTTTAAGATAAAACTAAGAAAATAACCCAGGCTTATTGCAAGTATTGGATATGTTGTAATTAACGCACGATTTGAGTATGCGGCCCCATACCACCATTCGCTCCAGCTTACAACAATGTAAAAAGCCAGAATCCAATAAACAAATAAAGCAAAAAAAATGCGCTTATTATACCTGTAGATAAAATTAAACCCAATCAATGAGAAAATCATTACCGGAGTGTAAAGAAGCCACCCTTTGCGATAACTAAACAAAGCTTTTACTATGTGAGGGGAGAAAAAGTCGAGTCCAACTCCTGGATTTTTATAACTATCATAAATTGGTGAACCGGTTTTTAAATACCAGTAAATCATTTGAGGAAGAGCCATAACCAGACCAATTCCAATGGTTACCAGGATGACAGCTTTTTTTTCATACAATTTTATCAGCTTTTCCTGAATGCTTTTCCATGATGTGACTCCCCAAAGAATGAATATGATGATAGCCGTTATTTCACTTGGTTTAACAAGTCCCATCATCACGATACCCATGCCCACAACGATTAAGTGCTTATTTTTAAAAGTCTCGTGCCAACGTATCGTATTCCAGATTATGATTGAAAGCAGCATGAAAAGGACATTTACAGTACCTAAATTATCAAGAGTAAGATGATGAATGTAGTTTGTCGCAAATACTATGATAATTATTACCAGTGCTGAAATTCCTTCGGAAAAAAAGTGTCTGAGAATTTTCCATAGAAAAAATAGACCAAGTATCGTATAAAATATGCCTCCAAGAACAAGAGCGTATTGGTAAGGAAGGCTGAAACCATCAGCAGGAATTCCATTAAGTAATGCGATAGCATGTCCGGCAAAAAAAAATGGAAGATAGAAAAAGGACATACCCATTAAAAAAAAGTACATAGGTTCTCCTTCATCATTCAAAGTAACCTGGTAGATTGGTCTAGTAAGATCCTTTTCGTTGTTGATTTTTTTTAACCAGCTGTAATCATTCAGCATAGGTTGATCATAAACGAAGGTTGCCGGTAAATACAAATAATAACCCAGGACATCCCATGAAATTTCCTTATTGGATACATTGTTTATTCGATAAATTAAAATTAATCCACAAGCCAATATCAGGGTAATTTTCGAAACGTTATTTAGAATCTTTAACATAGCAATAAAAGTGAAGTGGGATACAGATAAACTTTTCACAAAAATAAAGGAAATCACTTAACAAGCAACTGTTTCTATCTTTTGGTCAGGATTTCGTTTTATATTGCCTTTTGGAATAGAATTAATTTTTTGGTGAGAGCATATTCGTATCTTTGCAACCGGATTATTTACATCAGGCTAATATCAAAATTTATTAAACAAATTGTAATATGTCAGAAAAGATCACTTCGAAAATGGCCATTGAAATGGAAGATCAATATGGTGCTCATAATTATCATCCGCTTCCGGTTGTGTTGTCAAAAGGTGAGGGACCATTTGTTTGGGATGTTGAAGGTAAAAGATATTTTGATTTTCTTTCGGCGTATTCGGCAGTAAATCAGGGCCACTGTCATCCAAAAATCGTTGAAGCCCTTGTTGATCAGGCCAGGACACTCACTTTAACCTCGAGAGCTTTTTATAACGATTGTCTTGGTCCATACGAAAAATATGTCACCGAATATTTCGGATATGATAAGATATTACCGATGAACAGCGGTGCCGAAGCTGATGAAACGGCCATTAAACTTTGTCGTAAATGGGCTTACGAAAAGAAAGGAGTACCTGCAAACCAGGCAAAAATTATAGTATGTGAAGGCAACTTTCATGGAAGAACCACAACCATCATTTCGATGTCAACCGATCCGGATGCAAAAGGAGGTTTTGGGCCTTACACTCCAGGTTTTATCATCGTTCCATACAACGATATTCCAGCTCTTGAAAGGGCCCTTGATGACCCGAATGTAGCTGGTTTTCTGGTTGAACCGATTCAGGGTGAAGCCGGTGTTTATGTGCCGGAGGACGGTTATCTTAGAAAAACTTACGATCTCTGTAAAGCCAAAAACGTATTGTTTATCGCCGATGAAGTTCAGACCGGCATAGCACGTACCGGCAAATTGCTGGCCTGCGACCACGAAAATGTACGTCCCGATATCCTCATTCTTGGGAAAGCCCTGTCAGGCGGGGTATTTCCGGTTTCAGCAGTTTTAGCTGACAACCACATTATGTTGGTTATAAAACCTGGTCAGCATGGTTCTACTTTCGGTGGAAACCCGATTGCTGCAAAAGTAGCGGTTGCAGCCCTGCAGGTGGTTAAAGATGAAAAGCTTGCCGAACACGCAGAAATACTTGGGAAAATTTTCAGGGATGAATTGCGGAGTTTTAAATCGGAAATGATCGAACTGGTTCGTGGAAAAGGATTGCTGAATGCCATTGTTATCCGGCCAAAAAACGGCAAAGAAGCGTGGGATGTATGCCTGAAAATGGCAGAAAACGGACTGCTTGCTAAACCAACACATCAGCATATTATCCGTTTTGCGCCACCATTGGTTATTAGCCAAGCACAACTAACTGAAGCCCTCGAAATTATTAAAAAATCGATCATTGCCTTTGATTAGGAGCGTTTTGTAGATTTACTTATTCAACTTTACCCGACACTTTCGATCATACAATGGTTAAAGAAATAAAAAAGCCGGCCAGAGATGGCGCGGCTTTTTTGTTTAAATCAAATCTATGAGCTATGAAAAAAAGTTCAACTTAAAAGACATTTTAACCCTTTATTTTACATTGAATAATTAACAAAAAAATGAAGCTTTTGTTCTCAAAATCTTAGATTTTGTTTTAAAGGAATAAAAAAAATAATTGATGTGATTTATGCGTAAAGCGCATACCGCCAATGGTTTATCGTTGGCACAAAACAAAATTAAAACTGAGCAATCAGTTTAAGATTAAGCTGACGGGGGGTAAGATAATTTGGAACTGCATATTTGAGCCCACCAACATCGGTTACCCAAATGTACGAAATGGTGTTGTTAACCTGCAAAAGGTTGAAAACTTCGAGACTGACCCAAAGCGATTTTAAATAATGCAGCGGATTTTTTTGCTCTAAGCGGGAATTCTCACTGATAATCTCTTTGGAAAATCCAATATCAACCCTTCTGTAAGATGGCATGCGTAAGGTTTGCTGGTACCTTTGTGATTTTGGGGGACCAAAAGGAAGGCTGCTTCCATAGTAAAATGCAAGGTGCATTTTGTAACTTGGATTCATGGGCAGGTAATCCTGGAAAAACATACTAAATGTAAACCTTTGGTCGGTCGGGCGGGGGATGTAACCCGGTTCGACTTTCACATTCTTTGCAGCATATGGATCGATAACCTGCCCCGATCCTGTTTTTACACCTTCAGCATCAAAATAGTTGTAATAATAGTCGCCATAAATGTCTTCTTCGGTTTTCATGAGCGAAAGACTTGCCCACGATTCGATGCCTTTTACAAATTCTCCGTTTATTTTCATGTCGATGCCTGCAGCATAGCCTTTTGCACGCTGGTCGGAATAGTACCTTATCTGAACATTATCGACTTCGTAAGGAATAAGGTCGTCGAGGAATTTGTAATAAAGCTCGGTAACAAATTTAAAAGGTCTTTGCCAGATTTTAAGATTCCAGTCACTACTGGCTACAAAATGAATCGATTTTTGTGCCCTGATGTTGTAATTTATATTTCCATAAAAGTCGCGCAATTCGCGATAAAAGGGAGGTTGATAATAATAACCGGACGAAAAACGGAACAACACATCATTTTTCCAGTTGGGTCTGTACGAAATAGTTGCCCGGGGGCTCAGCAAAAACTGTTTGTTAAAATCCCAATAATTTGACCGGATTCCGGCAGTGATGGCAAAATCGTGTGTTTTATCACCAAGATTCCAGGTATTTTGAATATAGCTTGTGTAACGGTTGGAATTAATATTGATGTTGGAATTAACGGAAAAATTCAGCAGGAAAGGTAATATCTCCGGATTTTGAGAACCGATCTGATCGGGAGGACGTGGTATTGAATACCCTGCCGAATCGATCATTTCCCACTCGCGCAAATGATCATCGATGATTTCGTGCTGAAATTTGATTCCCCATGTAAGAAAATCTTTGGTGCTTTCTACAGAACCTTTATGTTCGAAGCTATAAACAGTGGCGTTCAGAAAATTACGGGCATGATTCAGGTATGTACCTACACCCTGGGTTTCGGTTACTTCTCCAAAATCGCCATTACCGAAGTTGGTTCCCAGGTTGCCAATCCAATATTGTCCCTGAATATCAAAAGTTTCGCGTTCGTCGCTGTTGAACGTGGATGCAATAAGGCTAAACCGCGCAGTTTTCACCGGTTTAAAGGTGAGTTTTAAAGCCCCCATGTAGGTCTTAAACTGATCAACTTCCTGACCATCGAAATAAATGGTAAGCTTTTTGGCCTCTTTAATGGTGCCAAAACTTGTCTCCCTGGTTTCCGGAACAAGTTTGTACTTGTTGTTGGCATAATTAGCCAAAACTGATATTTCGAGTTTAGGGGTAATATCGTATCTGAGCAACGACTGGATATCAAGAAATGAAGGTTTGTAAGATCCCTGCGTTTCGAGTGCATTCAGGACATACTGGTTGGTTTTTTGCCGGACACCTAATAAATAGGAAAACCTCTGATTTTTTGTTGCGCCTTCGATGTGGGCTGTTGCGCCGAGCAAACTCGCCGAAACGGAACCGGCAAATTCGGTGGGCCTTTTGTATTTAATGTCGAGTACTGATGACATTTTATCGCCATATTTGGCATCAAAACCACCGGCTGAAAATAAAATAGCAGAAGTAAGATCAGGGTTTAGAAAACTTTGTCCTTCCTGTTGGCCTGACCTAACAAGAAAAGGACGGTAAATTTCGATATCGTTTACATAAACCAGGTTTTCATCATAATTTCCTCCACGTACCGAGTATTGCGAACTCAGTTCATTGCGGGACGACACGCCAGGTAAGGTTTTGATAAGCGACTCCACACTTCCGGTAACGGTTGGAATAACCGAAACACCTTTCGGGTCGATGCGCTGAAGGTTGGTATTTCGTATTCGCTGATCCTGGATGACAATATCGGGAAGCATTTCGGAGGATTGGATCAGGACAGGATTAAGTGTAAATTCTTCGTTGCTTTTAAGATTTAAGGATAATTCCTGTTTTTCGTAACCAACGAAAGAAAAAACCAGTGTGATGGCCTCATTTGCAGGAACCTCGATTTCGTATTGCCCTTTCTTATCCGAAATAGTACCTCCTGGTAGCCCAAGGATTGCAATGTTTACCAATTCTATAGGCCGGTTTTTATCGTCGGTAATTCTTCCCCCGACAGTTGCTTTTTCCTGCGCACTTAGCTGAAGTCCGGAAAAAATTAGAATAATTATTGATATGCGTTGCAGGATTGTCATGGAGAAATTATATTTCTGATTTTTTGTTTTACGGTGTTTGCTTCTACTGATATTTTTGGTATGACAGCTAATATCTCGGTTCTTTTTTCTTTTTAAATTTTCCTGATTTCCAGGCTTTAATAAATTCGGCCCAGGCAAAAGGATTAAGGATTGTAATGGGTTGAGTTTGCCCGATGTAGTATAATTTGCTGGTTTGGTTCTGAATATAATTATTGTAGTTCATATTGGCATCCATGGGAAAACTCATCGCTCGTTCTTTCAATTCGGCTTTTGCCAGATTTTTATGGGCAATTTCAATATCATCGTCAGGAATGTTAAGGGTGATAAATGCTTTTTTAAATTCTTCTTCGGTAGGCCATGGATAGATGAGTGTGGTTTGTAGTAATATCGTATCAGCATCCATAACATGAATAAGGGAATATCGCTTTTGTGTAATAGTATCGGGTATGATAAATGAGCTCTTTTTATAGCCCATTGAAGAAAAAACAATGGTATCGTTTTTAAGGGCCACAAACGAAAAATACCCATAATAATCGCTCAGGGTACCACGATGTGTGTTTTTGATGATAATGCTGGCAAAAGGCACCGGAATCAGACTGTCAGCCGAGACAAGAACCCCTGAAAATTGCACCAGATCGTCGTCGTAATTTATTTCCTGCGTGAATACAAGGAGAGATTTCAACAAAAAAACAGATAATAAAAATAGCCTGAAAAAATGCCTCATTCGCTGATGTAAAATTATTTTGGTGGTGCAAATCTAAGTGGTTAAAACGAAAGGGCTTCTTTTTTATTTTTTTATACCGAAAATGAAGGAATTACAATTGGAACGGCAGCCGGTATTAAAAAAAATGCTGTTACTAATCTGAAAAGTAACAGCATTCAAAAAATATTATTAAAAATTAAGCCAAATTGCCGCTAGCCTTTGCATCTTTTAAAACGGCACTGATGCCTTTTTTATTGATCGTTCTCAATGCTGAGGTCGAAACTTTTAGTGTAATCCAGGTATTATCTTCGGGAACAAAGAATTTCTTTGTCTGAAGGTTTGGATAAAATTTTCTTTTGGACTTAATATTTGAGTGAGAAACTTTGTTTCCAACCATCATTTTTTTTCCTGTAATATCGCAAGTACGTGCCATGTTTGTATGAATTTCAGGTTACTTTTTCAAAACGGAGTGCAAAGAACGGATATTTTTCTGAACCTGCAAACATATTTTTCAATTTTTTCTTTTGTTCGGTAACATTTTCGGTTAGGGAATGGTGGTCCTTCTCTGAAAATATACCATCAAAAGAAAAATCATTCGGGTTAATCATCTTGATTTTAATGAAACATCTTTAAAAAGAATAATTTTGGTAAATGGTTATTTTTCGAAAAAAAATGGTACAAATTTATTCCGATTCCGAAGTCGTTAATATTTGGCCCATTTGATATTTGAATTTGCATGATGAAAATTTCCAATAATTCAATAAATATTTGAACATGAAGATTTGTTTGATCACCTTATTCTTCCTGATGGTGGGGCTCACAGGATATTCCCAAAAAACCGACTTTTTTAAAGAGGACCTCACTTTTAAACTCGGACAGGGTTTGTTTGTGGTTGATGGTTTGTATTATTTCAGAAACACAACGGATGCAGAGGTGCGGCAAATTCTGTTTTACCCCTTTCCGGATGTCGGGCAGTATGGAGAAATCGGTTTTATCGAAATCACTAAAGTGGGTGATACAATATCACAACTGGCCAGCCAAACAACAAAAGGGGCGCTTTTTAAGGTTCAGATTCCCGCCAATAATGAAATTACATACCACATAATTTACGGACAAAAACTTAAAACCAACCTGGCAAAATACATCATTACAACGACGCAAAAGTGGGGAAAGCCTTTTGAGGAAGCTGATTATAAACTCGAAATTCCCGAATCAGTGACAATATCCAGCTTTTCGATAGCCCCTGATACAGTCATTCAAAAGGATAAATTTAAAATTTATTCATGGAGCCGAAAGGATTTTATGCCTGTGACGGATTTTGATTTTACGTTTTAAGATTGCTCTGAAGCTTCAATTAATTGTAAAGGATAGACTAAATAATAATGGGCTTGATAAATCTTTAAAGATATGATAAACAGGTTTTAACAACATAGTGTAAGTGTTTTAGCAGAAGTTTTCAGCATGAAGCTGTTGATGAAAAAATAATACTTTCGTTAATTAGAGCTTTAGGTACATTATTTTTGCCAAAGAAAAACTTTAGGTTCATGTTTCAATCACTTTCGGGAAAAATATTTCTTTCAATAATGGTCCTGGTTTTATTCTCAGGTACTTTACTGCAGGCTCAGGAATATCGAAAAGTGAAGGCTAAAGAAGGTCAGGGAATTTATGCCCTGCTTCGCGAAAATGGTTTAGATGTTACAGATAGTTATGATGATTTTGTTGAACTGAACAAAAAGAGCCTTGGTGCCGACCAGCAACTCATCAAGGGAAGAACCTATCTTCTTCCTGTTGTTTCCGCGAGAAAGTCAGTAAAGGACGATAAAACAGGTATTTTCCCGATTTTCGGTGATAATTATAAAAAAGTTGAATTTAAAGATGATTTGCTCCAGGGTGCGGTTTTTTACATTGTGAGCGGTCATGGAGGTCCTGATCCCGGTGCAATGGGGAAAAAAGATGGCCATACTTTGTGTGAGGATGAATATGCATACGATGTTGCATTGCGGCTCGCCCGCAATTTACTTGAGCATAATGCAACCGTAAATATTATCGTCACCGACCCCAATGATGGCATCAGGGACGATCGATACCTGAAATGCGACAAGGATGAGTATTGCGGAGACCGGCAGGTTATGCCGCTCAATCAGGTAAAAAGGCTTAAACAGCGAACCAAAGAAATCAATGCCATTTATGATAAATACCGCGGGAGTTACCAGCGAATGATCGAATTGCACGTCGATTCGAGATACTCAGGGCAAAATATTGATATTTTCTTTTACCACCATACCGATAGCAAAGAGGGAAAGAAACTCTGTAAAACGCTTTATAACAGCATCAAGGCCAAATATGATCAGCATCAGCCAAGCAGGGGCTATTACGGAACGGTTGAAAGCAGGAATCTTTATATGTTAAAAAACTCCAGACCGGTAGGCGCCTATATCGAACTGGGGAATATTAACCATGAACTCGATCAGAAAAGGTTGGTCATTGTTGATAACCGGCAAGCCATTGCCAACTGGCTCACTTTAGGCCTGATCAGGGATTTTGAAAATTCAAAAAAATGATTCCGCACCGTGGGATTCCCGAATCCTGTCTTCACGATTTTTAGAAATGATGAAACCCGACAACAGAATTCTGTCAGGCTGACAACAGTTCATTTCCGGATTCTTCGCGGATTAATTCCATTCTTAACATATTTAATGCTGCCAATGCTGCCTTTTGAATGTTCCTTCCGCGATTTTCTCCCAACAGGAATTTTTGAGAAACAACTTTTTTTTGTGTAGCTACAGCAATCCAGGTTGTCCCTACAGGCTTTTCATCTGTGCCCCCATCAGGCCCGGCAATTCCGGAGGTTGCAACCGAAAAATCGGTTCCGAATTTTTTACGGACGCCTTCAGCCATTTCGCGAACCACAGCTTCACTTACGGCACCGTAGTGTTGGAGAGATTCGGCTTTTACTCCCAATTCATCCTTTTTTATTTTGTTGGCATAAGCCACAACCGAACCGATGAAATAATCTGAACTCCCTGGAACCTCCGTTATCAAATGTGCAATATGGCCTCCGGTGCAGCTTTCAGCGGTTGATACTGTCATTTTGTGCTTTCTTAAAAGCCTCCCGACCACCAATTCCATGGTTTCATCGTTGGAGCCAAATATAAAAGCGGGAATAATTTTCTTCAGCTTTTGTTCCTGTTCTTCGAGCATTGCCAACAATTTCGCTTTATCATTTCCAATGGCGGTAAGCCTTAACCTAACCAAACCAGGTTGGGGCAGATAGGCAAGTTTGATGTTATCCGGAAGTGCATTTTCCCATTCTTCGATGGTTTTTGCAAGGAACGATTCTCCAACACCCTGGGTGAGGACAGTTTTGTGAACAATAAAAACCGAATTAAACTTTAAGGCAAGCCTGGGAATAACCTGCCCCGTCATCATTGCCTTCATTTCAAAAGGAACCCCCGGCATCGAAACAAAAATCCTGTTATTTTGCTCGAACCACATCCCAGGAGCAGTTCCGTTAATGTTCATCAGGGGAGTGCAATTCTCCGGAACTTCTGCCTGAAGCCGGTTTAATTCGGTAACTTTAAAACCACGGAGAATAAATAGATTTTCGATGTTTTTGTAGGCTTCTTCGTTAAAGACCAGCTTTGTTTTGAAATATTCGCAAAGTGTAAGTTTGGTTATGTCGTCTTTTGTCGGACCCAATCCTCCGGTGATCAGGATAATTTCCGCCCTCGTCTCGGCTTCTTTTAAAGTATTCAGGATGTGTTCGCGGTTGTCGGAAATGCTGGTGATTTGATGAACCTTAATTCCGATCATGTTTAATTGCTCGGCAATCCAGGCCGAATTGGTATCGACGACCTGACCAATGAGCAATTCATCGCCGATTGTAATTATTTCAACTGTCATAAAAACATTTTAAACAATTAATGGAATAAACAAAAGTAAGTACCGTTTTTTCTTACATTTGCTTCTTTTTTTTACAAAAGTAGGAATAATAGGGGAGTTGAAGCTTTTTAAACATTAAACTATGAGTCGCTTTAAAGAATCAGAACTGATCATTAGCCCGGAAGGTGCCATTTATCATTTGAATGTAAGACCGGGAGAAGTTGCCGCTAACATCATTGCCGTAGGAGATCCAGGCAGGGTTCCTAAAATCTCGAGATATTTCGACAGGATAAATGTAAAAAGTCAGAATCGCGAAATGGTGGTTCATACCGGCGAATTTAATGGAAAAGGCATTACGGTGTTATCGACAGGTATGGGTACCGATAATATCGATATTGTAATGAATGAACTGGATGCCTTGGTCAATATTGATTTTAATACACGGGAAATCAAAGATAAATTAACAAGTTTGAATATTGTCAGGTTGGGGACCTCAGGTGCTGTTCAGCCCGAAATACCGATAAATTCATTCGCATTATCAACATACGGTTGTGGGTTGGATGGCCTCTTAAAGTTTTATAACAGCGATCATGTGACCAATAAGGAAATGAGTGATGCTTTTATCGAACAGGTCGGTTGGGACCCTGAGTTACCTTATCCTTATTTTGTTTCCTGCTCAGAGGAATTAAAAAACAAACTCAACAACGGTTTTCATTGTGGGATTACTGCCACTGCACCAGGTTTTTATGGTCCTCAAGGTCGGTTGTTGCGCATCCCTTTACGCCATCCCGATTTAAACGACAAGATGCAACAGTTCAGGTATAAAGGTGAAAAAATCATCAACTTCGAAATGGAAACTTCGGCGCTGTATGGCCTCGGAAAATTATTAGGTCATAATACCCTTACAGTTTGTGCTATTATTGCTAACCGCCCGCTTAACTCTTTCTCCGACGATCATCAAAAACCTATCGACGAATTGATTCGGTTGGTTTTGGAGCGGTTGACAAATTAACAATTTAATAATTGATGAGTCTGGTGTAAAAAGACCAAACCTTACGTTTTTTTAAATTGTCAGGTTTATAGTCAGATGGTTATGAAATTATAAAAACCATCAGCACAATTTTTAGAAGGAACCCATTGATAGGGCAGTTTTTTTTATTCAATATTGAAATTACTGGTTTTTAGAAAATTTATTATGTTTGTTTCAATGCGGTTTAACACATGTGAAGCATCAGATTTTACAAATTTTTCACCGGTAATTTTTTCGTAAAGCTCGATGTATCTTTCGGAAACCGATTCGACAACCGCATTGGTCATTTCGGGAACCAGCTGCCCTGTATGCCCCTGGAAACCATTGCTCATCAGCCATTCCCTTACAAATTCTTTCGAAAGTTGTTTTTGGGATTCTCCTTTTTCCTGCCTTTCTTCGTAACCATCCAGGTAAAAATAACGGGATGAATCGGGTGTGTGAATCTCGTCGATGAGATAAATTATGCCATCTTTTTTTCCAAACTCATATTTTGTGTCTACGAGGATTAGTCCCATTTTTTGAGCGATTTCGGTGCCTTTCCTAAAAATTTCAATTGCGTACTTTTCAATCTGGCTGTATTCTTCAGCCGAAATGATTCCCTGGCTTATGATTTCATTTTTTGATATATCCTCATCATGACCTTCAGCGGCCTTGGTAGTTGGAGTAATTATCGGTTCGGGAAAGCGCTGATGTTCCTTCATTTCGTCAGGGATTGGAACCCCGCAAATTTCGCGCGCTCCATTTTTATATGCTCTCCATGAACTACCGGTAAGATATCCGCGAATTATCATTTCAACCGGAAAAGGCTTGCATAACCTGCCAACTGTCACCATTGGGTCGGGAGTAGCGATTTTCCAGTTGGGAACAATATCGGCAGTTGCGTCAAGAAATTTAGATGCAATCTGGTTCAAAACCTGCCCCTTGTAAGGAATTCCTTTTGGTAAAACCACGTCGAAGGCTGAGATGCGATCGGTTACAACCATTACAATCAATTCGTTTCCAATGTTGTAAACATCCCGCACTTTTCCGGTGTAAACACTTTTTTGTCCCGGAAAGTTAAAATTCGTTTTTATTACAGTGTTCATCTTTATTTTAAGTTAGCCTTTGTTTAACAGATTTTTGTTACCGTTGTTTTCAACATTGTAAGCATTAATGATCTTAGTCACCAATTTATGCCTTAATATATCCTTTTCGTTGAGGAAGATAAAATCGATGCCCGGAATGTCCTGTAAAAGATGGGTTACCTGAACCAAACCCGAGGACTGGTGCCGTGGCAGGTCGATTTGTGTGATGTCGCCGGTGACGATAAATTTCGCCGTTCTACCCATCCGGGTAAGAAACATTTTGAGCTGGTTTTCGCTTGCATTTTGTGCTTCGTCGAGTATCGCAAAAACGTTATCCAGTGTTCGTCCCCGCATAAAGGCAAGGGGTGCAATTTCAATTGTACCGTCCTCGAGGTAGCCCAGCAGTTTTTGAGATGGAAGCATTTCACGCAAGGCATCATAAAGTGGTTGCATGTATGGGTCGAGTTTATCTTTCAGATCGCCGGGTAGGAAACCAAGGTTTTCACCGGCCTCAACAGCGGGGCGCGTCAGGATGATTCGTCTGATCTCACGGTTTTTGAGTGCCTGGACAGCAAGAGCGACTGCGGTGTAAGTTTTTCCGGTTCCGGCCGGGCCTATGGCAAAAATCAAATCGTTTTCGCGGCAACTCTCAACCATTTTTTGTTGATTAGGTGTTCTGGCTTTGATAAGATTTCCGTGCCTGCCATGCATCAACACATCCTTGCTTTGGAAAGTTTCAGCTACAAGCGTTTCATTTTCGGCTTCAAGCAGGTCTTCAACATCATTTTCGCTTATTTTCCCAAAATGTTCGAAGTGAAGGATTAAAAGGGAAAACTTCCGCTCAAAGAGATCAATCTGTTCCTCATCACCAATCACTTTTATTTGGGTACCACGGGCGATGATCTTCAATTTCGGAAAATTTTTGCGCAGGATTTCGAGGTTGGCGTCGTTTACTCCAAAAATCTCGAGCGGATTGATTGATTCAATGGCGATTGTCTTTTCTGTCATTCGATATTTTTGCGATTTAGGGTGCGCATGTGTCCGCGCATTTATTTCGAATTTGAATGGCCAAAATTATCAAAATTTGTTATAAGCGTCATGAAGAATTACTAATTTTGGCGTAATTTATCAAGATAAAGAAAGGCTATCCGAAATTCAATCAATGGCTGTAATTACGCTAACTAGCGACTGGGGAACAAAAGATCATTATTTAGGGATGGTTAAAGGGACAATTTTATCGAAAATCCCGGACGCTGTTATTGTTGACATTGCTCACGATATCCCACCTTACAATCTTAACACTGCTTCCTTTGTGTTAAAAAATTCTTTTAAGGCTTTCCCTGAGGGAACCATTCATATTATTGATGTTGTTGCCGATGCAACCATCGAAATGCCTCATACCCTTGTGATTTACGATGGCCATTATTTTATTGGAACTGATAATGGAATTTTTTCGCTCATTTTTGACCATGAGCCCGAACAAATTTTTGAAATTGATCTCATTCAGGATACCAATACATTTACTTTTTCGGCTCACGATGTTTTTATCAAAGTTGCACAACATATTCTTTCAGGGAAGCCATTGATTGAGATTGGGCCAAAGAAGCTGCAATTAACAAAGAAAATATCATTCAAGGCAGTAACTTCCGACAGTTTAATTAAAGGCCATGTAATTTATATCGACAGTTACGAAAATGTGTTTACAAACATAACCCGTGAACTTTTTGATGAAGTTTGCCAAAAGCGGAAATTCAATATTACGTTTGGCCCATCCCGTTACAGGGTTACAAGGATCAGCCAGTCGTATAAAGATGTTTCAGCAGGCGAGATCATCGCTTTGTTCAGTTCCACAGGCCACCTGCAAATTGCAGTTTCGATGGGCAATGCAGCTGGTTTGCTTGGTTTGAAAATAGATGATTCGATTCGGATTGAGTTTTCATGAAACCTGCCGGAGATTTTTACTTCGACTGGTTATTGATGTTTGAAATTCGTTTTTGGTGATCAGGTTTTGAAAAAATTAATGATTTTGCCAGGAATAGTATAAAACCCTGGTTGGCTTTGATTTCCTGTTATGTTCGAGGATCTTTTTTAGGTTTAAGTAGCCAGCTTCAAATGTCTGAAAAATCTTATGTTGAGGAACTTTCCCTGCCTTTTTATGGCAGAAGGTGTTGTGTTTGTTTTCGCGATATCCGGATTATTGTAATTGGGGCCGTTAATAATCGTTAATTTTTTGTTATTTTTTCAGGCAACCTTTTAGGCTAAATGTAATCTATAAGGAGGAATTCAGGGAATCACACGAATCTGAAAATGTTTTTGGAAATCAAGATACTTCTGCACAGAATTTTACTAAATTAAATCAATGTACTTGCTATGAAGAAAATTTTTTTACTCTTATTAGTACTATTAGCCGTTATACCTTTCAGCATGAGGGCTGAGTGGGTGTCGTTGAGTAATAACAAAACTCCTGGTGCCCCGCCAAATGTTTCAATCCTTAGCGATGATAACAGTAGTACAGTTATTAAAATTGAGCTTTCCGGATTCGATGTGAAGACACTAAATACCGATGGTAAGATTTACCAGATGGTAGATTTGCTAAGCGAGGCATTCATTACCGAAGCTGGGAAACCCGGATTACCTTACATCGCAAAAGTTTTAGCTGTTCCTGATCAAGCGGGCATTTCATTTGAGGTTTTAGAAACCGGATCAGTTCAGGCATTCGAAAATATATATTTGCCACCAGCACGCCAAAGTTGGTGGGAAGGCAAGCCGGAAACACCTTATAAAGAAAATACCGAGGCATATCAATCCGGGGAAGTATATCCAAAAGACTATGTCCGGATAGAAAAGCCTTCCATCTTTCGGGATTTTAGAATTGCCCGCATTTCTGTTTTCCCGGTTCGCTACATTCCTGCAAAAAAGGAGTTGCAGGTAATTTCGTCAATTACAGTTAGGATTAACTATGGTGCGGGTGAAGTAGTGAATCCTAAATTAACCCCCAAAAGACCAATCGCACCTTCGTTTGCAAAACTTTATCGCAGCTTAATTTTTAATTATCAAAGTGTTTTAGATAGCCGCTATGATGGCAGGGAAGATGGCAGAGAATTGATGTTGTGTATCATGCCTGATATTTTCCCGGCAAGTTTTCAGGTTTATGCCGACTGGAAGCGGCAAAGTGGCATCGATATTCATGTGACCAAATTCAGCGACATTGGTGCTAACGCAACGAATCCGGATATTATTAAAACTCACGTAGCCGATGCTTATCATAATTGGGATAATCCACCGACTTATGTATTAATTATTGGTGATGCTGGTGTTTTCCCTTACAAAACGGTAACTTATCCTGACTATTCCTTCCCGGATGAAGATTATTTTGTTGAGATAGATGGAGATGATTATTTCCCTGAAATGATGATCGGGCGTTTTACAAATGAGGGTGAAGTGCGGATGCAGATCATGATAAATAAATTTTTATTGTACGAAAAAAATCCATACACCGCTGATACTGACTGGTTTAAAAAAGCAACGGTTTGCTCGAATAATAATTATCAATCACAAGTCGATACCAAACGGTTTACTGCCAATGTAATGTTGCAGGATGGCGGTTTTACATCCGTAGATACCATGATGAGTGATGGGAATTCATGGGGCAGTGGCTGCACGTATCATTTAGACGATGTTATCAGTGCAATCAATGAAGGGCGGAGCTATTTGAACTATCGCGGTGAAGGCTGGTACAGTGGCTGGTCTGCAAGTTGTTACAGCTTTCAAACCGGAGATGTTTCAGGATTGAACAATGGTCAAAAATTCACTTTTGTGACAAGTATAGGCTGTGGTGTTGCCGGATTTCAATCCAATGGAGGCAATTGCTTTGGCGAAGCCTGGTTAGAATTAAGTTCCACAGCCAATCCAAGGGGAGCGGTTGCATTCGTAGGTCCATGTTCAAACACACATTCAACTTACAACAACAAAATCGATAAGGGGATTTATGTAGGTATGTTTCAGGAAGGAATGGATACTCCGGGACAGGCTTTGTTGAGAGGTAAACTATATATGTACAATGTGTTTGGGAATGATTATTATACCCAGTACCATTATAAAATTTATTGTGTCCTTGGCGACCCAAGCATCCACATCTGGAAGGATGTCCCACAGGCTGTGAATGTTGATTACCCGGCTTCAATAACGCTTGGAATTAACCCGGTTGAATTCACAGTCACAACAGCTGCATCAGGAGCTCCTGTTGCAAATGCTGAGATTTGTGTGACCGGTAATGAACTTTTTGCTACAGGTATTACCGATGCGACTGGTAAAGTAACCATTGGAATAGTTCCACTGGTTGAGGAAACATTGACTGTAACTGTGCGCGGAGGTAATGTAATTCCTTCCCAGGGAACTCTTGAAGCCGTAGAAATCACCGAACTTATCGAACCGGAAGGTGAACCTGTAATTGTCGATTTGGATGGTAATACGGATGGGTTGATAAATCCAAATGAGAATTGTAATATTACTTTTACACTTAAAAATTGGGGAACACAAACAGCCAACAACATTCAGGCAACGCTTTCTACTCCCAATACAGAATATGTTGATATAGTGACCACCATTCCTGTAAATTTCGGTAATATGGTCTCAGGGGGCACTACTACGGGTAGCCCTTTCCAGTTTTATGTAAAGCCGGACTGTCCGGTTGGTCAAATTATAACATTGAATTTGCATGTTACCAGCAGCAGTAGTTCATGGGATTATAGTGTTACTGCTGAGGTAATGGGCTGCGAATTAAAATTTGATAATTTCGTGGTGTACGATGCTGATTCACCCGATATGAATTTCAGGATGGATCCGGATGAAACGGATGTCCTGGTTTTTTCAATCGAAAATACAGGTGTTGACATCGCACCAAACGTTATGGGTATTTTATCTTCAAATGACCCATATATCACCATCCCCGATTCGATTGGGACGTTTGGAACATTGCAAATAAATGGCACTGCAAGCAATACAGATTATAATTTCATAGTTTGCGTTGCTCCCGACTGTCCTGTTGGATACATGGCGCAATACGCGTTGAAGCTTTACACCCAGAATGGAAATTATCCATATCAAATTATCGAAAACATTAACATTCCGGTTGGCCTGCCTATCCCAACTGATTATTCAGGGCCTGATACTTATGGATATTATGCTTATTCGAGCGATGACACATTTTATGATGAGACCCCGGCTTTTGATTGGGTTGAGTTGTATGGTCTGGGAACTGAAATAAATATTCCAGGCGTTAGCGACTATACTGAGACTGTTAATTTACCCTTCGCATTTCAATATTACGGAGTTGATTACAATCAAATTCGCATCAGCACCGATGGCTGGCTGGCTTTTGGCAGTGGTACACAAACCAATAGCGTTAATACTCCCTTGCCGAATAATGACAATGTAAACAACATGACGGCTGTTTTCTGGGATGATTTGATTGATAATGAATATTATATGGGCAGGATTTATTATTATAACGATTACATTCACAATCGTTTCATCATTGAATGGGACAGCATTTCGCATAATGGTTTCTTATCGGAACCCGAAAGAGAAGTTTTCCAGGTGATTTTATTAAATCCAACCCATTATCCTACTTTAACCGGTGATGGTGAAATGATATTTCAGTATAAAACAGTTAAAAGGCCAGAAAGTGTAACAATTGGAATTGAAAATCAAACACAGGATATTGGCCTGCAATACCTCTTTAATAATAACTATGATGCAACTGCCACCAATTTGGTGAGCAATATAGCTTTGAAGGTTACAACCAATCCTCCTTTCACAACAATAATAACAGGTGCTGATGATAAATTGGCCAATAAATACCTGAATAAGGATGGATTTGGATTGATGCAAAATCACCCGAATCCATTCAGTTCAGCAACGCGGATTGATTACATGATAGCGAAATCAGGAAAGGTTACACTGAGCATTTTTAATGTAAATGGTGAACTGGTACGCACCCTTCAAAATGGGCACCAGGAGGCAGGAAATTATTCCATTGATTGGAATGGGTTAAATAACTCCGGATTTCCCACACATTCCGGTATTTATTTTTATCGTCTTCAGACCGAAGGCTTTACTGCAACCCAAAAAATGTTCATGTTAAGGTAACTTGTTGGGTGAATGGAATGCAAAATAAAGTTTTTCGGTTTAATCAACAGGAACCGACAATAAGGTGTTACTAAACAGGAAAATGTATGTATAGTTTCTACATTTTGCTGGCCATGTTAATTATCGCCATTATTATCGGCTTAATTGAATATTTTGGTCATCAAAAGAAAATTCATTCCATTCCAATCCGGATCCACATCAATGGTACCAGAGGGAAATCGAGTGTAACCCGCTTAATTGGAGCGGGTTTAAGAGCGGGTGGAATATCCAATATTACCAAAGTTACCGGGACCTTTCCCCGCCTGATTATTGAAGACGGAACCGAAACCTATATTCACCGTAAATCAGCTGCCAATATCATCGAACAGCTTGCTATTGTTAAATTTGCGGCTTCACGAAAAGTACAGGCCCTGGTAATGGAATGTATGGCCCTACAGCCACAATACCAAACGATCACTGAACATCAAATGATTCATTCCAACATTGGTGTTATGACCAACATCAGGATCGATCATACCGATGTAATGGGTCACACCCTTGAGGAAATTGCCGAGACCCTTGGACGAACTATTCCAAAAAATGAACACCTTTTCACATCCGAAAATGTGATACCGGATACACTAAAAAATATGGCGGATCGACGAAATGCAGTAACTCATTTTATCGATCCGCAAACAGTGTCTCATGATGAAATGAAAGGGTTCAGGTATATCGAACATCGTGAAAATGTTTCACTTGCGCTGGCGATTTGCCAACACCTTGGAATTGATCGTGAAACTGCATTAAAGGGAATGTACGAAGCTGTCCCAGATGCTGGCGTACTATGGTGCCATAGGGTAGAAGCGTTTAAAAAGAAATTGGTCTTTTACAATGCCTTTGCGGCAAATGATCCTGATTCCACACTACTTGTCTGGAACAAAATAAGGGATGAAATCGGTTTTGAGGGAACACGCATCGTATTATTAAATACGCGGCAGGACCGTCTTTACCGTGCACGTCAGTTAGCCGAAATGGTTGGTACCATAATATTAGACCAGATAGACTATTTGATGTTGATCGGACAATCGAGTGATGTAGTGGAAAATATGTCGGTAGCATGCGGCATACCAAAGAAGAAGATTATTTCGGTCGGATGGACAACATCTGAAAAGGTTTTTGAAAAAATACTCGCTGTCACCGAAAAAACATCAACCATTGTTGCAATAGGTAACATGGGTGGCATGGGTGCAGAATTAGTTGAATTTTTTGAACACAGAAGCAATTAAATAAATGATTGAATTAGCAATTACTTTAGGTTTGATTTTAAGTTTGCTTTCGTACGAGGTATTCGGTTTGGCTGCCGGTGGTATCGTTGTCCCGGGATACATAGCGTTGCAACTCTCGCACCCCGACCGGCTGTTGGGAACAATAGGTGTAAGTTTACTTACCTATTTAATTATTAGAGTATTAGGGAATTATACTTTCCTGTATGGTCGTCGCCAAATGGTACTCGCCTTATTAATCGGGGCTTTGTTAGCAGGGTTTTCGAGGCATTTCCTAACACTCAATATTGCATCAACCACCCTGGAGTTGCAGGCTGTTGGCTGGGTGATTCCAGGCCTGATAGCACATTGGTTTGCAAAGCAGGGTGTTTTCAAGACGATCAGCGTACTTTTTGTTTCTTCAGTATTAGTGCGGTTAATCCTGATATTGTTTTTCATGGGGGCATTATTACCATAATAATTTTGTAAGCAGATGTATAAATATAAAGCAACATCAAACATAGTATTAGGTCTTGTATCACTTCTGTCCTTATTGGCTTTTATTGCTGTAGAAAAAAGTAAAGTGGATGTTGATCAGGAATGGTACAGCGAGAAGCTTGAAGCTGCTCAGCTTTCTCAACAGGCAGAAAATCAATTGAAAAACTATCGGTTGGAAAAAGGCATTTTCATCGATGCTATCAACGATCCAAATCAAACTGCCCTGATTGGTCAGGAATATACGCTGATTTCGACAGACCGGGGTTATATCGACCCGAAGCTTTCGACAACAAACCCAAATTTTGCAGCAGTAATTGTACAATTGTTAAAAGAAGCTGGTTTACAAGATGGAGATAACATTGCAGTTGCTTTTTCGGGATCATTTCCCGGATTAAATATTTCGGTGATTGCAGCTTTGGAAACATTGAAATTGCAGCCCATAATTGTTACCTCAGTTGGTGCATCCAACTATGGTGCTAATGATCCGTATTTTACCTGGCTTGACATGGAAAATGTACTTTGTAAATCGAACATTTTTCACACCAGGTCAGTAGCAGCTTCTATAGGCGGAGGTTTCGATATTGGACGTGGATTAAGTCCCGAAGGACGTGAATTGATTGAAAAGGCAATCGAAAGAAACGGGGTTGAATTAATTTATGAAAAACACCTCGAAAATTCTATTGCCAAACGAATGGAAATTTATGAAAAATACAGCAAGGGAAAACCGATTGAAGCTTTTATTAATGTTGGTGGAGGAATTGCCAGCCTTGGGAATACTATAAATGGCCAGTTGATCGCTTCCGGGCTAACCCGGAACTTACCCATGAGAAACTTTCCGGTTCGTGGTGTTATTGTTCAGATGGGCCAGAAAGGAATCCCGATCATACATATGCTAAATATAAACCAGATACTTGCGAAGTATGGTTTGCCCCGAAGCCCGGTTCCACTTCCGGAGCCTGGTGAAGGAGGTATTTTTGTACAAAAAAAATATAATGTTACCGTTGCATCAGTTGCGACATTTTTTCTGGTTGCAGTAATAGTATTAATTTATTTTGGTGAGCGAAAACGTCATCGTCTTGGAACCGATGTTGTTCCAATCTCCATAAGCCAGAAGACAAAAGCCGGTTACTCTGATGAAATTGGTGAGTTATAACCGACCATTAGCAGAAACAAATCAAAAAAATGAAATTCTTTACTAAACAAAAATCAAATGAAAAATTCGTTCTTACTCATTTTAGCTATAATTTTCGGTTCTGCTGCAATTATGGCTCAATCAAGCCAAAAAGGGAAATATCTAAAACCTGAAAACTTTCATAAGGCTGTTAATACGCTTGTTTCAGGGAAATCAAGGAATTATTATTCATTAAGTGATCAGAAGCCCTCAATAATAAACGTCCAGGGACCTGGAAAACTGAAAGTAATTACCCGTGGCAGGTTTAAACCCGGGGAAGGAGAAAAGATTAATTACACGGTTTTGTATTCTGTGGATGGCCAGGAGCAAAAAAATATCCCGGTAAGCTCTGTTAAGCGGTCCAAAAATGCAACTTATGTAAAAGGATCTTTAGGCATACCCGCTGAGAATAAAGACTTTGAAATTGATCTTGAAAGGGGTAGCCATACCATCGGATTTAAACTCAAAGACAGTTTGATTCGGGTTGCTGTAAGGTATAAATTTACCCCGGCTAAAGAAAAAAAACAGGAGTGGATTGCTTTTTCTCCCATGTCTCCATCAGAGCCGGTTGATATAGTTTCAGGCGAAACATCGGTGAACTATCATCGGTTTTCCAATGATAAGCCCTTAAAGGTTGAAGTCATTGGACCAACTACCTTGCGCGTTCTGACGAGGATAGAAAATCATTACCAGATGAAAGGGATCATTCATTATCGTGTGCAGGTGAAGGAAGGCAATAAAGTTTTAAACACTTACCAGTTAAGCAGCCGGCATTCAGAAGTAGCCGTTTATAAAGACCATAAAGACTTAATCCCTGGTAAAGCCTGTGAATTTGTTATAAATGTTCCAAAAGGAAAACATGTGTACGAAATTTTACCTTTGGATCAGGACAAAAGTACCATACTGGGCCGTCTGTTATTGCCAAAAAAAGATGTGAAACTGATGAATGAGTAAAACATGATCCGAGGGTTTTAAAATGAAATTGTTAACGCATGAAAAATATTAACATTAAATACATTTTTTTCAACTGTAAAATATGCCTGCTCCTTCTGGTACTCCTTTTCTTCATCTCAGCAAATGATGTTTTTGCACAAAAAAAGAGCAAGAAAAGGACAAAGAAAATGGAATTGGAGGTTGAACTTGGTCTTTCGACAGTTTATGACGACAATATTTTGAAATATTCGGAAAAGTATCTGGAGAGATTTCGGAACAATGAAGATGATGGACGCTTTCATATTAAAACCTATGACGATGTAATTCTTAATCCATCCATACAGGTTACTTCAACCTTCAATATTTTTGGTAAGCTTAAATCAAAGATTAATGGTCAGTTCAGTAGCCGGCAGTATGTTGTAAACCCTATAAAAAACTGGGATTTCATAACTTTTGGATTTCAGCAGT